>ERZ773234.357-NODE-357-length-14368-cov-6.027108_pt1 | contig 14368 bp, 15 predicted proteins | sample MGYA00580523_ERZ773234 | MGnify/ENA primary metagenome ERZ773234 (study PRJEB29015, sample SAMEA2738167) | human oral metagenome | biome: human oral; feature: human-associated habitat; material: saliva | place: China | collected 2262 ...
GCCGCTGGTACCACATCGACGCGGAGTCGATGGTCGTGCGCACGCTGGCTGCCCTCGCCGACAAGGGCCAGGTTGACCCGTCGGTCGTCCAGCAGGCGATTGACAAGTACGAGCTCTTCAACTACGCGATCCAGGGCAATGACCACGCTGGCGAGGAGTGATCGTCGCTAGGCCCGCGCTCCTCCATCGCGGCGCCCAGCGGTCATGAGAACGAGGCCGGGGACCCCCACGCGGGGGTTCCCGGCCTCCTCTCATTCCCCGACAGGTGGGATAGCCTCTGCCCTCCTGACGCGCGCGGCGCACAATGGATGCATGCACGTTCCTTACGAGACCGAAAAGTTCTACTACGGTTTTCCCGTCTACATCCTGGCCTACCCCGACGACGCTGTCGGCGTTGGAATCACGACGGGGTCATCGTCGTACTCGCTGGGACAGATGGTCATGATCGGCTGCGATTCGACGACACACGCGGCACGCTCGATCAAGCGCTCAGGCGTGTGCTCACTGAACCTCTTCGGGCCCGAGGCCATGGGCCTCTTCGAGTATGCGGGCACCGTCTCTGGTGGGAATAAGCTTGGCGATGCCCGCGTGGCATCAAGCAGCTATGACGGCGTCCCCGTCCTCGACGACTCCCAGATGAGCCTCGTTTGCCGCGTCCTGGAGGCCACAGAGGATGGCACCTACACGCACTTCCGCTGCGAGATTACCCAGCGCCTGGTGGCCCCCTCACTCATCGACGAGCAGGGCCGTTTCCGCTACGTGGATCTGCACACCGTCGAATACGTCGGAGACGCGCGCAGGCGCATCTACCGCTACTTCTCGGACCGTGTGGAGCGTTTCGGCACCTTCGTTCGTTCATTCAAAGAGTCGCTCCTCCCCTAGCGCCGTCACGTACCAACAACAAAAGCCGGGGACCCACGCGGGATCCCCGGCCTCGTCTGTACGTAGAGGCTACTCAGCTCTCGTCGGTGCCCGCGTACTTCGGGTGCGCGAGGTTCTCGGGCGAGAGAATACGCTCGACCTCCTCCTCCGAGAGGAGCTCCATCTCGTGGATGACCTCGCGGACGGTCTTACCCTCTGCGGCGGCACGCTTACCGACGACGTCGCCCAGGTGGTGACCGATCACGTCGTTGAAGTATGTGACGATACCGATGGAGTTCTCCACGTAGTGGCGGCACACGTCCGGATTGGCGGTAATGCCATTCACACAGCGCTCACGCAGCGTGTCGCACGCATTCACGAGCAGGTTGATCGACTCGATGAGCGCCTGGGCGATGACGGGCTCCATGACGTTGAGCTGGAGCTGTCCCGCCTCGGCCGCCATGGTCACGGTCTGATCGTTGCCGATCACCTTGAAGCAGACCTGGTTGACGACCTCGGGGATAACGGGGTTGACCTTGGCGGGCATGATCGACGAGCCCGCCGCCATCTTCGGGAGGTTGATCTCGTTGAGGCCCGCGCGAGGACCGGAGGCCAGCAGGCGCAGGTCGTTGCAGACCTTCGACAGCTTGACGGCGCTGCGCTTGATGGTCGCGTGCATGGAGACATAGGCGCCGGTATCGGAGGTCGCCTCGAGGAGGTCCGGAGAACCAACGACACGCGCGCCCGTGATACGACGCAGGTGGCGCACGACAACCTGCTGGTAGCCATCGGGCGTGTTCAGACCGGTACCGATAGCGGTCGCGCCCAGGTTCGTCTCGAGGAGCAGCTCAGCGTTGTTCACGAGGCGCTCATCCTCCTCGCGGAGCGTGTGCGCGAAGGCCGAGAATTCGCTGCCCAGCGACATCGGGACGGCGTCCTGCAGCTGCGTGCGCCCCATCGTCAGGATGTGGCGGAACTCAGCACCCTTCTCATCGAAAGCATCGGCCAGCTCATCGATGGCCTTGCGCAAGCGATTCACCTTACGCCACAGCGCAATACGGAAGGCCGTCGGGTAAGCGTCGTTCGTCGACTGCGAGCGGTTGACGTGGTCATTGGGGTTGATGATGTCGTAGCGGCCCTTGTCCTCACCGAGGATCTCCAGTGCCAGGTTCGCGATGACCTCATTCGCGTTCATGTTGACGGAGGTGCCGGCACCGCCCTGGAACTGGTCGACGGGGAACTGGTCCATGCAGCGGCCGTTTTCGATGATCTCGTCGCACGCGGCGATGATCGCCTCGGCCTTGGACGGCTTCATCGCCTTGAGCTGCATGTTCGCCATCGCGCACGCCTTCTTCACCTGGGCGAAAGCGCGGATCAGCTCGGGCGCCTCATTGATCGTGCGCCCCGAGATCTGATAGTTCTCGATGGCGCGCAACGTATGAATGCCCCAGTACGCGTCGTCGGGTACTTCGCGGGTGCCAAGCAGATCTTCTTCGGTGCGGGTCAACGTTGTTCCTTCCGTCTGTCCTCCGGCCGTTTCCTTCCGGCCGATGCGCCTCCATGGTAGGCCCTGTAGGCCCGAAATTCCGGCACTTTACGAACATTGGAGAAGTCGTTGAGACTCCCGTAATCAGCTCTTTCGCTAGTGATTGGACACGGCGTCAGTGACCGCGTCAAGCAGGTCTGCCAGCGTCACCCATTCCTTGATCGCAGCATCCGCGAGAGCCACCTTGGCCTCGCGCTCGACGCGCGCGACGACGGCGTAGAGGGAGACATCATCCATGTCGAGGTCGCCACGCAACGTGAGCTCCCCGCGAGCGTCGGCGGGGTCAAGCTCCACCTCGTCGAGCACAGCCTCCATCGCGGCCTCGCGGGCGCGGTCCTGCGCGGTGTCAACTCTGCTCTCCGACGAGGCCGGGGCCGCGCCGGGCGCGTCGTCAGACGCATCGGGATCGACCAGCTGCGCTAAGCCTGCGCGCAGCTGGTCACCGAGCAGGTCGGCGATGGAGCCCATCAGCCGACCCGGTTATTCAGCCAGCGCACGGGGGCGCCGGCACCCGCATGGCGGAAGGACTCAAGCTCATCGTCCCACGCCTGGCCGAGGGCTAGGTCGAGGCCCTCGCGCAGCTCCTCGTACGTGGTCGCAGACTCCAGGGCCGCGCGAATACGATCCTCGGGCACGACGACGTTGCCGACCGTGTCCATCTGTGAGTGGAAAATACCCAGGGAAGGCGTGTGGCACCAGCGTCCGCCGTCGCTCGAGGCGGTGGCTTCCTCCGTCACCTCGTAGCGCAGGTGCTCCCAACCGCGCAGAGCGGACGCCAAACGGGCGCCCGAGCCAACCGGTCCGACCCACGAGAACTCGCAGCGAACCATGCCCGGCGCCGCTTCCTGATCCGACCACTGGAGGCGGACCTCCTGGCCGAGCGCGGTGCCCAGCGCCCACTCGATGTGCGGGCACAGAGCGGGCGGTGTTGAGTGCACGAAAAGTACACCGCGGGTGTATGACCCTCTCATTGTTCCTCCTGTTGGCTTTGTCAGGATCGTCTTCCCCTACGCCCTAAACAGCCGAGAGTCGCAATGATCAGCGCCTTAACGGCGCACACGATGTAGTTACAGGATAGTCGAACGCGCCGGGGAATGCACTCCATTCCCCGGCGCGTCCACGCCACGACAACGCTCGATGCTTAGAAACCCGCGTTGCGAATGTCTCGCAGCGCCTTCTTGCGGGTCGCGCGATCCAGGCGATCAATGTAAATGTGACCGTCGAGATGGTCACACTCATGCTGAATGCAGCGAGCCATCAGCTCCTCACCCTCGACGACAACCTTCTTGCCGTCCAGGTCGGTGCCCTCGCAGCGCGCGTACCAGGCGCGCTCGGTCGGGTACCAGAGCTCGGGAACCGACAGGCAGCCCTCGTCGCCGTCCTGGTACTCGTCCTCGCTCAGAGCAACAATGCGGGGATTCAGCACGTAGCCGATCTCGCCGTCGATATTCCAGGAGAACGCACGCAGGCTGACGCCAATCTGGTTGGCGGCCAGACCGGCGCGACCGTCCATGTCGACGCCTTCGAGAAGATCCTCGACGAGGGCCTTCACATTCGGGGTGATCTCCGTGATCGGGTCACACACGGTACGCAGGACCGGGTCGCCGATAATGCGGATGGGACGAATAGCCATGTCACTCTCCCTTCAGGGCCGCGGCGTGGAGCTCGCGCAGGCGAGTGACGGCTTCGTCGACGGGGACGACGATGGTCTCGCCGGTGGCGCGCACGCGGATCTCCACCTCGCCGTCGGCCAGCGAACGTCCGACGACCAGGCCGAAGGGCACGCCCACGAGCTCGTAGTCCTTGAACTTCACGCCAGCGCTCACCTTACGGCGATCGTCGACGAGGACGTCCAGGCCGGCAGCGTCGAGCTGCTCGCCAAGAGACTGCGCGATGTCGAAGACCTCGTCACCCTTGCCGGTCGCCAGGACGTGCACGTCAAAGGGCGCGATCTGAGCAGGCCAGCTCAGACCCTTCTCGTCGCAGTTGGCCTCGGCCAGAGCAGCCATCACGCGAGTGACGCCGATGCCGTACGAACCCATCGTGACGACCTGAGTCTTGCCGTTCTCGTCGAGCACGGTCAGGCCCAAGGCCTTGGCGTACTTGCGCCCCAGCTGGAAGATATGGCCGATCTCGATACCACGCTCGAGGTGGAGGGGGCCCGAACCATCGGGAGCCAGGTCGCCCTCGCGCACCTCAGCGGCCTCGATCGTGCCGTCAGCCGTGAAGTCGCGGCCCATGACCAGGTTCAGGATGTGACGCTGCTCGGCGTTCGCGCCGGTCACCCAGGCGGTCCCCTCGACGACGCGCGGGTCGACCAGGTAGCGCACGGAACCGGAGACGTTGCCCTCCTCGTCCACGACACGCTTGGGCGAGTTGGGGCCAAGCACCGTGGGGCCGATGTAGCCGCGCACCAGCTCAGGGTGCGGCCCAAAGTCGGAGTCCGAGGCCATCTCAACCTCGGCGGGAGCAACGGAAGCCTCGAGACGCTTCATATCAACGTCGCGGTCACCGGGCACGCCCACGACGAGGAGCTCGCGCTCGCCATCCGGGTGCGTCAGCGTCACGACGACGTTCTTCAGCGTGTCTGCCGCGCTCCAGGGACGGTCCTCGCGCGGGTAGCGCTCGTTGAGCAGGTCCACAAGCGCCTCGATCGTCGGCGCGTCGGGAGTCGGCACCTCAACCGGAGCTGGAACGCCGGACGCATCCTGAACGTCAGGAACGGGGGTCGTCACGGCCTCCGCGTTGGCGGCGTAGCCACCCGGGGACGCCACGAACGTATCCTCGCCGATCGGAGAGGGGTGCAGGAACTCTTCGGAGCGCGAGCCGCCCATCGCACCACTCATCGCGGAAACGATGACGTACGGCAGGCCCAGGCGCTGGAAGATGCGCTCGTAGGTGTCACGCTCGGCCTGGTAGGAAGCGTTCAGCCCCTCGTCGTCAATGTCGAAGGAGTAGGCGTCCTTCATCACGAACTCACGGCCACGAATCAGACCCGCGCGCGGACGGGCCTCATCGCGATACTTTGTCTGGATCTGGTACAGCGTCGCAGGCAGATCCTTGTACGAGGAGTACATGTCTTTCACGAGAAGAGTGAACATCTCCTCGTGCGTGGGGGCCAGCAGGTAGTCGCCGCCCTTGCGGTCGTTGAGCTTGAACAGCGTCGGACCGTACTCTTCCCAGCGGTTCGTTGCCTTGTAGGGGTCTGCAGGGATCAGGCCCGGGAAATGGACCTCCTGCGCGCCCATCGCATCCATCTCTTCGCGGACGATGTCCTCGATCTTGCGCAGCGTACGCAAGCCGAGGGGCAGCCACGTGTAAATGCCGGGGGCGCAACGGCGGATATAACCGGCACGCACCAGAAGCTTATGCGAGTTAACCTCGGCGTCAGCCGGGTCTTCGCGCAGGGTTCGCAGGAAGAAAGTCGAGAGATTTCGAAGCATGCTCCAAGAGTACGGCACGCAAAGCCTTTGAGGCCACCGGCACAGCCGTGTAGCCCCTCATCGAGGCAGTAGCAGCACTCAGATCGCGGCGCGGGTGCCGAGCTCGCGCTCACGGGCACCCGGGTGCGACGCGTAGTAACGGCGTGCCATCCACCCCGGGTATGCCCACACGGGCAGGCCACCGAAGTAAAGAGCCTGAACAGCGACCGCCGCCATCAGGGCAAGAACACCAATCACAAGGCCGAGGGAACCAAGAGTGTCGAGTCCGCGAGCCTCACGAGCCATCAGATCCGCAGTGAGGAACCACAGGACGGACAGCATCGGCATCAGCGGCCACACGACCCGCCCCATTTCGCCAGCCGTGTTGCCACCGCCAAGCTCCAGACGCACGGAGACACGGCGCGCGCTCGCGCCGATACCGAACCACGCCCACGCCCAGACAAGAGCGATAGCGAGTCCCACGAGTGCGATCAGAGCGGTGGAGTTGGCGACCATTGCGTCCCCCTTCGGACAAAAGCAACATCCCCGTTGGCGTTGCGTACCTAGCGATACTACAACACCAACGGGGATATCTGTCCAACCGAAAGGTCGGAAACGAGACTAATCAGGCATCAACAAGCCCACCAACGCACGCATCGCGCAAATCACGCAGCATGGACAGCGACGACAGGGACTCTGCGGTGACTCCCGCCCACGCGAGCGCGCGCTCACGGCCTTGCGCCACATGACGCTCACGAATGTGCAGCAACGTACGCGACGGAGACAAGGGCAGCAGAGCGATCACACACGTGCCCGAGGCCTCGGCCCCCTCCGGGGCACCAGGCGGTGCGACGCGCATCAGGATATGATCCTCGTCCTCGATATCGATGACCGTGGACCCATCCTCAGGCTCGAAAACATGACCGAGTACATCCCAGACAGTGGACGCCGGCGCGTCGATCGCGATGCCGCGATCAACGACCACGTTCGCGCCGGGAAGAACCAGGTCACCGGGCAGCGACACGTCCGCCTGAGACGCTGTCAGGCCGATGCGCCGCGGGAAGCCCGTAGCCGCCACAGCGCAAGCACCCGCAACGAGTGACAGGCACGCGAGAGTACGAAAACGCATGTGATACTCCTTGTGAACGCTCAGAAGTCAATGCCCGGCAGCTTGACCTCCGGGGCGGTGATCGGGGAAACCTCGACGCTACCGGAACCCGGTTCGAGCCCGAGCTCCTCGGCAAGGGCATTCGCGCGACGGATGAGAGTCTCGACGATCTGATCCTCCGGCACGGTCTCAACAACCTCGCCTCGAATGAAAATCTGTCCCTTACCGTTGCCGGAAGCAACGCCGAGGTCTGCCTCTCGGGCCTCGCCCGGCCCGTTGACAACGCAGCCCATGACAGCAACGCGCAGCGGAACGGTCAGGTCCTTCAGCCCCTCAGTCACGTTCTCCGCGAGCGTCCACACATCCACCTGAGCACGACCGCACGACGGACACGAGACGATCTCCAGGGTCTTGTCGCGAAGGCCCATGAACTCCAGCATCTTCGTGCCGACCTTGACTTCCTCAACCGGAGGAGCGGACAGGGAGACGCGGATCGTGTCGCCAATACCCTCAGCGAGCAGGATCGAGAAAGCGGAAACAGACTTAATGGTGCCCTGGAAGGCCGGACCCGCCTCGGTGACGCCCAGATGCAGCGGCCAATCCCCCGCCTCTGACAGCATGCGGTAGGCCTGAATCATCGTCAGCACATCGTGATGCTTCACCGAGATCTTGAAGTCATGGAAGTCATTCTCCTCAAAGAGGGAGGCCTCCCAGATCGCGGACTCAACCAGAGCCTCGGGCGTCGCGCGGCCGTACTTCTTGAGCAGGCGCGGATCCAGAGAACCGGCGTTGACGCCGATGCGCAGCGACACACCGTGATCGGAGGCAGCCTTGCAGATGTCCTTGACCTGATCGTCGAACTTCCGGATGTTGCCAGGGTTGACGCGCACCGCACCACAGCCCGCCTCGATCGCCTGAAAGACGTACTTCGGCTTGAAGTGGATGTCGGCGATCACCGGGATACGCGACTGCTGGGCAATGATCGCAAGCGCATCCGCGTCCTTATCCGTCGGGCACGCAACGCGCACGATGTCGCAACCGGCCGCGGTCAGCTCAGCGATCTGCTGGAGCGTCGCTCCGATATCGTGCGTCTTCGTCGTCGTCATGGACTGAACGGAGATGGGAGCACCCCCGCCCACGGGCACGTCGCCCACCATGATCCGACGCGTCTGCTTGCGCGGGAACGGCGACGCCGCAATGCCGGGCATTCCAAGATTGATTTCACTCACCGATTCATTATCGCGCACTGTGCGCATCCTTCCCACACGGACCACGCACGCGTGGTCAGACTCGCTTTCATCGGCGGGGGGCTCGCCCGCCTTTGTCAAGGCTTATCAGCCAAGAGACACCGGCTTCACGATGTCCGCGACGATCAAAATGACACTCATGACGACCAGCACACCGCCCACAGCCCACGTCAAGGGAACCAGGCGGGCCGTATCGGCAGGCCCCGGGTCCTGCGCGCCACGCATGCGAGCGAACGTTCGCCGGGCACCCTCATAGAGGGCACCCACAATATGTCCACCATCCAGGGGCGGCAACGGAATCAAGTTGAAGACGAACAGCGCCATGTTCAACGACGCCAGCAGGCTCAGCAGCACCGCCACGACCTGGCGAGTATCCTGGAGGCCCAACGCCTGCGAATCGCCCGTCACCTCGCCGGCCATACGACCCACGCCAACAACCGACACCACACCGGACGCATCGCGCTTCTCGTCCGTGACGATCGAGCGCCCCACCTGCCAGACAGCCTGCGGAAGGCGCACGACCACCGACGCCGTGCCCGTGAACATCTGCCAGTTGGCGGCGGCAACGTCCGACAGCGACGCCGACACGTACTCATACCCGGCGGTCACGCCAACAATGCGGGCTCCCTGGGCCCCCGTGACGGGAGTCACCGTCAGGTCGACGGTCCCGCCGTCGCGCTCGACGGTCAGGACAGCAGACTCGCCCTCCCCAGTCGCCCCAACGGCTCGCTGCAGGTCCGCGAAAGTCGAGACGGGCTGCCCGTTCCACGCGACGACCGTGTCCCCGGGGCGAACCCCGGCCTCGTACGCGGGAGAAGCCGCTTCGCCAGACGCACTCGTGATCGTCGTCGGCACCTCGGCAATCGTACGCGACGCCGTCGGGGCACCGATCCCCATCATCGCAATCGCGGAAAGCACGAAGCAGATAAGCAGGTTCATCATCGGTCCACCGAGCATGACGGTGATCTTCTTCGGGGCACTCAAGTGATAGAACGCGCGATGTTCCTGCCCTTCAGGGATCTCCTCAGCCGAGGCCTCGCGCGCCTCCTGAGCGAGGGTCGGCTTCCCGCCTCGTCCCACGAGTCGCGTCCCCGGACGCGCCGGAGCGTACATGCCGACGATCTTCACGTAGCCGCCGAGCAGGATAGCGCGCAGCGCGTAGGTGGTGTCCCCAACTTTCTTCTTCCACAGGGCCGGGCCAAAGCCCACCGAATAGTCCGGAACCAACACGCCGAACTTCTTCGCCGGGAGCATGTGCCCCACCTCGTGGAGGGCAACCGACGCAAGAATTCCGATAACAACAACAACGATACCGACGAGAGAGCCCACGCTCACATATCCTTCCACTGGCCTGCGCGAACGAGTTCGCGTGCGCGCTGATCAGCCCAGCGCTGCGCGGCCACAATGTCATCCAACGAGGGATCCACAATACCCTCGTGCTCGTGCACGACCGCCGACACAGTGTCAACAATCGCGAGCCACGGGACCTCCCCCGCAATAAAAGCATCAACCAGCACTTCGTTGGCAGCATTCAACACCGCGGGATGCGTCGCAGACTCGCCGACGGCAAAGCGCGCCAGGTCCACCGCCGGGAACGTCTCATTGTCGACCGGCTCAAACGTCCACTGCGACGCCGCCGCCCACGTCAGGGGACTCTCCACGCCCGCCAGACGCTCAGGCCAGGTCAGGCCGAGCGCGATCGGCAGACGCATATCTGGAGGCGAGGCCTGCAGCGTCGTTGCTCCGTCGCACCACGTCACCATCGAGTGCACAATGGACTGCGGATGAACGGTCGCGATGATGTGCTCAGGCGCCACGTCGAAGAGCAAGTGCGCCTCGATCAGTTCCAGGCCCTTATTGATCAGGGTCGAGGAGTTGATCGTCACGACGGGACCCATCTGCCACGTCGGGTGCGCGAGAGCCTGCTGCGCCCTCACACCACGCAACTGCTCGCGCGTGCGCCCACGGAACGGACCACCGGAGGCGGTGAGAACCAGGTCAGCGACCTCGGAACGGCCCGACACAACCGGAGAGGTTAGGCCACGCTCGTGGACGCCCGACGCGAGTGCCTGCGCAATCGCAGAATGTTCGGAATCCACCGGGACAATCTGCCCCGGAAAACGCATCGCGTTCTTCACGAGGGTGCCACCAACAACCAGCGATTCCTTATTCGCCAGCGCCAGGCGTGCCCCGCTTTCCAACGCTGCAAGGGTCGACGACAGGCCCACGCCGCCGGTGATTCCGTTCAGGACGACGGGAACGAGGCCTGGATAGTCCTCCCGCGCCCGCTCCACCGACGCGCGAACGACATCGACCGACGCCTGCTCGCCCACGAACACCTGTGGGCACTGGCCACCCAGGGCGCGCACAGCGGCGTCGAGCTCCTCGCGCACGTCGCGTGCAACACCCACAAACGCGGGGGCAAGTGCAACGATCTGCTCGGCGAGGACATCAATCGACGAGCCACCGGCGCTCACACCGACGACGCGAAAACGCCCCGGATGCGCGTCAATAACCTCTCGAGCCTGGGTGCCGATCGACCCCGTCGATCCCAAAAGGATAACGGGAACAACACCACCGCTACGCTTCACGCTCCCCAGCATCAGTCGACCGCGAGCAGGATCTCGACAGCACGCCCGAGGTAGGCATCCACCGGTCCCTCCGCGTACGCTTTCTTGCCGCGCTTCGGCCGGAAAGTCGCAGTACGAATCTCATCAGCGGTCAGCTCACCGGCCTCGTCAAAGTAGGCGGCGAGACGATCAAGGAGGTCATCGACCTCCTCGCAGGCGTACCCACGGCCCGACGTCGGGTGCGAGAAACGCTCGCCGCGCGGACGCTGCAGGCGGGGGTACAGCGTCGTCGCACGATCCGCCACGCGGTCATACCACGCCGCTTCACCTTCAGCAGCCACCGAGTCGGCACGGTCACGGTTGACGAACGCGGCTTCCAGACGATTCATCGCCCCATCGACAGCTTCGATGTTGTAGCCGCGGCTCTTGAGCTCAAAGGTCGCCAGACGAACCTGCTCCGCGCTGAACTGCTCCGGGGGAACAGCGCCCTCGTATGCACGTCGGGCATCCTCGAAGAAAGCATCGACTTGCTCGCAGTCGTAGCCCTTCGAGAAGAGACCAACCCTAGGGAACTCAGTCATCATTGCTCCTTATACTCTGAGTCATGGAACGAAGAATCTCATCGACGGCCTCCTGGGTGCCAAACTCGGGGGCCACCTGGTCCACGACCGTCTGGATGGGCGGATCGGCTGCGTGGTGATCGACTATGCGCTCAACGCCGAAGCTATCGGTGGCCGCCTGTGTCGCGTCAACGTCCCACACGTGGGCGACCTGCGCTTCGGTCGGCTGCGGGGACACCGCCACGTCGCCAGAATCTGCTCGGGGCGTCTCTGGGGTGATCGGCCGGATATCGGAGGTGAGCACCTGTGAAGCTGCGGGAGGAACCACGGGCGCTTCGGGGGCACTGCGCGCTTCGGGGGCACTGCGCGCTTCGGTCGACGAGGCCGGGGCGGGCTCGTCGGCGCGAACGTCCGCCGCTCCCTCGCCGACCTCATCCTCATGCTGTGCCGCCCACTCGCGTTCGCGATCAAGCCCCCTCAACACGCCGATTAAGCGTTCTATCTCGGCGTCCACCTGGTCCATGTTGAAACCGCGGAACTTAACGGAAAACTCGATCTCCTCAGCCTTTTGAGCGGTCACGATCTGATCCGCCTCGCTCACCTGCCCCTTGATCGTGCGCTCCACATCGGCGAGGAACGCTCGCACCTCACTCATGTCGTAGCCCTCGCGCAAAAACGTACGCGAAAAATCGGTCGTGATCATGCTCGCTCCTCACCGCCGGGCCTCCGCCCCTCGGCAACCGCCGTGGCCAACTGGCCACACGCACCATCAATATCGGAACCGCGCGTATCGCGAATAGAGGTCGCGATACCGTTGTCGCGCAGGCGCTCAACGAACGTATCCTGGGCGTGCTTCGTGGACGCCGTCCAAATCGAGCCCGGGGTTGGGTTCAGGGGGATCGGGTTGACGTGCACCCAGCCATGGCCTCGTTTATTGAGCTCATCGGCGAGGAGCTGTGCGCGCCATTCCTGGTCGTTCATGTCCTTGATGAGCGCATACTCGATCGACACGCGACGCCCGGTCGCCAAGAAGTAGCCCCGCGCAGCGTCCAGAAGCTCGCCAACCTTCCAACGCGAGTTAATCGGAATCAGCTCGTCGCGCAGGTCGTCATCGGGAGCATGAAGGGACACCGCGAGGGTAACGGGCATCCCCTCCCCCGCGAGCTTCTTAATCGCAGGCACGAGGCCGACCGTGGAGACCGTGATATTGCGGGCACTCATGCCAAAACCTTCGGGGGCCGGGTCGATGAGACGATGCAGGGCACCGATCACGGTCTTGTAGTTCGCCAGAGGCTCACCCATACCCATAAAGACCACGTTCGACAGGTGGGTCGGTCCACCCGCTAGCTTGCCGTCGCGGCACGAGGCCTGGGCTTCGCGCACCTGATCGACGATCTCGGCCGTCGAGAGATTACGAGTGAGGCCCATCTGCCCCGTCGCACAGAACGGGCACGCCATGCCGCATCCCGCCTGCGAGGAGACACACAGCGTGGTGCGCTGCGGATAACGCATGAGAACGGATTCCACCTGCGCGCCGTCGTAGAGACGCCACAGGTCCTTGATCGTGCGCCCACCGTCAGCCTCCAGGGAGACCACCTTCGTCACGAGTGTCGGCAACAGTGCTTCCGACACCGCATCGCGCATCCCCGCAGGAACATCGCTCATCATCGCGGGATCAGCCTCAAAGTGCGTGAAATAATGACGCGAAAGCTGATCAGCGCGAAAAGCGGGGAGCCCGAGGTCCTTCAGGACCTGCTTACGGCCAGCCGCATCAAGATCGGCGAGGTGCGCCGGTGCCTTTCCACGGCGCTTCGCCGTGAACGACAGGACGGGCTTGGCATCCTTGTGTGTGGCACCCTCCGGCGGCTGGTCTGTCGGCCGCACCTCACGCCGTGAGCTGCGACGCGTAGGATCCGCCGGCCCCTGTGCTTTCTGCGTACGTTCATGCGCCCCGTGGGGCTGCTTCGTTACTTGGCTCAATGGGTAGACTCCCAAGAAATACCCGGCAGTGCCCACGCGAAAATAAAGTAGGCAACCGGCGCGCTCATCAGCAGAGCGTCCACTCGGTCGAGAACACCTCCGTGCCCGGGCAGGATCTGCGACATGTCTTTCAGGCCGGCCTCACGCTTGACGAGAGACTCAGTCAAGTCGCCCATCGTTCCCACGAAGGCGATGGCGATACCGGCAATCAGGCCCCACCACCACGAGGCACCAAGCAGCCACAGTCCGACCGAGCCTACCGCCATCGCGGTGAGCGCGGATCCAGCAAAGCCCTCCCACGACTTTTTCGGCGACAGTGCGGGTGCCATCGGATGCTTGCCAAACATGACGCCAGCCGCCCAACCTCCCGTGTCGTTGGCGATCACCATGAGCTCGAAGACAACGAACACCCACGGGTTATGCCATGCGGCGAGCATGAGAACGACAAACGAGGCCAGGAACGGAACGTACACAGCAGCAAACGTCGAGGACACGACGTCGCTCATCCGCGATTTCTGTCGATGATCAAGGAGACGCCACGCAGCACACACGAAGACCGTAATGTACAGGGCGAACAGCATGCCCTCAGTGCCCAGCCACCACGCACACGTCACCATGCCGATCGCGCCGACATACAGCGGTGTGACAGTCAACGTAATGCCCATGCGCGCAAACGCGCCGGCAAGCTCCCAAATACCGATAAGACACACGAAGGCGATAACACCAACGAATGCGGGAAGCGAGGTGAAGAGCGGGACTGCGACAGCGGCGATCAGCACGACCGCAGTCGTGATTGCCTGCGGAAGGTTGCGCCCGGCCTTCCCCGTCGGCCCACTCGCGGGATGGTTCTCACGAGTAGGCCCCGGGGAAAAGACGCGGGCGAGGAACGAACGATCAGTTGACGCCATCAGATCGTCAGCAGTTCGCTTTCCTTCGCGGCAAGCATCTTATCGATCAGCTCCGTGTGTGCCTTGGTCGTTGCATCCAGCGACTTTTCCGCGCGCTCAACGTCATCCTCAGAGGCCTCGCCGTCCTTCTTCAGGCGGTCGAGCTGATCCTTCGCCTTGCGGCGTA
>ERZ773234.372-NODE-372-length-14198-cov-9.280704_pt1 | contig 14198 bp, 8 predicted proteins | sample MGYA00580523_ERZ773234 | MGnify/ENA primary metagenome ERZ773234 (study PRJEB29015, sample SAMEA2738167) | human oral metagenome | biome: human oral; feature: human-associated habitat; material: saliva | place: China | collected 2262 ...
CCAGGTAGTCGGGCAGGCCCAGCTCGCGGCCGACCGCGCGCACCTCGTCCTTGAAGAGGGTGCGCAGGGGCTCGACCAGCTCGAAGGTCATATCCTCGGGCAGGCCGCCCACGTTGTGGTGGCTCTTGATGTTGGCCGCGCCCTCGCCGCCGCCAGACTCGACGACGTCGGGGTACAGGGTGCCCTGGACGAGGAACTTCACTTCGCCGCCAGCGGCGCCAACCTCTTCGATGACCTGCTTCTGAGCGGCCTCGAAGGAGCGGATGAACTCGCGGCCGATGATCTTGCGCTTCGCCTCGGGCTCGGTGACGCCGGCCAGGGCGGACAGGAAGCGCTCAGACTCGTCACACGTGATGACGCGGATACCCATGCCGCGCGCGTAGTCGTTCTCCACCTGCTCGCGCTCGCCCGCGCGCAGCAGGCCGTGATCGATGAAGAAACACGTCAGCTGGTCACCAACGGCTTTGTGCACGAGCGCCGCGGCCACGGAGGAATCCACGCCGCCGGACAGGGCGCAGATGACCTGCGCGTCGCCGACCTGCTCGCGGATCTTCTCGACCTGCTCGTCCACGATGGACCCGGCGGTCCACGTGGGTGTGATGTCCGCACCCTCGTAGAGGAAGTTCTTCAGGGCGTCCTGGCCGAACTGGGAGTGGCCCACCTCGGGGTGCCACTGCAGGCCGTACAGGCGACGCTCGCGAGACTCGAAGGCCGCGACAGGGGTCTCGGTCGTAGACGCGGTGACGGTGAAGCCATCGGGCGCGCCCTGGACGGCGTCGCCGTGGCTCATCCACACGATCTGATCATCGGGGGTGCCACCGAACAAGCAGGACTCACCGGCCACGGTTGCCTCGGTATGCCCGTACTCGCGGGTGCCCGTGCGACCGACGGTGCCACCGAGGGCGTGGGCCATGGTCTGGAAGCCGTAGCAGATGCCCAGGACGGGCACGCCGGCCTCGAAAATCGCGGGATCGACGGAGGGAGCACCCTCCTCGTACACGGAGGACGGGCCGCCGGACAGGATGATGGCGGCGGGCTCCTTGGCGAGCATGTCCGCCACGCTCATGGTGTGGGGGACGATCTCGGAGTAGACGTTGGCCTCACGCACGCGGCGCGCGATCAGCTGGGCATACTGCGCGCCGAAGTCGACGACGAGGACGGGGTGCATGTCAGTAGCGTTCACCCTCCTAATGCTACCCGCGCACACCCCGCACCGTCGCACACCATAGCGCATGTCACCGCCTATCGTCAGCGCAAATAGGAGCGGCCCCGCCCCGGGTGGGGACGAGGCCGACTCGAGTCACGCCCGAAGGCGTGGTATCAGCGGAAGAAGGAGCGCAGCATCGGGAAAGCTCCGGTGGCAACAGCAGCCTTGACGAGGTCGCCGATGATGAAGGGAACGAAGCCCTTAACCAGGCCCTGCGCAAACGTCATGTGGGTGAAGGGGATCATCCACGCCAGGCCCAAGATGTACACAGAGAAGAGAGACACAAGCGCGGTCGGTGCCATCGTGAGCACGCGACGGTCCGCACCGCGCTGGGCGGCCAGACCCGCGATTGCGACGGCGAGGAAGTAGCCGAGGATGTAGCCGAAGGAAGCGAAGGCCCAGCCGACGTTCGTACCGGTGAAGACCGGAGCGCCCGCGATACCAAGGAGGGCGTACGCGCCGACGGAGACGAGGCCTCGGCGCGCACCCAGGGTCGTACCCACAGACAGGGCACCGAGCGTACCGAGCGAGACAGGCACAGGCGTGAAGGGCAGCGGGACCGAGATGCGGGCCAGGACGATCATGGCGAGCGTGCCAGCGGCGATCAGAGCGATCTCGCGGACGAGCGTGCCGCCAAGACGGTCGGCGAGAACGCGGTTCTCGCGCACGGCGACGGGGGAAGCGGTCAGGGTGGTCATACGACACCTTTCAACAGGGCCAACGGCCTTTCATTCAATAATTGAACGATATGCTGTGTGGCACTCCCTGTCAAGCACACCCGAGCACATCACAAGGGGCGAGCGCCACACCGGCGCTCGCCCCCCTGAGACCCACAAACAGGACAATCAGTGCGCGAAGTGACGCGTCCCCGTCAGGTACATCGTGATGCCCGCAGCGTTCGCCGCGTCAATCGACTCCTGGTCGCGCACGGAACCACCGGGCTGAACGACGGCCTTCACGCCCGCGTCGATGAGCACCTGCAGGCCATCGGCGAAGGGGAAGAACGCATCCGACGCGGCAACCGCGCCAATGGAACGCTGCTCCGGTGCCTCGGCCACGACCTCGGACGCGCGAGCGCCGCCCGCGCTGTCCACGTTGGAGGCCGCCGCATCACCCGTCGAGCGCGAACCCAGCGTATTCGCGCGCTCGACCGCCAGCTTGCACGAGTCCACGCGGTTCACCTGGCCCATACCCACGCCCACAGACGCACCATCCTTGACCAGCAGAATCGCGTTCGAGCGCACCGCACGCACCGTGCGCCACGCGAACTCCAGGTCCGCCAACGTCGCCTCGTCGGCAGGAGCACCGGCCGCGAGCGTCCAGTTCTCGGGGGAATCACCGGGCGCGTCAATATCGTCGCGCTCCTGGACCAGCAGGCCACCGCTGATCTGCTTGAACTCATACGAACCGCGAGCCGGGGGCTCAACCTGCAGGACGCGCAGGTTCTTCTTCGCGGAGAGCACCTCGAGCGCACCCTCCTCGTAATCGGGGGCCAGCACGACCTCGGTGAAGATCGGGACGATCTGGCGGGCCAGCTCCACGGTCACCGGGCGGTTCACGGCGATCACGCCGCCGAACGCCGACACGGGATCGCAGGCGTGCGCCAGGCGGTGCGCCTCGGCCACATCGTCGGCCACCGCGATGCCGCAGGGGTTCGCATGCTTGATGATCGCCACGCAGGGGCGCTCGTGATCGTAGGCGGCGCGCAGCGCGGCGTCGCCGTCCGTGTAGTTGTTGAAGCTCATGGCCTTGCCGTGCAGCTGGCGCGCGTTCGCGATGCCCGGGGCCAAGGCCTCCTCGTCGAAGGATTCATCCTCGAAGGCCTCGTCGATCTCGCGGTACACGGCCGCACCCTGGTGCGGGTTCTCGCCGTAGCGCAGCGACTCCACGCGCTCGAACGCGTCAGCCACGAACACGGGCATGCCCGCGGCCTGCCCCTCCTCCTCGGCGACCTCCACCACGTAGTCCTCGCCCGCCTCGTAGCCCAGCGACTCCAGGAACGCCGCATCCGAGGCGTCCAGGTGTGCTTCTGCGGCGTCATCCAGCGTCTCGCGCACGTCCTCAAGACCCAGCTCGTCGGCAAACCAGCCAGCAATCGCCAGATCATAGGTCGCCGTGTGGGCGAAAGCCTCGGCGGCCAGCACGCGGCGCTGCTCGAGGGTGAAGCCCTCCCCCGCCACGGCCTCGGCGACCTCCGCGTAACGCTCCGGAGAAGTCACGACCGCGACCGACGGATGATTCTTCGCGGCGGCGCGCACCATCGAAGGGCCGCCGATATCGATCTGCTCGACGCACTCGTCAAAGGATGCGCCCGACGCAACCGTGTCCTGGAAGGGGTACAGGTTACACACGACCAGGTCGAACGCCCGGATGCCCAACTGCGCGATCTGCTCGCGGTGCGCAGCCTTACGCTGATCGGCCAGGATGCCGGAATGAATGAAGGGATGCAGGGTCTTCACGCGCCCCTCAAGCACCTCGGGGAAGCCGGTCACGTCGTCAACCGGGGTAACAGCCACACCCGCGGCCGCGATGCGAGCAGCCGTCGAACCAGTGGAGACGATCTCCACACCGGCCTCGCCCAGCGCGCGCGCAAGGTCCTCCAGGCCCGTCTTGTCATACACGGAAATCAGGGCCCGCTTAATGGGGCGCACGTCGATGGGTTCCAGGTTGTCCAGGGAGACGGACATAGTTCCTCCAGGTTAAGAGCCAAACCCAGGCGCCCAGGCGGGCGACGCCTCGCGGGACATGCAGCCGCTCCCCGGTGGTGATCCACCCTCGCCAGTCGCGGCACCTCCCAGTCTAGTTCAGGCCCTCACCCTTCGTCCCCTTCGCCTCGGGGTCATCCGTGTCACCCTCGTCATCCTTGTCAGCGGGCTCAGCCCACGCCACGCGCTTCTGACGCCTGACCCGCCGCTTCGCCGCCTTCACCGACTCAGCCCACGCCGCACGGTTCCTCCACGCGGCCCGCGGCTTGTCGGGCTGAACGACCTCAGCGGACTCAGCCCACGGCTCACCAACCTCCGTCGCGTCCGCCGACCCCGCATCATCCCCGCGCTCAGCCCAGGCCTCGTCCCCCTCGATCAACGAGGCCGTGGCCGCCTCACGCGACAAACGCTCAGCGTGGCGGCGGCGCAGTGCCTCACCCTCGGAGCGCACGCGGCCCGCACTCTGCCCCGCCAAAGCCAGCGTCGTCGGATGCGTGACAAGCGGCACGAGCATCGCCGGCAGTGCAATCTCCACGAACAAATACAGCGTTGACCGCCCCACAAGCGGCCCCATGAACGCCAAGCGCACCGACCCCATGCTCATCGTCGCGCTCCACATCCACAGCGCAACAATCGAAACAAACACAACCGAGGCCAGGACACCCTGTGCGCTCTGATGCAACAGGTGAGAACGCCGATACACGCGCGCCGAGGCAACGCCACAAGCGATACCCAACACGACCGGCACAAAAACCACCCAGCTGCCGGGAGCCGTCTCCGGGACCGTCCCCAGCAGCGGAATCGGCGGAATCGGCCCCGCATCCACGACCGTCGGCGAATGCAGCGAATCCGTCGCCGTCATGAAACCCGCGCCCGACCACCAGGCCGCCGCCCAGGCCATCGCTGTGGGGGCAAACAGCGCCTGCGCGCCCACAATAAACATCGTATCCACCAGCGACGAGGCGCCGAGCAGCTCCTGGATGCCACTCGCACGACCCCAGCCCGCCACCAGCGCCACCACCGCCGCAGCGGCAGCCGCGACCACCGTCACCAGACTCACGAGGCCACCCATCTTGAAGCCACCGGAAATCCAATGCTGCATCGACGGAGCCTCAGAATCACGCGAATAACTGGACACCACGAACCAACCCGACCCGATGAGAGGAATCAGAATCGCGCCGACCGTGCCCGTCCACCACTGCGAATGAACCCCCGACGTACCGGCCAGAAACCACGCGGTCAGGAGGAACCCGGGCACCGCAAACAACGCCGACGACCGCGGAAACCCCGTCGTCGTACGCAACAAAAGCCGCACGAGGAGGATCAACAGCGCACCAAAAAGCGTCGGAATCACACGGTAAGACACTCCCCCGGCCACCGACGTGCCACCCAGGGTCGCCACCCACAGGTCACCGCCCAACGCCAGCGCATCACGCGGCAGCGTGTCACTCATCCACGTGTTCGAGCGCAGCGACAGGTAGACGACCATCGTGGTCACGGTCGTAATCGCCCACCCCGCGAAGGCCGCCTCCACGCCCGCGACGAGGCCACGCGCCCATCCCTTCGGGACCCTGACGCGAATGGTCGCTCGACCCGCCACATACGTGGTCGTCGTCCGTCGGGTGATCGGTACTTCTCTGATGCGCTCACTCACAGGCCAATGGTGACAGAATCGGCCCGGGGCCGCGACGCTGCGCGCCGACCCCGGGCCGATTCAAGCTGTGACGTTATCGCGAGAGGATCTCACGAGCGATCTGCGCCGTCTGCGAAGGAGTGCGACCCACGCGCACCCCCACGGCCTCGAGCGCCTCCGCCTTCGCCGCGGCCGTGCCGGATGAACCGGACACAATCGCGCCCGCGTGGCCCATCGTCTTGCCCTCGGGGGCCGTGAAGCCAGCGATGTAAGCGACGACGGGCTTTGTCATGTTCTCCTGAATCCACGCGGCCGCGCGCTCCTCGGCGTCGCCGCCGATCTCGCCGATCATGATGACGAGATCCGTATCGGGATCCGCCTCGAAAGCAGCCAGCGCGTCAATGTGGGTGGTGCCCACGACCGGGTCACCGCCGATGCCCAGGCACGTCGTGAAGCCAAAGTCGCGCAGCTCGTACATGAGCTGGTAGGTCAGCGTGCCCGACTTCGAGACGAGGCCGAGTCGGCCCGGACCCGTGATGTCCGCCGGAGTAATGCCCAGGTTCGCCTGCGCGGGCGAGATGATGCCGGGGCAGTTCGGGCCGATCAAACGCACGCCCGCCTCGAGCGCACGCTCAACGACGATGGTCGAGTCCTGGACGGGGATGCCCTCGGTGATGAGAACAATCGTCTCAATACCCGCCTCAATGGCCTCCAGGGCAGCACCCTTCGCGAAGGCCGGAGGAACGAAGATGACGGAGGCGTTCGCTCCGGTGACCTCGCGGGCCTCGGCGACCGTGCCGAAGACGGGGATCTCGACCTGGCCGTCGGTGACCTTGTCCGCGCCCGGGCCGTAGCCCTGCACGTCGAAAGTGACGGTCGTGCCGGCCTTGCGCGGGTTCGTACCGCCCACGATGGCCGTGCCGGCGCTGAGCATACGCTGGGTGTGCTTGCGGCCCTCGGCGCCGGTCATGCCCTGGACGATGACCCGGGTATCAGAGTTGACGAAAATAGTCATGGGTATTCTCCTGCGGTTCTCGGGTCGTTACTTCGACGGCTCCTGGGCTGCGAGCTCGGCTGCGCGCCGGGCCGCCCCATCCATCGTTTCTTCCATGTGGACGAGCGGGTGCGCGGCCTGCTCGAGGATCGCACGCCCTTCCTCGACCTTATTGCCATCGAGGCGCACGACCAACGGCTTGGAGGCCGCATCCCCCAGCGTCTCGAGCGCGCCGATGATGCCGCGAGCGACCTGGTCGCAGGCGGTGATGCCGCCGAAAACGTTGACGAACACGGAACGGACCTGCTCATCGCCGAGGATGATATCCAGGCCCTTAGCCATGACCTCAGCCGAGGCACCGCCGCCGATGTCAAGGAAGTTCGCGGGCTTCATGCCACCAAACTCCTCACCGGCCATCGCAACCACGTCGAGCGTCGACATGACGAGGCCCGCGCCGTTACCGATCACGCCAACTTGTCCTTCCAGGCGCACATAGTTGAGTCCCGCTGCCTTCGCGGCGGCCTCGCGCGGATCCTGCGTCGCCACGTCCACCAGCTCGGCGTGGCCAGGGTGGCGGAAGCGCGCGTTGTCGTCAAGGGTCACCTTGCCGTCGACGGCCCACACGGAGCCGTCGGGGCTGGAAACCAGCGGGTTGACCTCAACCAGGGTCGCGTCCTCATCGCGGTAGACGGTCCACAGGGTCTCGAGGACCGGGGCGATGGCCTGCGCCGTGGTCTCGTCGAAACCCGCTTCCGTGGCGATACGGCGGGCGACCTCGGCGTCGATGCCGACAACCGGGTCGAGAGGCACACGAGCCAGGGCCCCGGGGCGTTCCTTCGCGAGGGTCTCGATGTCCATGCCGCCCTCACGCGAGCACATCGCCAGGTGGCGACGGTTCGAACGGTCCAGCAGGATCGAAAAGTAGTATTCGGCGGCGATGTCCGCGCCAACCGCAATCATGACCTTCTTCACGATGTGGCCCTTAATGTCAAGGCCGAGGATCGCCTCAGCCTTCTCGTAGGCCTCGTCGGCGGTGTGAGCGAGCTTGACGCCACCGGCCTTGCCGCGGCCACCCGTCTTCACCTGAGCCTTGACAACCAGCAGGGAGGCACCCTCCGCCAGCAGCTCGCGCGCACCCTCACGCGCCTCCTCGGGGGTCGACGCCAGGCGGTAGTCAAGCACGGGCACCCCGTGCTCCTTGAACATCTGCCTAGCCTGGTACTCGTAAAGATCCACCTTATTCCCTCCGTTGAACGTGGTGTGGTCAGCGCAATAATTCTAACGTGGGACCGGTGAGAATGCCCTCGTTCCCGCACATTATCAAGGCTTGTTGCAGCCTTGACCCGAGCACGCTTTTCCTTTGACGTTGCTTTGCGTTGCGAGGTGGGCTGCTGGCGTCGTTGGGGCGGACAGTTTGTGGTGCCCCGGCCACCTGGCATTTCTCAATGCAGCATGACGGCACGCGCCGCGAATCCTTTGGCGGAGGTCGAGCATGGATGTCGTTCCCGTATACACATGGACCAATTCGTGACGAATCGACACACTTCATTGCACACGTTAACCCAACGAGTGGCGGCCCAGGCTCCTTCATGCGCACGTTAACCCGCTAACCTGCACGTGGGTCCTCTAATCCACACGTTAACCGGCTAATGCGAGCATGGGCACCCCAGCCCACACTCCAATGAGCGGGTTTACGTGCGATATAGAGGGTTTGCGCTCAGAACAGAGGGCTTGTGTGCGAACAACACACCATGGCCGAGACAGTTTTGCCCAAAACGCAGACCACCTCGCCCATAACGGCCCGTTTCCAGCGTTTTTCGCCGAGGTGGTCTGCACTTTGGGCACAACACCACCTCGAACTGCAATCTCACCGTCGCCAAACGGGGGATTTTCGCGACACGAGGATCCGACACACCGAGCGAAGCTCGCAGCGCGGACGGCTCGCGGGCGGGCCACCGTCCACGGGCACACCAAGCAGCCCGACCCCGAGGGGGAAACCCTAGGAAATCTTTTCCATCGGGGCCATGCGCACGAGGAGGCGCTTCTCGCCCACGCCGAAGCGGATGCGAGCCACGGTGCGCGGCCCTTCCCCTTCGACGCCGGTCACGGTGCCGACCCCCAGGGTCGCGTGCTTGATGCGGTCCCCGACCTTGAGCGAGAGCACCGGCTTGTCGTCGGCGGGCTTAGCGGCGGAGGCCACGCCCATGCGGGTCACCTTGCGCACGCCGGACGGCTGGGCGGCCGCGCCCCGGCGCCCCGACCCGAAGGCGCCCGTGTCGGTATCGCCCCACGGGTCGTGCCCATCGGATCCGCGCGAGCGCCCGTGGGAACCTGAGCCGTACGATCCGGACCCGTAGGATCCGCCGTAGGAGGCACGCATGCGCTCCCCCGAGGTGGCGGCGCGGCGCACGTCGAGCAGCTCAGCGGGGATATCGTCGAGGAATCGCGACGGCGGCATCTCCTGCGGAGTCCCCCAGGCGCTACGCACGGCCGCGCGCGTCAGGTAGAGGCGCTCGCGTGCACGCGTGATCGCCACGTACGCCAGGCGGCGTTCCTCCTCCAGCTCGCTCTCGTCCCCGAGGCTGCGCTGGTGCGGGAAGGTGCCGTCCTCCATGCCGGTAACGAACACGACCGGAAATTCGAGGCCCTTGGCGGTATGCACGGTCATGAGGGTGACTTGCCCGCCGCGCTCGCCTTCCGCGGGCACTTGGTCCGAGTCGGCGACGAGAGCGACGCGCTCGAGGAAGTCCGCGAGGGTGCCGCCGGGCGCGTCGGCCGCGAAGGCACCCGCGACCGAGTGCAGTTCCGCCAGGTTTTCGACGCGCGAGGCGTCCTGCGGATCGTCGCTGCGGCGCAGCTCCGCGAGGTAGCCCGTGCGGTCGAGGACCTCTTCGAGGATGTCAGCCTGGGACACGCCGCGGGATTCAGCAGCGCGCAGCGTCTCGATGAGTCCCCAGAAAGCGGCCGCCGACTTCGCAGCACGGGCGGTGATGCCCACGACCTCGGGCACGCTCGCGGGATCAGGGGTGCTCGCGGGATCAGGGGTGCGAGCAGGATCGGGCACGCTCGCGGGATCAGGGGTGCGAGCAGGATCCGCGGCTCCGGTTGCCTCCGGCGTCGTCCGGGACGAGGCCGGGGCCGCAGCCGCGCTCTCATCCTCAGCGACGCTTGCCGCCGGGTTCTCCCCCACCCCCTGAGCGGAGGATGTGGGAGCCGAAGACCCGGCCGAGGCCTCGTCCGGGGACGCGGAACGAGCGAGCGCGTCGATGTCGATCCCCTCGCCCTCGCCGGCGGGGCACCCGGCGCGCACCCACAGGTGGCGCAGGGCCGTACCAAACGAGATGCCATAGCGGGCGGCGTGCGCGGCGATGGCTTCTTCGGCCTTGGCACCGATGCCGCGCTTGGGGACGTTGAGGATGCGGCGGGCGGCGACCGTGTCGTCGGGGTTGGAGATGACCTGCAGGTAGGCCAGCGCATCCTTGATTTCGCGGCGCTCGTAGAAGCGGGTGCCGCCGACGACGCGATACGGGATGCCTTGGCGCACGAGGAGTTCTTCGAGCGCGCGGGACTGGGCGTTCGTCCGGTAGAAGATCGCGATGTCGCCCCAGTCGGTGCCGGCCTCGGCCAGGCGATCAATCTCGCCGACGACGAAGCGGGCCTCGTCGTGCTCGGAGTCCGCGGCGTCCAGGGTGATGAGCGCGCCGTCGCCCGAGGCCGTCCACAGGTTTTTTGCGCGGCGCCCCGTGTTGCGGGCGATGACGGCGTTCGCGGCCGACAGGATGTTCTGCGTCGAGCGGTAGTTCTGCTCGAGCAGGATGGTGCGCGCGCCCGCGAAGTCGCGCTCGAACTCTTCGATGTTGCGGATCGTGGCCCCGCGGAAGGCGTAGATCGATTGATCGGAGTCACCGACGACCGTCAGCTCCGCAGGCGTCACCCCATCGGATCCGTCGCCCACGAGGGCTCTCACGAGGACGTACTGGGCGTGGTTCGTGTCCTGGTACTCGTCGACCAGGATGTGACGGAAGCGCCGGTGATAGTGCTCGGCGATCAGCGGATTATCGCGCAGCAGCTCAACCGTGCGCATGATGAGGTCGTCGAAATCCAGCGCGTTCGAGGCGCGCATACGCTTGTCGTACTCGACGTAGGCTGCCGCGACGATACGCGACACCGGGTCCTTGCCCGCCAGGTCCGCGTAGCGCGCCGGGCCGATCAGCTCGTTCTTCGCGTCCGAGATGCGCGCCGCCACCATCTTCGGGGTGAAGCGCTTAATGTCGACGTCCTGTGCCTTGAGGACCATCTGGATGAGGCGCTGAGAGTCCTGCGCGTCGTAGATCGTGAACGACGAGGACAGGCCCGCCGCCTCGTGTTCGTAGCGCAGCAGGCGCACGCACGCCGAGTGGAAGGTCGACACCCACATGCGCCGCGCGTCGTCCCCCACGAGGGAACCCGCCCGTTCGCGCATCTCGGCGGCTGCCTTGTTCGTGAACGTGATCGCGAGGATCTGCCCCGCCCGCGCTCGACCCGTGGCCAGCAGGTAGGCGATGCGGTGCGTGAGGACGCGCGTCTTGCCGGAACCCGCGCCCGCGAGGATCAGCAGCGGCGATCCCGCGTGAGTGACCGCCTCGCGCTGGCGATCATTCAGGCCGCGCGTGAGGGAATCGGGGTCCACGCTGGGGCGCTGGGGCTGATTCCAGGAGGACTCGAACGAGGCCTGGGCAGGCTCCCACGCGGAAGGCTCCCCCGACTCGCCGCCGGGCACAGCGATCTCGGGCCACCCGTCGTCGTAGTCGGCTCCCAGGGCGTCCTCCACGTCGAAGGCGGGAACCTCCGGCGGCACGTAGTCGTCCTGGAATCCCCCATCGGAGCCGATCAAGAAACCAAGGTCAGGCAAAGAAGTCGCATCACTCATCGCCTCCAAGCCTAAACCGCCCCACCCTCACAAGCATGAAAAGCCTTCCATTCCCTGGACTTCAATTTCAATGTCCAAGAAACGGGAGGCAGTTCAAAGGGCGGTTCGCGACGAGGCCGGGGCCTCCCCGCGCTCATACGCGACAGAAACCCCGGCCTCGTCGATGCGATTACTTCTTGCGGTACAGCGACTTCGTCGCGTACACCGGCTCCGTCGTCACCTGAATGCCCAGGGAGCGGAAGATGCCCTCGTCCACGGGACCCAGAATGACCGACTCGTGCACATCGCAGTCGCGCAGCGAACTCAGCTTATCCAAAGCGCGTCGCGCGTTGTCGTCGCCGTTCGCGCTGACCGCGAGCGCAATGAGGACCTCGTCCGTGTGCAGGCGCGGGTTGCGAGAACCCAGGTCGTGAGTCTTGAGGCGCTGGATCGGCTCGATCGACTGCGGGGCCAGGAGCTGGACCTCGTCGGGCAGGCCCGCGAGCTTCTTGAGCGCGTTGAGCAGCATCGCCGAGGAACAGCCCAGCAGCGCCGACGTCTTACCCGTGACGATCTGGCCGTCGGGCAGCTCCATTGCGGCAGCCGGCTGACCTGTAGCCTCAGCGAGTTCCAGGGCGGGGCGCACGACCGGGCGGTCCATGCGACCCACGCCGACGCGGCTCATCAGCAGGGAGATGCGAGCCGACTGCACCGGCTCACTCATCTCCTTCTTCTCGGTCACGAGGGCCTTGTAGTAGCGGCGGATGATCTCCTGGCGCGACGCCTCCTTGCAGGCCTCGTCGTCGACGATGCAATTGCCAGCCATGTTCACGCCCATATCCGTGGGGCTCTTGTACGGGGAAGCGCCGAGGATCTTCTCGAACAGTCGGCTCAAGACCGGGAAAATCTCCACATCGCGGTTGTAGTTAACCGTCTTGATCCCGTAGGCCTCCAGGTGGAAGGGGTCAATCATGTTGACGTCGTCCAGGTCGGCCGTAGCGGCCTCGTAGGCAATGTTCACCGGGTGATCGAGGGGAATGTTCCAGATCGGGAAGGTCTCCCACTTCGCATACCCCGACTCAATGCCGCGCTTGTGGTCGTGATACAGCTGCGACAGACAGGTCGCCATCTTGCCGGATCCCGGGCCGGGGGCCGTCACGACGATCAGGTCACGGCTGGTCTCCACGTATTCGTTCGCGCCGTAACCCTCGTCCGAGACGATGCGCTCGACGTCCGAGGGGTAGCCGGGAATCGGGAAGTGACGGTAGACGCGGATGCCGAGCTTCTCAAAGCGCTCCTTGACCTCGGCGGCCGCCTTGTTGTCGTCCGTCCACTGGGTGATGACAACGGAGCCGACGTACAGGCCGCGCTCGCGGAACTCGTCGATCTGACGCAGAACCTCGTCGTCGTAGGTGGTTCCCATGTCGGCGCGGACCTTGCGGCGCGCGAAATCCTTGGCGTTGACGGCCACGATGATCTCGACTTCGTCGGCCAGCTCGCGCAGCATACGCACCTTGTTGTCGGGCGTGAAACCGGGCAGAACACGCGAGGCATGCATGTCGTCGATCAGCTTGCCGCCGAACTCCAAATACAGCTTGCCGCCGAATTCACTGCGTCGCTGGGCAATGTGTCGAGACTGCATCTCGACGTACTGATCACTGTCAAAACCGATGCGGTGCATGCGTCCTCCGAGGTCGCGGAAATAAAAGAGGCCGTCCGTGCGGGGCGGTCAGGCGCTGTCACGCTCTCGGGATTCCATTGTAGGCACGCCGGACCAGCGGGCGATGATCGGCGCGTACAAAAGGGGGCTGACCTCACACGATGTGTCGTTGCATGGCCCAGCGCGTCAGCTCGTTACGGTTGGAGAGCTGGAGCTTGCGCAGGACCGAGCTGACGTGCGTCTCGACGGTTTTGATGGAGATGAACAGGTCGTGGGCGACTTCCTTGTACGTGTAGCCGCGAGCGATGAGGCGCATGACCTCCTGCTCGCGCGCGGACAGCAGATCCAGCTCAGAGTCGGTCGTCGAAACCTCCCCAGTCCCGAAGGCATCCAGCACGAAACCGGCCAGGCGCGGGCTGAAGGCGGCGTCGCCGGCGGCGACGCGACTGATGGCCTCGACCAGCTCGGGCGTGGAGATCGACTTAGTGACGTACCCGCGAGCGCCCGCGCGGATGACCTGGACGACGTCCTCGGCGGAGTCGGAGACGGACAGGGCCAGAAAGTGCAGGCCGTCGATGTCGCGGCAGGAGCTGGCGACCTCGGCCCCGCCACCGCCGTTGCCGCCGGGCAGGTGCACGTCAAGGAGAGCAACGTCGGGGGTCAAGGCGCGGCACGCTGCGATGGCACCTTCGACGTCGGCGGCGTCCCCGACGATCTCAAGGTCGGCCCCGGAGTGTTCGAGTTCGAAGCGCACCCCGGCGCGAACCATGGGGTGATCGTCGATGACAAGGATGCGGATGGTCACTGTGTCCTCCCGGTGGGGGCTGTTTCTTCCAGGATATCGGAGCGCGGCACGCTCAGAGCAATTTCGGTGCCGTGGGCCAGGGCGCGGATTGTGGCGCTTCCCCCGGCCCTGCGCATGCGCCCGACGATGGAGTCGCGCACGCCGTGGCGGTCAGCCGCGATGGTGGCGGGGTCGAAGCCCTCGCCGTTGTCCTTCACGAAGGCCTCGACGACGCGGGCGCGCACCTCGACGTAGACGGAGACGGGCGGGGCGCCGTGGCGCACGGCGTTCTGACAGGCCTCGGCCAGAGCCGCGACGAGGGCAAGC
>ERZ773234.375-NODE-375-length-14167-cov-20.031392_pt1 | contig 14167 bp, 9 predicted proteins | sample MGYA00580523_ERZ773234 | MGnify/ENA primary metagenome ERZ773234 (study PRJEB29015, sample SAMEA2738167) | human oral metagenome | biome: human oral; feature: human-associated habitat; material: saliva | place: China | collected 2262 ...
ATGTGAAAATCTTCATTGGTGTGTATCCATACTATCGACATTGTTAGGACAGGCTTACTATATCGACAGTGTGAGTATTTCTCAACATCAGATTCCAAGAAAGCGTTTTATGACAGAACACCTCGCAGCACACTGACGGGGATACAACTACCCCACGCCAGCATGCCGCAATAAGTACCGGGGGCCGCCACTCCCCCGGCCTCTAGACAACTAATCCTTCTTCGGAGTGTGCACACGCGACACACCCAGGGCACCAAGAATTAGGCCGCCACCCAAAGTTACCAAAATCGGCAGAAGAGGCGAGCTCTTACCCGTATTGCGGGTAATCTGCGCCTCCGTTGCCTTCACGCCATCCGGCGCCCTGTGCTCAGTACGAACCTGCGAGGGAGAACCATCCAGCGTCGAAGGCCGTCGCGATTGGGTAGCGGGCTCGGTTTCTGCGGGCGCGCTCGTACGAGCGGTAGCCTGCTCGTCCTGTGCATCGCGTGTGCGGTAGCCTAGCGCAGATGAAGAAGAGGCAGCGGGGTGGGCAACGGCCTCCGCCCCCTCTTCGACAGAGATGGTGGGGTCCTTCCGGTCCCCGGCCAGGGCGGTTGCAGAACGTATGCCTCGGGTCTTCGTCTTATTCCCGTCACCAGCCACTTTCACGGCATTCTGCTCCTCACCGCTCGAGGCCGTTGAGGGGGCCGCAGAAGAGGTGCCAGCCACTGCGGAGGATGAAGAATCCGAGGAATCATCAGTGGAGGTGTCGTCGCTTTCACCCTGGGAATTTCCGGTATTGTTACTTCCTCGAGAAACGGTGAAGCGTACCGTGCTGACCTGGACATCTCCACCGCTGGTGGCGTCTATTGCCACTACCAAGTAGGTGCGACCGGTCTGCAGGGAGGCGCCGGGTACACCCAGCACCGCCTCAAAGCTTCCGGAGGAGAGGTCCGAAGGGTTCACCCTCACAATAGCTAGGGCGTCACCCACCGTATGCCCATCACTGTCGAGCTCCATGAGCATCAGGTCATACCCGTTGTCATTCGTTGCAAAGTTCTTGCCGCGCACCGTAACGGGCTTTACCGAATCGCTCGAGTTAACCTGGGAGTTCTGGATTGTCAGGCGAGGACTGTCTCGGTGATTCTGCCTGCTTGCCTGAGCCTCGATCTTTTCGGAGCTAATCAGCTGAATATGTTCCGGTTCCTTTGTGACGTTCGGGGACTGGGTCACCACCGGCTGAGGAGTGGGGGCTACGGTAGAAGGAATATGCGTGGGGCTGGGCTGCGGCGAGGGAGACTCCGGGGTGTCTTTATTCTCTACCGGTGTGGAGTCGGTTGCTGAGGGGCCCTTCGAGGACGCATCCTCGCCGTGGGGCGGGGTAACTCCCGGCTGAGTAGAATACCGAGGATCGGAGGGAACCTCCACCAGGGTGTCGCGATCTCGCGTCAGAAAATCTACGCGTGTGATACCGTAGGCCGCATCCGTCAGGGTGATGGCGTAGAACGTTCCCTCAGCGGGCAAATCAAGCAGAAGCGCTACTTCCCCGGGGGCACCCCCTTCGGTCGGGGAGACAGAACGGTGGGTGCATTCCTCCGTCGACGTGCACGAAGTAACTTCTACCAGCACGCTCTCGGCAGATATTCCCTGAGGAAAACCCGACCAAACGAGCAGGGCAACACCGTTCTCACGGTGAATGGTCAGGTTAATATCACCCTCGTTAGGGTCATCGAAGTCGACGTTCGATTCCCCCTCGCGACGTTGCGTTATGGGGGCGTCCGAGTCGCCTACTCCAGCGACATCGTGTAAAGAGGGCGTAGGGTCGGCAACAGTATCGACGGCCATGGATGGGGCAAGCACCCCACTCTGCAGTCCCGCAGCAAGGGTCGCAACGGCAACTACACGGCGTTTTATAGATAATGTGCTCATGCAATGTGTCTTTTCGTGGTGTTTAACGAGGTGCTCCAACCCCCGATTATTCTTCCAATCCCACACCGGGTAATCGACCGAGCCCTGGACAGAGTATCTATCCGGTGGCATCCACGCCATACGACCACTGAGATGTGGGGTCAGGGTAAGGAGGAGTCCACGTCTATATATCGGCTTCCTCAACCCTACCATGAACTCCGAGGTTTATTCACTCAAGGGTATTTTGACTCCCCTAAACGCTGTCTTTACGCTCGGGGGAGTCGGCAAGTCCCGTAGGTGTTTACCGGTGGAACACCCGAGACAGGGAGAAGGCATTCCTCCGAATAGCCATCCATGCGGCGCCTGCCACCAGGCCCAATCCCACCAGTCCTACGGTCCAGAAGGTCACCCTATAGTCGGAGGCTTCCTCCATAACGTGTTCCGAAGAGGACGCCGCTTTCACGCCTTCCTGCTGCCCCGCGGTCGATCCGGAGTGCACCTGAGAGATAGGGGCGTTAACCTCAGCGGAACGGGAATTACCCTCCGTCTGATGGGTGGGGGTTAGTCCCTTGGCGCCGTCGGTAGGGGTCACGGGCTGCGCGGCAGATGCCGATCCGCTCTTTACGGAGGCGCCGTCCTCCCCATTAGGCGTTGCGGTATCGGACCCCGCGGCGTATGCCGAGGTCAGGGGTGACTGCCCGGTGGATGCATTGGTCTGGGGCGCCATAGTGCGCGCTTGCGCCAGAGCCTGAAGCCCCTGCTGACGGCGCTCGGCACGCGCCTGGCTCTCACGGGTTGCGGTGGAATCGGCCCCGCTAGAACGGGAAGCGTTCGAGCTACCGTCGGTTGCGTTAGAAGAAGCATGAGAGGAGGCGCTCGCGGAGTTATCGCTCTTCGCGGTAGTGGACGTTGAAGTAGCGCCCGTTTCATCGCGGCGGGTGGCGGAGGATTCCGCGGTATCCTGCGATTTCCCGGCACTCACCTTAAACCGAACCGAGGCCACGGCGGTGTCGTTGTTCTGCTCATCGACGTACACCAGGTACGCGGTATAGACCGAATCGGTCTTGAGAAGCGACCCCGGAACGCCAACAGCCACCTCGAGTTCTCCTCCGGTGATGTGTGCAGCGTCTACGTGCGTGTACGAGACGGCATCGCCTCGGGGATTACCCTGCATATCGGTCTCAAGGACCATCAGGTCGTACCCGTTCTCTCGGGCGGGCAGGTTCTTTCCGACAACGGTCACGGGCTTCGTCTCTGCGTCAGAACGCAGCTCGGCGTAACGAACGTTCAGCGTTGGAGCGTTCAGGTTCGCGTTGTCTCGGGAGGCGGTCAGGCCTCCGGGTACCTCGCTCACGATCTGAGTGCCGCGCTCCAGGCCGCCTGCTGCTTTCGGGGTAGGCGAAATCGAGGGCTGCGGATGACGGGCCTCTTCACGCGCTTTATCCAGGATATTCTGCGTTTCGTCGTCAAGACGGATTCCCGACGAGTCACTGTCGACGTCCCCGTCACCGACAGGAACGATATGGGGAATAAGCGAACCGGCAGTAATTTTGAACTCCCCGTATCCCTCATCGAAGCTGTCCGTGTCGAGGACGGAGATGGTGTAGTAGCCTTCCTTCGGCGTACTCGGTAGCGTGAGCGTCAGAAGGGTAGAGCCGTCCTGGGCTTTCACTGCGCTCAGCTGCTGGGGAGTATAGGTGACTACCTCTCCGGATGCTTTACCGGAGACGGTGTAGTACTGAACGGCCACGAGATAGCGGCTCGAATCATTGATGTACTTCTCTTCGTAGAGAGGTTGCAGATTGAGGGTCACCCGGTTCTGTTCCACAGAATGAATTAGAACCTCAAGCGTATCGAGTTCAAGGTTGAAATCTTGCGAGGGACAATTCTGAGGATTCTCCGAATTGAGAATAGTAATAATACACTGCTGATCGACAGAAAAACCGGTTCCCTCCACCGCGGAAGCATTGGGTAACACAAACACACCCGTAGTTGCTAAAACGGAAAGCGTCAGGGCGCGGAAAGTTCGAGGTCGTTGAGTGATCATGATAGTGCCATTTCAATCGAAGCGGACGCACAACCTGCTGATAAGGAGTAGCTCACCACAAGCCCCTCTAACGCAATAATTATGCGTGCCGGTACATCGGTTACATCCCAGCCTAACACGAGTATTAAGATTTTAAATTCATTGCATTTGCGTGCTTATTGTTAGGCAGTATATGCACCTCAGAGTAAAACACTGTATGGCCACCCCTAAAAACATCGTTATCGAAAAATACGAATGTTTAGAGGGAAGGTCGAACACCCCGCAAACAATTATTTCAATCGCCATAAAAGCCCAGGTGCACGACATATAGTGTCCAATCCAAGCCCTGAACACAGGCCATTCACGGTGTTATAACGTATAAACGTTCGCGCCGGGGGCCCACAAATCCACCTCTTATAAACCATCAAAATCATTTACACGCCATACAAGATTTGACAAAAATCCATTGCATAATGCGACACACATCTCACATAACGCAAAGACGCCCCGCGGTCAGTGATGCTGCGCATCACCGCCACGGGGCGCCCTTCGAGGTAAATGCTCTGCTCCCCCGCGCCTATGCGTTCGCGTCCATCGTCTCAGTTGCCGCTACTTCAGCAGAGGCCTCCGCCCGACGACGATACCGGTTCACCACCACGGCGCTACCCACGAAGACAACCGAACCGGCCAGCGCAATTCCCAGCGGCACGGTACCATCCGGCAGGGGTACATCTTCCGAAGCGCTTGCCTCCAGTTTCTGAGAATCGGAACCACCGCGAGCTTTCGTGCTTCGCGTATAGAACCCGTCGGAGCTCAGGCGAGAACCTTCCCGTGCAGCAGGGGCAACGCTCTCAGCGCTTCCCGCTGACACCTGATACCCCATCAGATTCACGATGGTGCGTCCGCCAATAAAGGCTGCGTATCCCGACATAACCGGGGTGACATTCGATGCGGTAACGGGGTTACTCGTGACCGCATGAGCCTGCGGGGTTGCCCGCGCAGCCGAGGCATGGGCATGAGCGACATGATTCAGAGCGACATCTATCGAAGGAATATGGGGAACGGTTTCCCCAGTGATTCCTCGAGCCGACGAAGATTCAACCGCAGAGGGTGAAGCATCACTCGGTGAGGAGATATCTGCCGGCAGCTGCTCACTCGAAGAATGAACCACGGTGCGCCTAGGCCGATTGTTGGCGTCTGCAGTTGAATCCGCCGAGCTGGCGCGCTGAATAATGCTCACGCTGAAGGCAGAGGTTGCCACGAGCCTCAGCTCATCGGGAGACTCTCCCCCCACCGCCACCACCCGGTACCGCTTACCGCCAACGAGTGAGGTTCCGGGGACCTTCAAATCAGCCGAGAACGCGCCGTCCCTGACCTGCTCGGGGCTCACGTGGGTCGTGGCCAGGGGTGCGCCGACGGCTCCCCCGTCGGCAGGCATCTCAAAGACCATAACGTCATAGCCCAGGGAGCTCTCCCCCACGTTCTTGACGCGCGTGCGAATCGTCTGAAGATCACTTGAGCCTCGCAGCTCCGCGGTGGAAATCTCAAGAATGGCCTCGAGGGTTTCCGCGGGGACCTGATTCGAGGAGCGGTTATGCACCAGGATACGGTCGCCCTCGGGCTTGGGCGTATCAGAAACGTCGGTGGTAGATTCAGAACTACGGGGCTCCCCCACATCACCGGGTTTCTCAGATGCAGTAGCGGAGGGGGTCGGCGAGGCGCTCTCCGAGGCAACCGGAGCCGGGACCGGAGCGGCCGTGGGCTGCGGACGGTCCTCTCGCTCATCCTCCGAAGGCTCGGGATTCGGCACAGGATGGGGAGTAGGGCTCACCGCATCGATGGGCGCACGCTGCACACCCGGGGTATCGGGGAAGAAAAGATTCTGACGTGAGGCGAGAAGACCCTCAACGCTCTCACCGTATTCGGGGCGCAGCTCAACGAAAGAGGAGTTGCCGGTCTGAAGGTCGGTAACCTCCACCATATAGGCCTGTTCGATATTCAGGCGCTGGTGAATACTCACATCGAGGTAGCCGTCATCATTCTTCGACACGGTCAGCTGTGAGGCGGGGACCACCATCGAGGCAACTTCCAGACCCTCCACGGTAACTGCCACAAGGCGCACCTGCACGTGGTCGAGAGACTTCACCCCGCCCAGACCAATCAGGATGTAATCCTCACTCTGGCCTAGCAAATCCATGATGAAAACATCAACGATCGTAGCGTGGGGTTCAGGAGTCTTCGCAGAGGGAGTCGCACCATGCGGCTGTGCATGGGCGGATGATACGAAGGAAGCGGGGGCCAAAGTTGCAGGGGCCAGCGCACCTCCCAGCCCGAGGGCTGCAGATGCTACGAGGGCCGCGCCGCGAGCAGTTCGCTGCGTGGTAAACATGGTCACCTTTTTCGTGAGTGAGTAAGTGAGCGATAGGTTGTGCAATCCCCCACGCTCAGATGTTCGGAAGTGAGAGCGGGGAGGCGGCCTCTCTTATCGGTGACCATGTGCGTTTTAGAACGCGTTTTGCTCCGCGAGGGCGGGGCATAGAGAGTGGCAGTACCGCCGGTCAATGCACTCTAAATTATAGGTATAACCTTAGAAAAAGTTAAAGACGAGGGGACGCCTCTTTTGTTACAAAGAAGCATCCCCTCGTCTTATCTCACGTTATGGCTTGTGAGAGGGTATTTATCAGCTTTTTAGAACCGGGAAGTGAGTTGCACATCACGGCGGCCACGGCGGGTCAGGAAGGCTCCCGCAACCAGAGAGAGCGACCCTACCGCGCTGATCGTCAGCATCCCGGAGGTACCCGTTGCAGCCAGCTGCTCACGCTCACCCTTGGAGGCCGAAGCCGTAGCCTTCTGAGGCTTCTGTCCGGCACGGTCGGTAGCGCCGCCGGTAGCATCCTCGGTAACCGGAGCAGATTTGGGCGAAGCCGACTCGGCCGACACAGGAGCCTCGGATGCGACAGCCACAGGAGCGGACTCCTTCGACTCTTCGACCGGTGCCGGGGCGCTATCAGAGGGAGTAGCCGAGGGCTTCTCCTCCGTCGGCTTTTCAGCAGCAGAGTCACCGTAGCTCGGCTCCTCAGTTGCCGGCGCTTCGGTCTGCTCGGCAGGCAGCGAGTCGGAAGGACGCGAAGCATCCACGCCGTCACGCTCCACTGTGAAGCCGCCGGTCACAATCTGCACGGTTCCTCGGGAATCCTCGTAGACTGCGCTTACACGGTAGGTCGTACCCGGCTTCAGGGCGTTGCCCGGCACCTGAAGCTGCGCGGAGAAGGAGCCGTCCTCCACACGAGCGTCCCCGGAGGCAATGGCCTCACCGGCGGTTCGACCGTTAGAATCCAGCGCGTGCACCTGCAGGGCCACGGGACCGGAACCCTCGAGACCTTCACCGGTGAAAGTGAGCGTCTTTTCCGAGTCATTCTCGGGGACTGCGGTCTCTTCCACGCGCAGGCGAGCACCCACGGCCACGGATGAATGATTCGTCGATTCGGCTGACTCCTGCTCCTCCGCGCGATCTGCCGAGGCGTCGCGCACCCGGTCGAACTGAGTGTTACGCGGCAGGTCGTAGTGGCGTCGAGGGTCGGTTTCCGGGAGCACGGGGTCCTGTTCCTCAGCGGGAACCATGGAAGCCTCAGAAGCTTCCGGTTCGGAGGTCGCGGGGCGAGGGGCCACCGGGGTCTCTTCCGCCTGCGTTTCAACCTCTTCAACCTCTTCGTCGGCAGGCTCAGCGGCTGCGGTCTCAGCAACGCTCCAGCCATTGGTGAAGGGAATCTCGACGCTCTGAGCTGCTAGGCCTCGGGAAGCCGAAGGGGCAATTTCAACGTTCAGCACGTAGCGCAGATCGGGATGCACATCCTGCAGAACGGCTAGGCGCGCACCGGGTACCTCGATGCCGTCCAGAAGCGTACCGTTGACAACATCTGCCCGTGCCGGGGAGGCAGCCAGTACGTGGCGATTGCCCTGCTCATCAACGGCGTAAATCGAGGTCATGATCTCGAAGGCCTGCGCATCGCCCAGGCCGGTGGCCTTGTAGACGATTAGGTTCTGCTCCTGCGGAATTTCCAACTGACCCGACAGGATCTGGGCATTGAGCGGCTCATCCTGAGTATCCGCAGGCTGCACCTCCAGGGGCGTCCATGAATTGTAGGAGGTGTCTTCGACGGAATAGCCGAGATCGGGGTTAACGACGGCGGTTGCCACCACGTACTGCTGGTTGGGGTCGAGGATTCCCGCAGGCAGGGTGAGCTGGGTGCTAAAGCTACCCTCGTGCACATCGGAGACGGGGACGAGGGTCATGGTCACCGCACGGGCACGGCTCAGGGCAGCCAGGGGGTACTTGCGGTACTCACTGACGTACACGGCGATGCCATGCTTCTCAACGTCCTCGCCCAGAAAACCACTACCGCTAACGGTGATGCTCTGGGAACGCGCGGGGTTGATGGCAGCGCCCTGTTCGACCTGCACCGAGGGGCGCACATCGCGGTCAGAACGCTGGGCGCGGTTCTGCTGAACGTTAGAGGAGGAAAGGCCGCCCGCATTGTGCACTGGAATCGCGGCCTGGGCCGCACCGGTGCCGGCGGTCAGAACGGAGGCCGCAATGGCGGCCGTTGCTCGGGTCTTTGAGTGAGCGGGATCGGGCATGAAACACACCTTTTCTGTGAGTGTGAACGATACCCTTTACGCGACAACGACGCCTCAATTCCCGGCGGGAAGATGTACGGTTGGTTCCTTCGCGAGGTTGGTAGCCTTGCGATAGGGGTCTCCTCGGCATGGGCGATGGGTTCCGAGAGGTAAAACTCTCAATCTCCATCTGAGGTGGAAGTCTGCGCGAGGGGAATCGCTCTATTTATCGGTAGTTCCACACTATCAATAGAAAAAGCCTCTTGAGGCCCAATACGCTTTACGAGCCAACTATTTTTTTATGCAATGAACCACAAAACGGGTTTTTTACCCAAATCTCCCCCACTAATCATCCGCAAAACATATCGACTAGGTAAAATACCTCAACTCTCCCTTCAAGGTGAGGGTTTAAAGCGAACGTAAATAGGTAGACTCTGCAGTGCTATATGTGCACATTTATGCACATTTAGTTATTTTCTTTCGGGTGTAAGGTTTTTGAGGTCTCGCATCAATCAGTAGCGCCAATCCCCTATTCACCGGCGATGCGAATGACTCTCTTGCCACGCGTGTGACCGGCCTGCAAATCGCGGTAGGCCGCACGGACATCCTCAATCGTGAACCCGTACACGCGATCCAAGCGAATTGACACCTTCCCATCGGCGACCAGCTCGGCTAGGGTCTCGAAGTCCCCGTGTTCCGAATGGCGGGGGCCCGTAAACTGTGCTCCCCTAATCATGACCTTGGGCGAGGGAACGAGGGTTCCAATGTCCTTGCCCTTCAACCCCAGCGAAAAGGCTAGGGTCACGTAGTCGCCACCGTAGCAGTCCAGGAACTTTGTCACGCGACCCTCGGCCACCTTGAGCACTCGTTCCCTCACGCCCTCGCCATAAGCAACCGGTATGGCCCCCAACGACCTAATAAACTCGGCATTCGCGACCCCTGCAATGCCAATAACGCGTGCACCGCGAGCCACGGCATACTGCACGGCGACGGACCCAATTCTGCCCGAAGCCGCGGAGATGACCACCGTATCGCCCTCACCCACGCCAATATGGCGGAAGGCGCCTCCCACGGTCAGGGCCGCGACACCCATTGCGGCCGCGTGCTCAAAATCAATGGAGGCGGGCTACAGCAAATTCTTCGACGGGGTTATCCGGGCCCCTCGAAATTCGAGGCTTTCACTTCCGGGACGCTCGGAACCGATAAACCCCCACCCCGCGAGCGCGGGAACCCTGTCATGAACAAATCGACACCGGTCTGTCCATCCATTGCGGCTGCAACGTTCCGTGGAGCGCCGCATCGTGCGCCCTCACTATTCTGAACACACAGAAACGTCCTCGCGGTCTCCCGAGATTATTTTAATCCCGAGGAAACCGCGAGGACGTTTCATACGGCGTTACGCGAAAGGATCAACCCTAGAGGCTGCGGCGACGCAGGAGCATCAGCGCAGCACCGGCGATCAGCGCTGCGGCGCCGACACCGGCAATACCTGCGACACCTTCAGCGCCGGTGTGAGCCAGCTGCGGCTTCGAAGAGCTATCCGAAGTGGTGCGGCCGGCGGTATCGCGAGCGCTCACGGTGTGGCCACTCTGGGAAGAAGCGGTCACCGGGGTGTTACCAACCTTGGCCTTGGGGGCCTGCGAGGAGGGAACGCGAGTCTCGGTCACGGTCACGGAACCGTCCTCGCTCATTTCCGCGGTGAAGACGCTGGTGGTGCCGTCGCCGTTATCGCGAACGGTGGTGTTATCGTCGTTGCTTGCCGCGGGCACCGTGGGGGCCGGGTGGTCCGCATCGCTCACGGAGGCGGTGGTGACAGCCACCTGATGTACCAGGCCGTTCGGGTCGCTGGTAGCCACGAGCGCGTACACGTAGCCGGGCAGCAGACGATCGGCACGCACGGAAAGCTTAGTGGTGAAGGTGCCCTCCATAATCTCGGATGCGGGCACATCCTGAACGGCCAGAGCCTCACCGGTGATGTTGCCGTCGGCATCCAGGCGGTAGATAGCCACCTGCACGCCGCGGGAAGCAGATTCGTGGGTGAATCCCGCGCCGTTGACAGTCACCACGTTGTACTCGTCGTTCGGGTCCAGGCTTGCGCTCTCGGTGGTGAGGGTTGCGTTCTGAGGTTCAGGGGCTGCCGGGGTTTCGGGAGCCGGAGTCTCGTCAGCCTTGGGAGTCTCTGCCTTGGGGGTTTCGGGAGCCGGAGTCTCGGGGGCGGGAGTCTCATCAGCCTTGGGGGTTTCGGGAGCCGGAGTCTCGGGGGCGGGAGTCTCATCAGCCTTGGGGGTCTCCGGAGCCGGAGTCTCGGGGGCGGGGGTCTCGTCAGCCTTGGGGGTCTGAGCACGCGGAGTGGTAGTCTCGGTTACCTTGAAGGAGGAAAGAGCCACCAGCTTCTCGGCGGGCTGAGCCTGGGGGTTGCTGACAGCAACCAGAGCGTAGGATGCGCCGGCGGGAAGCTGGGCTGCGGGAACGCTGAGGGAAGCGTTGAATGAGCCGTCCTTGATCTGTCCAGCGTCAACGGTGATGGTTGCAATCGGTTCACCGGTAATCTGCTGGTCAGCGTCCAGAGCGTAGATGCTCACGTTAACAGAGGCACCCACCTTGGCCCCCTGGAAACCGGATGCACGAACCGTAATGGTATTGATGGTGGCGTCTGCGGGGAAGTCAGTTTCCTCAATCTCGATGGCGGGATCGGCCTGCTCGGTCTTGGGATCTGCCTTCGGGGTTTCCTCGGTCTTCGGTGCCTCGGTAGCAGCCGGGGCCGGGGCCTCAGCCTTGGGGGTTTCCTTGGTCTTCGGTGCCTCGGTAGCAGCCGGGGCCGGTGCTTCGGTAGCAGCGGGGGCCGGGGCCTCAGCCTTCGGGGTTTCCTCGGTCTTCGGTGCCTCGGTAGCAGCGGGGGCCGGGGCCTCAGCCTTCGAGGTTTCCTCGGTCTTCGGTGCCTCGGTAGCAGCCGGGGCCGGAGCCTCAGCCTTGGGTGCTTCAGTCTTCGGAGCCTCGGTAGCAGCAGGGGCCGGGGCCTCAGCCTTCGGGGTTTCCTCGGTCTTCGGTGCCTCGGTAGCAGCCGGCGCCGGGGCCTCAGCCTTGGGTGCTTCAGTCTTCGGTGCCTCGGTAGCAGCCGGCGCCGGGGCCTCAGCCTTCGGTGCTTCAGTCTTCGGTGCCTCGGTAGCAGCCGGGGCCGGAGCAGTAACCTCTACGTTTACCTCACCGTTGGGGTGCTGCGTAACGGCAACAGTCGTACCGCTCTGGTCTGCGGGAGCCTCAGCCGCAAAGGTTGCCGGAATAGCGGCAACGGAGCCTGCGGTAAAGGCTGCGGCTGCTGCAATCTTGTAGACGCGACGGGTAGTCTTCGACATTGTTCCTCGATCTCTGAATCATCGGTGGTGAACCCCGGGAATATGCGCCCCCCTCATCGAAGGCCATCGGGTGTTCAATATGGGTGTGATGCTAAAAGGCTAACATTCGCCCCTGTTCTTACCGGCACCCTATCGCACCCTCTATTCAAGTGTTATCAAATCGTTATAAAACACTCCCCTATAAAGAGGTTGCATACATACCAATTTGCTTACTCAAGTTCTCCGTATCAGGATATGACGATTCTTAAACTTCCCTTTTACTGACGTTTAACAAACCTATGCGTTATTCCGTGAGGAAAAACCTTATAACTACCTGAGAAAACCCCGCTTCGGGGAGTGAGCTTTCACCCATCCCCCAAGCGGGGTTATGTGCGTATTATCCGCAGAACTTCTCAATGAGGGGTTACAGAGAGGGTTGACGACCCGCTACCCCTCGGCGCGAATCACCTTAAATTGGCTGGCCTGAGCCACCGGGCGCAGGGTAACGCGGTCCAGGTTAACGTGGTGCGGAACGTTGAGCGCAAAGGTCACGGTCTGCGCTACGTCCTCGGCGGTAAGCGGATTCGGTACGCCCTCATACACGCGGTCGGCGGCCTCCTGCGAACCCAGGCGGTTCAGAGAGAACTCTTCGGTGTGCACCATGCCGGGGCAAATCTCGATGACGCGCACGTTATGTTCCGCCTCCTCCAGGCGGAGCGCCTCGGTCAAGCCGCGAGCGCCAAACTTTGCGGCGTTATACCCGGCGCCGCCCTCGTACCCATGCTCGGCAGCGGTGGAGGTCAGATTCAGAATCGTGCCGTGACCATTCTGACGCAGTGCCCCGCTGAAGGCGCGGACCGTATTCAGGATTCCCAGCACGTTCATGCGGTACATCTGCAGGTAATCTTCGGGCTTACCCTCCGAGACGGGATCCAGGCCGATGGCTCCCCCGGCAATATTGACCAGGGCGTCAACGGTTCCCTGCTCACCCAGGATCTGCTCGGCGGCAAAAGCAACGGCGGTCTCGTTGGTTACATCGCAGGTGACCGGATGCGCCCCGGTCTCCTGCTGCAGGGTGTAAAGACGGTCGGTGCGGCGAGCCAGAGCGTACACCGTCCACCCGGTGGCAACCAGCTGATGCACGGTAGCTCGACCAATTCCGCTGGACGCGCCGGTCACCACGGCCACTTTGCCGTCTCCGGCCCAGGAGCGAAAGGGAGATGGAGGAATGTAAGTGTTCTTAGTCATATCTTTATCCTAATAAAACGATGCCCGGTCGTGCTCTACAACGAAACACACCGGGCATACATTTTTGGTTTTTTCGGTTTTCACGGCTCAAAAGAACCTCGTTTCCCCCTGATTACTTGCGGCGACGGGGAAGACCCCAGCGGCTACGGCCACCATCGCGGTAGCCGAGGCGGTGCTCAAAGTACACGGGCGAGCTACTACCGGTCTTCACGGTGTCCGGGGGAACCGTACCCTCACGTGCAGACATGAGATAGAGAATCGCGGCACCCGGCACGAAAGCAATAATGGGAAGAACGAAGCGCATGCGCGCCTCCCCATAGCCGCTTCGCAAGCTAAGGTGCCCGATGCATGCCGCTACCAGCACCACCTGAATCAGTAGAACGGCGGTCTCGAAAGCGCCCAAACCAAAGAAACTAAACGTACTCATCAATGCCTCCTCAGGATTGGTACTATTTCAGTCTACGCCCCCGAATGATGCCTGCATAGGGTCCGGTCACGTGTTGAAATGATCCGCGGAACACATTTATCTTCGGGTATTAATGACTTATTCCTGCAGCATTTCCGAGCAGCGCTTCCGAGGCTTCTCCCCCGCCACCACCCCTATCTACCGCACCACCGTGAAATCTCAACGCCACCTCATCGCCAACCTCCGAACCCGCCGCCGAGAATTACAGCGGCGAGCCGCCGCGCACCGAGCATCCACAGGGACCCCCTACCCCGTCGAGGTACATCTACTCCTGGGGCAGACCTACCTGGACCCCGCCTCCTGGGATGTTCTCCTCCACTCCCGCGGACCCGCCGTTGCCCTGCGTCGCGCACGTTTCGCCCCGCGATACGACCAGCTTCTGCGCCGCCTCGAAGAAGCCATCACCCGCTACGAACGCCCCTGACAACCCCTCGAAGCACCCCGCAAACGGCCATCGAGGCCGTGACTCACCACATCCTCGGCGCACGGCCGGCACTGAAAGCTGAGAGAACGCCGTGAATATGAGAAAATAGCCCTTATGGCTGAAAACATTTTGGGCTCAGACTCGCCCGTACAGATTAACGTTCCCGA
>ERZ773234.377-NODE-377-length-14128-cov-7.677539_pt1 | contig 14128 bp, 6 predicted proteins | sample MGYA00580523_ERZ773234 | MGnify/ENA primary metagenome ERZ773234 (study PRJEB29015, sample SAMEA2738167) | human oral metagenome | biome: human oral; feature: human-associated habitat; material: saliva | place: China | collected 2262 ...
ACGCAGCTGGTGGTGGGTGCCACGAGCCACCTCGGCGCCGTCGTCATCAATAAAAATAACCTCATCGCAACGCCCCAAAATCAGTGGCGAAGCGGTAGTAATAACCGTGGTGCGTCCGGCGCGCTCAGCAGCCAAATCGGCGGCAATATTGTTTTCAGTGTGCGAATCAAGCGCGCTAGTGGGCTCCAACAGCACCAACACGGGGGCATCAGTTGCCAGGGCACGGGCCAAAGCCAGACGCTGACGCTGACCGCCAGAAATATTGCGGGCCTTCTCATTCAAAAGCCCATACAGGCCACCCACCGAATCCACCAGGTCATCGCTGTGGGCCAGGTCCAAAGCCTGCTGAGAGCGGGCCTCAAGCTCGCTGGGCAGATCAGCAACAGGGCTTGTGGCTATCACCCCCGAATTGGCGTAGCCCTGCTGGGCCACCAACTCCAAGGTGCCTTGCGCCTGGGGCTTGGGGGCGTCATTACCCAGCACCGCCTGGTAGAGCGGGCCGGCAAAAGCCTGGGCGGTGGTAGGTGAAACCACCACAGTGCGACGCACCTGATCCAGCGGCAGGCTACGCAAATCTACCCCATCAAGGGTGACAGTATCGGCGTCGTCGAAACGGCCCAGGCGCATGGCCAGGGCGGCGCTAACCTCGGGGGAGGGGGCCACCAGCGCAGTTAACTTACCGCCGGCGATAGTGACCCCGCTGGCGCCGTCATGCAGCGCCCCTAGCGAGTTAAACTCAACTAGCTGGCTGGCCTGATCGTTTACGCGCGGCTGGATGTTCAGCAGGCGCAGCACCTTACGCATAGACACGCGTGTGAAGGCGTTGACCACCACCAGCTCGGTGATAGCCCGCATGGGCAGCAGCAAGAAACTGGTGTAACCAAAGAACGTCAGCAGCTGGCCCGGCTGTAACTGTCCAGAGAGCACCTGCTGAGCGCCCAAAGCCACCACGGCGGCAGTCAGCAGGGTGGGGGCGGCCTCAGAGAAAACCGCCAGGGCCGCCTGGGAGGGAGCGGCTTCAATACCCGCCTGCTTAACGCGCTGGGATTGGGTCCGGTAACGCTCGTTGAAGGCGTTCTCGCCGCCAATGCCGCGCAGGATCCGCAGGCCGACGACGGCGTCCGTGGCCACGTTGGTGAGCTCACCGTTTTCTTCACGGATAGTGCGGATACGTTTTTCGATTAGCTTGGAAATCCAGCTGATAAGCACCGTGATAATGGGCAGGGCAACCAGGATAGTTAAACCCAGCGACAGAGACTGGGTCAGCATCAGGTAAATTACCAAGATCATTGCGGGCACATAAGCCAGCAGGTTGCACAGCGACACCATCCACATTCCCAGGTTTTCTGGGTCGTCACCGGTTGTGGCCACGGCGTCACCCAGGGAAATGTCGCGTTTCATGGCGCTACCGAGCTGGCTGGTTTTGCTTAGCAACATGCGCATAACCAAAGCCTCATGCATAACCATTAAGGCCGTGTAGTTCAGGGTGCGCCAAGAACCCACCAGGGAGGTTATTAGGCACAGTAGAACCAGGCCGGTCACTGTGCCGCGTAAGCTCACCCCGGGGGTGAGGGCGTCGTCGAGCAGGGTACCTAGCAGCTTGGGGATTAAGGCAAACCCAATGCCTTGAAGCAGGGTTAAAACTAGGTAGAGGGCCAGAATTTGCCAGGATTCTTTGTATAAATAGCGCCAAATACCGCCAGCTGTGGTGGGTAGAGGATCCGGCAGCTGTTGGGAACGACTAAAAAAATTTACGTACCTGCTGGTAACCGATATTTTTTTCATGATCTCTACAGAAAGTAGGGCTACGACAAAGTAGGGGAGAATTTACCCTAAAATTGAAAACAGCCCGCGGCCAAAGTTTAAACAGTGGCGGCGAGCTGCTGGCGCGCCCGAAGGGACTCGAACCCCCAACCTTCTGATCCGTAGTCAGACGCTCTATCCATTGAGCTACGGGCGCATGTCGTTTCCGACAAGAAAGAACTTTACACACCTATATGCGCGGGCGCAAATCCAAATACTGTGACGCTAGACATACTAGGTTTTGAGAATAAAAGGTGGGGGGCGACTCTTTCGAGCCGCCCCCCACAGGGGTTAAATCAACGCTTTAGTTGCGCTGTTTAACCGAGATCAGGCCTCGCTACCGGCCTCAGCGTCGCGACGCTTGCGCAGGGCCAGGGCGCCTGCACCAGCTGCGGCCAGGACCAGTGCACCAATGCCGATGGCGATGGTGGTACCGGTGCGGGCCAGCGGCTCGCGGTTGTCGTCGCCCTTGCCGGGCTTACCGGGCAGAGCAGAGGGCTTGCCGCTGGGCTTGCCAGGCAGGGCCGAAGCCGAGCTGGAAGCGGACACACTCGGAGCAGCGGTGGGCTGAGCCGGGTTGCTTGGAGCAGCGGAGCCGGTGGGCTGCGCGGTCGGAGCGGCGGAGCCGGTGGGCTGAGCGGTGGGGGCAGCAGAACCGGTCGGAGCAGCGGTGGGGGCAGCAGAACCGGTCGGAGCGGCGGTGGGCTGCTCGGTGGGAGCAGCGGTAGCGTCACCAGCAGGGGTGCCGGCGATGCGCAGCTCGGCTACGCCAACCTTGCCCTTGTCGCTGGTCAGGGTGATGCGCACGAAGCGGCCCTTAGCACCAGACTTGAGGGTCAGGTCCTGGGGAACCATTGCTTCGCCGCTGAGGCTGCCAGAGCCGGCGTCGGTCCAGGTCTTACCGTCAACGGAGACCTCGGCCTTCCAGCCGGTGGCGGGCATGGAGTCCACGCCGTCGTTGCCCTGGTTGGGTACGTACTGCACCTTGGAGATGTTGTAGACCTTGCCGGCGTCCAGAGTGATCGGGGCGCCAGAGGAAACCACAGCGTAGGTGAAGACGTTGTCGTCAACCATTGCCTCAGGCTTGCCGTTACGCGGGTCAGCGTCAGAGGTAGAAGCGTCCGCAGTGGCAGTGGTAGCGGCGGCGGTAACGTCGCCACTGGCCTTAAGGGCGATGGTGGGCAGGTAGTCGCTACGACGCCAGTCAATGGTGAAGTCGTTGCTCATCCAGATGTTGTACTGCTCAAGCACGGTGGTGTCGGCACCGGCGGGGGCGTTGAGCTCCCACAGCTGGTAGGTACCTTCAGGGGCCTGCTGGAGCTGGTTGTTAGCGTCCAGGTAGGAGCCGTCCCAACGCACCAGGCGGGTGCTAGTGCGGTTCCAACCCTTGTCACTCATGGAGATGAAGACCTTGTCAGACAGGACCTCGTACTTGCCGTCGTCGGTCTTGCGCATGGCCACCAAACCGGAGCGGATCAGCGGTACGTCAGCCTTGAAGTAGACGTGCGGACGGTCGTTGAACATGGTGAACTGGTGGCCAGCCTTGTTAACAACCTTCAGCTTCTCGGTAGCCAGAACCGGACCGGTCTTGTACAGGGTCTTGGACTCGGCCAGGTTACCGCCCACACCCACGAACGGGATGCGCAGGGTCTGAGCAGCGTTGTCCGGGGTCAGGGTGACGTAACCACCGTAGAAGTCACCGTTGCCAATGCCAGCGGGAGCGCTGACCTTGACGGCAATCTTTGCGGAAGAACCAGCCGGAACGGTTACCGAGGTGCCATCGGTGGAAACGGTGGCGCCGTTGGTGGTGCCACGGGTGGGCTTGGAGGACTCACCAGTGGTGGTGACGGTGTCCACGTGACCAAGCTTGTAGGTCACAGCCTCAGAACCAGAGTTGGTCAGGGTGATCTCGTGGGTCTTTTCACCGGCAATCTGCTGGCCCAGGTTCAGGCGAGAAACGCTCGGCAGAACCTTGGTGGAAGCAGCGCGGTAGACGTCGATCAGACCGGCACCCTGGCGGGCGGTGGGCTCAAGCAGAGTCTTGTCGCCGTTGCCCTCGCTCCACAGACGCGGAGAACCGGTGGACTGCAGACGTGCGCGCACGCCCTCACTGGTGCTGGCGTTCTTGGCGTCCTTGAGCTCAGGGTGTGCCTGCAAGATCAGGGCAGCTGCACCAGCAGTGTAGGGGGTAGCCATGGAGGTACCGGAAATGGTGTTGAACGGACCGCCGTGGTCAAGCGGCCAGGTGGACCAGATCAGACCACCGGGGGCGGCTACATCCGGCTTCATTTCCAGCTTGCCGTTCAGACCCCAAGAGGAGAAGTCCGAAACCAGACCACCGGTGCTGACCGGGCGGTCGCCGAAGGTATCGCCGAAGGTGACAGTGGTGTCAGCCTTGAGGGCTGCACGCAGAGCGTCACCGTCAGCCTGGGTGATGGAAACAGCGGGGATCTTTACCGGGTCGGTCGCGTTGGTCAGGTCCATGCCGATGGTGCCGGCCTGGTTGTTGTCGATGATTACACCGACGGCGCCAGCCTTCTGAGCGTTAGCGGCCTTGGTGCCGAAGGTGCAGCCACCACGGCGGATAAGCACGTACTTGCCCTTGAAAGCATTAGTGTCGCTGGGGGCGGTGCACAGCTTGCCGTCTTCAGAGTCGGCCTCACCGGAGGCAACTACCGGGTAAGCAACGTTGGAGCGAGCGAAGTCGCCACCGTTGCTACCGACGTTGTAGAAGAACTTGTTGTCTACACCGGTGGCGGTGAAGTAGTAGTTGGTTTCGACGGTGTTATCCACACTGGCAACAGTGATGGCCTCGGTGGCAGCACCAGGAGCACCCAGGGTCCACAGACCGTCGGCGCCGTCGTTACCCTGAGCGATAGCCACAACCACACCAGCGTCAACCATGGTCTTTACGGCCTTGGTGGTGGGGTAGTCGGGCAGAACCATGTAGGCAGCACCCAGAGACATGTTGACTACGTCCATGCCGTCCTTGGTGGCCTGCTCCATGGCAGTGATGATGATGTCGGTGCTGGTCTTGCCGTCGCAGCCAAACACACGGTAGGCACCCAGGGAAGCCTCAGGGGCTACACCGCGAACCTCGGTGCTGGAACCAGCGGCGCCGCCACCGGCAGCAATACCGGCAACGTGGGTACCGTGACCGCCACAGTCATCCGGAATCGGGTCCGGCTTGGGGTCGTAGGTGCCGTTCGCGCCGTAGTCGTCACCAACGTAGTCGTAACCAGCGATGACGCGAGAGTTCGGGAAGCCTACAGCGCCGTCAGCCTTGGCGCCGTCGCCCTTTTCACGGGAGGTGCCGGAACCAGAAACGCCGGTACCACCGAATTCACGGTGGTCAATGTCAATACCGGAGTCGATGATACCGATCTTGACGCCCTTACCGGTCAGGCCAAGCTCGCTCTGAGCGCGGTCAGCGTTGGTCATACCCAGGGGTGCGCCCCAGGAGTACTTGGTTTCACCTTCGCTGGTGGTGAGCTCTTTGGTGGTCTTGGTCTCGGGGCGCGGAACCTCGATGACGGGCTGAACCTTTACAACACCAGGCAGCTTGGCCAGCTGAGCGGCCTGAGAGTCGCTGACGGCAACGGAAACACCGTTCCAGACCTGGTCGTAGTTGTTGGTGATCTTAGCGTTGATGCCGGCGTCCTTGATGGCCTCGGCGAGCTTGTCCTGCTGGGTTTCGATTGAGGACGCGCTACCACCGTTGGATACCGAAGGCGCAGACAGGGTTACTAGCCAGTGGCCGGGCACATTAGTGGCCTGGGTGCCATTGGCAAGCTGCAGGGCTGAAGTGAAAGTCCCTGACGGAATATTTGCGGTAGGAGATGCCACAACGGGAGCCGCAAGCGCGCAGGCAGTTGCCACGCTCAGCGTAAACGCCGTGATCCTCCTCCGGTTCAAACTGGGTTTGAGCACTGGTTTCTCCTTGCTATGCGGGAGTTTATGTAGATTAGCTACACAACCACCCTTAACCTTGCCACATCTCTAAGCGAAATTGTGGCTAGTTTTCATAATCTGAGACGTAAACCGGCGAATTTAATTATCAAAATTCGCCGGTTTATCGCATCAGAATCTCACTTAACAGTGACTTCAGTACTAGTGAGAATGTCTTTACCACCCTGCTTGAGGATTACGCTTAGCTTTGCGCCAGAAGGTACGTCCTTAAGCGAAACAGTGGTGCGGGTTTGTAGGTTAGCACTGACATTGTAGGGACCACGCCAGTAGCTGTACCAGTATGTGGAATTACCCTGCTTCTTAGTGGTCACCCACTTGATGGTGATCTGGTAGTCACCCTTGAGGCCGTTTACCTGAACAATAGCGTCCTTGTTGGATACGGCGTTACCAACAATGAACACGCTCGCCTTGCTTTCCTGCTGGCTGAGCACGGTCACGGAGCGCTTGAACTCGGTGGAGTTACCAGCCTTGTCCTTGACCCGGTAAACCACAGTCTGGGTGCCCGGACGAGAGGTGTTCAGGTTGTTAACCACAGTGATGGACTTGGTGACGTCGCCGTCGCGGTCGTCAAAAGCGGTAACGCCCTCAAGTGCGTTGAACTTAGCACCGTAAGCCACCTTGGAGGTAGCGGGCATAGAGAAAACCGGGGCGGTCTTGTCAGCGCTGGAGGACAGGGCGTCGCCGCTCAGCGAGCTGAACAGACGCACCGGGTAGGTCCAGGACTTGCCCTTAGCGGTGATCTTAACGGTGTAGGTGGCTACCGTGTTGGCGGCCGGCTTGGCTACAAGCGCGGGGGCTGCGAAAGCCACGCTCTGGTAGCCGGAGGACTCGCTGATGCCGGTGGTGCGGGCCGTGGGGCGAGTTACGGTGCCGTTGGGGGCGGTGATTTCCACCTGGGCGCCCTCAAGCAGCTTGGCTTCGCTGCTGAGAACCGAAAGTGACCACTCGGCGTCCTTGCTCATTAGCGAGTAGGGGAAGTAACCGGCGGCGGGCCATTCAATGGTGGCCGGGCGCTTCACCTTGGAGTCAGGCTGGGTGATAGAGCCGGTCTCGTAGGACATGTCGGCAAAGCGTGAGCCGTGTGCGTAGGAGAGCACCACCTGGTTGACGCTGGAGCTGCGGGCGGAGCTAGAGCGGCTAGCGCCTACAGCCGTGTAAACCAGGTTGGGGCTGAACATGTACATGCGGTGGCCCAGGCTGGATACGCCTGAGTCGGCAGCCAGGTTGTCGGCGTGGTAGGCCATGGTGGCGGACTGCCAGGTGGTCCAAGACAGCAGGCCAGAGAGGGTGGAGCGGACACCACCGGCGGTGCTGCAAGGCCAGGTGCCGTTAGGGCCAGGACGGAAACGGCTGTTTCCCTTCTGGGTTTCAGGCTTTAGGCCGTGGCTGATGCCGCTGGCGGTGGTCATCGCGATTGAGCCCTCCTGGGCTTCGCGGTGAATGGTCTCGTTGGGGCTGAGCTTGGTGGCGTCAATGTTGTTGAAGGCGCGCAAGGTGTTCAGGTAGTCAACGTAGCCCTGACGTGCATCCTGGGGCAGGGGTACGTAACTGCAAGAATCAGTGATCTGCGGGGCGACCTGCTTACCTAGGCTCTGCACCTGCTGGTTTAGCTTCTGGGCCTGGGACCAGGAGGTGGTCATGTCCACCATCTGCGGGGTTGCCGACGACGTAGCTGCCGGTAGGGCAGTGCCTGCCTTGGGGGAGGCGGCGGCAGTCGGAATTAACGCACTAGCGCTCATTGCTAGAGCGAGGGTGAAAACCCCGTATTTACGTAATTTCTGCATTATACCTACTAAAAATTAGCGAGCAGTACCGGAAAAATAGTTGCATCGTAAGCTTGAGGTAGACGCCAGTGAACCTGGGAAAGCTCTGAAAATGTCTGTGCAAACAGCTATGTTTTGGCGCAAATCTGGGCTGCTTGGGTGGCTAAAAGCCCAGCTGACAGGGCGGTGGCGACGACGACGGCGCCAGCTTGGATGGCCTGGGCAACTCAGGGAAACGGCTGCCCGAGGTAACAAAAACCCCCGCCGTAGCGGGGTTTGGTGGCGGAGACGGCGGGATTTGAACCCGCGAGAGGCTATCAACCTCAACCTTCTTAGCAGGAAGGCGCACTAGGCCACTATGCGACGTCTCCAAACGGTCAACGACCGCGACTAAGCCTAGCTTAAAAATCTCTCTCTAGCAAAGCGATTTTTAAACCGGCCGGCGGAGAGGAGGGGATTCGAACCCCTGGTGCCCTTGCAGACACAACGGTTTTCAAGACCGTCACATTCGGCCGCTCTGTCACCTCTCCAGCTGGACCTCCACAAACGCCACAGATCCTTATGCGTTTCCGGCGGTCAGCACGCGTAACTTTATCACGCACTACTAACGGTCTAACAGGCCATCTCGCAGTGCGCCGGGTAGTACCGGCCACACCGGCACGCGCGGAATCAAAGTGGCCTGCAAAGCGTGGTAAATATCCGGGTAGCCAGCCCAGGTGCGGGTGGAGGGTTGGTTAGTTTGATCCAGCTCATGCACCCAGGCCCCAGCCTGGTCTAAGGGCGCGTTTTGCGGGTCAATTTCGGCCCGGGTAAAGGGGTCCCCACCACCAATAATGTATTGCTCACAGTAATCCCAGGCGCTGCGGTAGGCGTGCTCCAAATAGGCCATGCTGGTGGCCTTAGCGGCCAACGGCACTGGCTCGTTAACTAGCGCACAGTGCAAGGCGGCGGCGGCGCTAATAGCCTCACAAGTCACCCAGTGCATACGCTCGTGCACCACCGCTGTGCCCACAAAATCAACGGTGTAAACAAAGCCGGGGGCGCCGTCGCGATTCCAACCATCAGCGCGCGAACGGGTAAACAGCTCCAAAGCAGCCGGCAGCATCCAAGCCGGCGCCTCCAAACCAACCTCTTGCAAAGCCGCCCGCAACTGCACTGTCAGGCGAGCCCACTCCAGGCCGTGACCGGGGGTGATACCAAAGGGGCGGAAGGGATGGGCTACCTCATCAATGTTGTAGTCAGGATCCGGCACCCAAGTGGTGCTGTAGTGCTCAGGGATACGCCAGCCGTGGGCGCGGGCCTGCTGGTTAATAGCAAAGTCCACAATCCCCAAGGCGCGCTCCAACCAACGGTCATCGCCGGTGGCGTCCGCAATAGCCAGGTAGGCCTCCACCGTGTGCATGGCGGCGTTAATACCCCGGTAATCCTCCGGGTTAGTGAAATCTAGGGCATAAGACTCGGTGGGCATGGACTGGGAGTGGTCAAAGAAGTAACGCTCATGTACCTCCAGGGCCCGCTTAAGCAGGGTAGCCGCCCCTGGACGTCCCGCCGCCAGGGCCGTAGCTGCCCCCAGTAGCACGAAAGCGTGCTGGTAGCACTCTTTACGGGTAAAACCGGGGGCCACGCGGCCGTGACCGTCCTCATCTAGCTCACCCTCAATGGCGCTAAACCAGCCCCCATTGGTTTCATCCCAAAACGCGTTAGTTAACGCCTGCACCCCATGGTCGGCGTAGCGCCGGCACCCGGGCACACCCAACAGCACGCCCACACTAAACACGTAGGTCATGCGCCCAGTAATCCACAGCTCTACCGGTCGGGAAGAATCAACGACGCCGTCGGGACCGATCCAGCCAAAACCACCGGGAACCCGGCTACGGCGCGCAAAATCCAGCAAAGCCTGAGTGTGCTGACCCAACCAGCGGGTGTGTTCGGGGGAACCAATCCATTGCAGCGCCATCGCGGCCTCCTGGTACAGATAAATATTTGCCTAGCGGCTCTTGCCTTAGCGGGCGTGCGTGGGCTGAAAAGCGCCACCAGGCAACAAAGCAGCAAGGCAGCAAGCTTGAGCAGCACCCACTATGGCGCCTGCTAGCCACAGCCTACCGTCAAAACCATTCCAGAAAGTAGCTTTATGCACATTTGGCAAGCTTTAGTGCTTAAAGCCTTGAATCAGCCTAAATTTAACCAGTAACCTACCGTGGATTTTGGCTACCTTTTGGAAGGAAACCCATGAGCTCGTCTCATCCCGGCCACAACCCGGCCGCAGCCTCATCATCTCCCGGTGCATCCAGTTCCAGCGCCCCCAGCTCTGGCGCATCTGCCGGTTCCGGTGCGTCTGCCGGTTCCGGCGCATCCAGCGCGGCAGCTGCTGACGCGGCAAATTCTGCACAAGATCTAGACGCACTCATTTCCCAGCACTCTAGTGCCATTGACGAAGACTATTCCTTCGAAGCTGTTCCCACACAAAGCCGACGGTCATTTTGGGCCGTCGGTTTTGTTATGTTGGGCTTTACCTTCTTCTCCGCCTCCATGAGCGTGGGCGCCAAACTCGGCCAGGGCCTAAATTTAAACGGCTACATCCTGGCTGTGCTTATTGGCGGCGCAATTTTGGCGGTTTACACCGGCGCGCTGGGTTATATCGGCGCGAAAACTGGTTTGAGTTTCGACTTGATGTCCCAGCGCACCTTTGGAACTAAAGGTTCATTCCTGCCTTCAGCCCTGATCAGCTTGACCCAGATGGGTTGGTTTGGCGTGGGCGTGGCCATGTTCGCTAAACCCACCGCCGAGCTGCTGCACGTAAACGTGTGGGTGATTGTGATTATTGCTGGTGGGTTGATGACCGCCAGCGCCTACTACGGTATTAAAGCAATTGAAATTGTTTCGTTCATTTCCGTGCCCCTGATCGCTATTTTGGGCACCTACTCCATGGTTAGTGCCACTGCCGACGGCGGTGGGCTGTCTGCCATCTTCGCTAAAAGCACCGGCATGGGCGTGGTTAGCGCCGTGGGCCTAGTGGTGGGCTCCTTCGTTTCTGGCGGTAGCGCCACCCCTAACTTCACCCGTTTCGCTAAATCCACCTCCTCTGCCGTGATCACCACCGTGGTAGCTTTCTTCCTGGGTAACACCCTGATGTTCTCTTTCGGTGCGGTAGGCGGCGCGTTTACCGGCAAAGACGACATTTTCTACGTGATGATCGCCCAGGGCCTGGCCATTCCCGCCATTGTGGTGCTGGGCGCCAACATTTGGACCACCAACAACAACGCCCTGTACACCACCGGTTTGGGTTACGCCAACATCACCAAGATCCCCAAGAAGCCGCTGGTGCTGGTGGCCGGCATCCTGGGCACGCTGGCTGCCCTGTGGCTGTACGACAATTTTGTGGGTTGGCTCAACATTTTGAACGCCACTTTGCCGCCTGTGGGCACGGTCCTGATTGTGGATTACTTTGCCCGACGCCGCTCCTACAGTGCCGGGATCGTGGCCTTTAAGTGGGTGCCGGTGCTGTCTATCCTGGCCGGGGCCCTGGTGGGTTGGTTTGTTAAAGACCTAGGTATTCCCGCCATTAACGCCATGGTGACCACGGTGGTGGTGTACCTGGGTGGGATGGCCCTGGAGCACGCCCTGGGCCTGGAATTCACTGTGGGTGAGCCGCAAGACCTGTAACTGTGCTGGCCGGCTGCGCCGGCGCTAGTGGCCAGGGCTGCAAGTTAGCCGGAGCTACAGACGGCACCCCGCCTCAGGGCGCCGGCCCCGGCTTGAGATGCCGGCCCGGCCCGCTATAGCCGGGGCTAAGCCCAACTAAACGGCGACGTCGTCCCCACAGGCCGGGCGGCGTCGTCGACCTTAAAAACCAGCGAAAGGGAAGAAAATGAACTTACTGATTAAAAACGTACGCATCGAAAACGCCCCCCAGCTAACCGACATCCGCATCAAAGACGGCAAGTTTGCGCAGCTTGAGGCGGGCCTAGAGGCGCAGGCGGGGGAGCAGATCGTCGACGGCGGTGGGCGGCTAGTACTACCGCCCTACATTGAGTCCCACGTGCACCTAGACTCGGCGCTAACCAGTGGGCAGCCGCGCTACAACGAGTCCGGCACGCTATTTGAAGGCATCGAAGTGTGGAGCGAACGCAAAAAGTCGCTCACCTACGCCGACGCCCACGAGCGCGCCCTGGCCGCAATCCGCCAGCAAGCCAGCTTCGGTGTGCAATACGTGCGCACCCACGTGGACGTCACTGACCCCGAACTGACCGCCCTACGCGCCCTAATCGACCTGCGTGAAGAAATCGCCGACACCATCACCTTGCAGATCGTGGCATTCCCGCAAGAAGGCATCGAATCCTTCCCCAACGGGCGCCAACTAATGCGCCGCGCCGCCCAAATGGGGGTCAACTGCATTGGCGCCATCCCTCACTTTGAATTCACCCGCGAATACTCGGTGTCATCACTGAACTATGCGGTGGAGCTAGCCCAAGAGTTTGACCTGCTCATGGACGTGCACTGCGACGAAATCGACGACGAAGCCTCACGCGGCCTAGAAACCCTAGCCACCCGTGCCCTAGAGGCCGGCATCGGCGAGCGCGTCACCGCCTCCCACACCACCGCCATGCACTCCTACAACAATGCTTACTTCATCCGCCTGCTGCGGCTGCTAAAACTTAGCGGCATTAACTTTGTGTCAAACCCGCTGGTCAACACCCACCTGCAAGGCCGCATGGACACCTACCCCAAGCGTCGAGGCGTCACCCGCGTCAAGGAACTAACCGACGCCGGCATCAACGTTTCCTTCGGTCAAGACGACATTGAGGACCCCTGGAACCCTATGGGTACGGGCAACCTGCGTGACGTGGTGTTTAACGGGCTCTACACCACGCAGATGATGTCGCGCAGCGAAATTCTCAACTCCTACAAGTTCATCACCCACAACGCCGCGCGCACCCTACACCTAAGTGACTACGGCATCCAGGTGGGTAACAGCGCCAACTTCATCATGCTTGACGCCCCCGACTGGTTCCACGCGCTCAGCTTTGGTGCGCCGGTGCTGGGCTCGTGGCGCGCCGGCAAGCAGATCTACTCGGCCACGCCCAGCCAGCGTGAGGTGAAGTTCTAGCCCTGGCGCTAGAGGGTTTTGAAGGCCTGCTGACGCCAGGACACGTACAGGATGCAGGTCAGCATCAGGGCCGCCATAGTGGTCAGGGAAGCGTTCCGCCCGCTAAAGAAAGCCACCCCCACTACCAGCCCTGCCGCCGCCGGAATGGCTGCTACCAGGTCAAATAGGTAAGGGAGCCAACGTGGGAAACCGCGCTCGCGGCGTTTAAACCAACTGCCGCTCAAGGCCGCTTCGGGTTCATCCGGGGCGGCCTTGGCTTTGCCTGGGGCGCTGGTCTTGCGTGGGACGGGGTTGGCGGCGTCGCCCTGGCGTTGCTTGGCTTTGCCTGGGGCGCTGGTTTTGGCCTGGTCCGCTTTGGCGACGACGTCGTCCCCCACCTTCACTAAGCCACCCACTTCCTGCAAGGCTCGCGCCAAGCCCGCCATAGTCAGCCCCCACACGATCAGCGCGGCAATGCCGCTATAGAGGCCCAGGTGTGGGTTGGCGCGGAAAATAGCCAGAAAAATGCCGATGCCAATCAGGGCAGTGGGGAGGCAAGTAGCGACGTACTTGATATAGGTGCCGGCACGCATAAAGCTCCTTCGCTAAGTCCTGGTTATAGTCTACAACCAGCTCAAAGCGGGTTTAGCGGGACAGAGCCGCCAAGACGATAGCCGCCCCCTCATGCCACACCGGCTCGGTGACTACGCTGGTGGCGTTTTTGACGCGCGCAGGGGCGCTACCCATAGCCACCGACAGATCAGCCCAACGCAACATCTCTAAGTCATTGGCGCCGTCGCCCATAGCCACCGTGTGCTTAACCCCCAAGCCAGAAACCAAAGCATCCAGCGCACTGGCCTTAGACACCCCGGCGGCGTTGACGTCCAGCCAAGCCGTCCAACCAATGGCATACTCCACCGCGTGCAGCCCGGCGCTACGCACCGCCACCTCAAAATCAGCCAGCGCCATCCCCGGGGCGCGCACAATCACGCGGCTAACCGGCTGGCTCGACAGCTGCTCCAGCGACACCGTGGTGGTGTTCTCAATCAGCTCCCCAGGCGGGAAGTCGGCGCTGGTCAAAAAGCCCCGGCCCGGCATTTCCACCGCGAAAATAGCCTCAGGCAGCACCTGATGCAGACGCCCAATGGCGGTGGTGGGGTCAAAAGTAACCGAATTAGTGATCTCGTAGCCGCCCGGCAAAGAGGGCGTGCCCTTCAGCTTGGGGTCCAGTCGCACAGTTAGCGCACCGTTGGCGCACACCATCCAGCCCCGGGTTAGCCCCAGGAAATCCGCCACCGGCAAGGCCGCCTCAATACCACGCCCGGTGGCTAGGACTACCTGCACGCCCGCCTGGGCAGCAGCGACGACGGCGGCGCGAGTACGCGGGGGCACCTCGCCGTTAATGTCCAAAATGGTGCCGTCAATATCCAAAGCCAGCAGGGTAGAGCGGTCAAGCGGCGGCAGGGCTGAGCTCGTAGCCGCCGAGCTCGCAATGGCGGGCGACGCA
>ERZ773234.378-NODE-378-length-14003-cov-18.349082_pt1 | contig 14003 bp, 7 predicted proteins | sample MGYA00580523_ERZ773234 | MGnify/ENA primary metagenome ERZ773234 (study PRJEB29015, sample SAMEA2738167) | human oral metagenome | biome: human oral; feature: human-associated habitat; material: saliva | place: China | collected 2262 ...
CATGGCGGTACACTCCCTCAAGGACCTGCCCTCCGCACCCTGCCCCGGCCTGGTCGTCGCCGCAACCCTCAAGCGTGAGGACCCGCGCGACGCCCTCGTGGCTCGCGACGGCCTGACCGTCGACACCCTGCCGGAGGGCTCCCGCGTGGGTACCGGCTCGCCTCGCCGCGCCGCCCAGCTGCGAGCCCTGCGACCCGACCTCGAGATTGTGGATATCCGCGGTAACGTGGGCACCCGCATCGGCCGTGTGAAGGGCCTCGAGGAGCACTCCGGCAAGCAGGTCGTCCTCCGTCAGAACGCCGAGACCGACGAGCACGCCGACCGCGGCGTGGGCACCGAACGCCTTGGCGATTGCGACGCCGTGGTGCTGGCCGTCTCCGGCCTCAAGCGCCTGGGCAAGGAACACCTGATTACCGAGTACCTGGACCCCAGCCGTATGCTACCGGCCCCCGGCCAGGGCGCCCTGGCCCTGGAGGTGCGCGAGAGCGAGTTCGGCAACCCCGATCCGGCCGTGCTCGACGACGCCGAGCTGGCCCGGCCGACCCGCTCCCTGGGCCGCGCGCTGATTGCCGCGAACCACTACGAGACGCGCCTGGCCGTCAGCGCCGAGCGCGCCCTGCTACGCCGCCTGGAGGCCGGATGCGCCGCCCCCATCGGCGCTTTCGCCGAGATCGTTGAGGGCGACCTGGTGCTCAGCGCCGTGGTGGCCTCCTCGGACGGCACCGACCTGCTGCGTCACACCTCCGCGACCTCCGAGCTGGATGTGCCCGGCGCCGAGCGCCTGGGCGTGCGCGTGGCCGAGGACCTGTTGCAGATGGGTGCCGCCGCCCTGGCCGGTCTGGACGTCAAGTAACCATGGACGAGGAGCAACGCCCCGCCGAACGGGGTGCCACGGTTCTGCTGACCCGCTCGGCGGCTCAGGGCGCGGCCTTCGCGCGCGCCCTCGCCGAGGAGTGGGAGGCTGAGCGGGCCGCTAAACCGTCCGCCCGCGAAAGCACCAGCGAAGAGACCCGCGAAGGTGACAACGGGGAGAGCCCGCGGGACCCCTCGCAGGACCGCCTGCGGAACGCCGCGGCCCCTCGCGTGCTCTTCGCGCCCCTGCAGCAGGCACGCACCGTGCCCGCCACCGAGGAGTTGCGCGGTATTCCCGCGCTCCTGGAATCCGGGGTCTACGCCTGGGTGAGCTTCACGAGCGCCCACACGGTGCGCGCCTGCGCCGAGCTCTGGGGTGAGGACTTCACCCGCGCGGTTCACTCCGGGGGAGCGCGCATCGCCTGCGTGGGTGCGGCAACCGCCCGCGCCGTGCGTGCCCAGCTCGGGCTGGACGCGGACTTCCAGCCGAGCGTTCAGAGCGCCGCCGGCATGCTCGCGGAGTTCGAAGGGCCCGCGGCCGGGGCTGTCTCAACCGATTCAGCCGCGGCCGGGGCTGTCTCAACCGATTCAGCCGCGGCCGGGCCTGATTCAACCAAGCCCGCCGCCGTGCTGGTTCTGGAGGGCTCCAACGCCCGCCCGACCCTGCGCGAGGGCCTCAAAAACCTGGGCTGGTCGGTGACCGCGCGCGTGCTCTACGACATGGTGCCCGCCGAACGGGTGGAGCCCGGCGAGCTGAGCCTCAGCGCCGCCCGCGCCCTCCTGCGGGGGAGCACAGCTGAAGGGAGCATACCCGAACCCCCCGCCCCGGATGTTATCGTGGCGACCGCTCCCTCCCGCTTGCACGCCCTGCTCGACGGCGCACCCGCGCTAGAGCCCGAATCCGTGCCGCCGGTGGTGGCGATTGGGGCGACCACCGCATCCGCCTGCCACGCCCTCAACCTGCGCCACGTGCAGGCCGACTCACCCTCCCCGAGGGATTTGGCGCGCGCCGCAGTATCCCTCATCTAAGACTTCACATTATTTCGTAAGAATTTTCAGGAGAGATCATGAACCTCACCCGCCGCCCGCGCCGCCTGCGCACCACCGCAGCCATGCGCTCCCTCGTCGCCGAGACCACCCTGCGCCCCTCGCAGCTGATTCAGGTGTTCTTCGTGCGCGACGGCATTACCGAGCCGCAGCCGATTCGCTCCATGCCCGGTCAGTACCAGCACACCCTGGAGAGCATCATCCCCGCCGTGCGCGAGGCCTACGAGGCGGGCATCCGCTGCATCGACCTGTTTGGTATTCCCCGCGATGAGGATAAGGACGAGGTCGGCTCGACCGCATGGGATCCGCAGGGCATCCTGAACCGCGCGATTGCCGTGTGCCGCGAGGAGTTCGGCGACGATCTGGTGGTCATGGCCGACACCTGCCTGGACGAGTTCACGAGCCACGGCCACTGCGGCGTGCTGGTCGATGACGGCCACGGCACGCTCGTGGTGGATAACGACCAGACCGTGGAGCTGTACTGCAAGATGGCGGTTTCGCAGGCTCGCGCGGGTGCGCACACCGTTTCGCCCTCGGGCATGATGGACGGCCAGATTGCGGCCATGCGTGCCGCCCTGGACGAGGCCGGTTTCGAGGACGTGTCGATTATGGCGTATTCGGCGAAGTACGCTTCGGCGTTCTTCGGCCCGTTCCGTGACGCGGTGGAGTCGACCTTCAAGGGCGACCGCAAGACCTACCAACAGGACCCGGCCAACCGCCGCGAGTCGCTGCTGGAGGTGCGCGCCGACCTGGAGGAAGGCGCGGATATGGTCATGGTGAAGCCCGCCGGCAGCTACTTGGATATTGTGCGCGAGGTGGCGGAATTTTCGCCGGTGCCTGTGGCCGCCTACCAGGTGTCGGGCGAGTACGCGATGATTGAGGCGGCCGCCGCGAACGGCTGGATTAACCGCAAGGCCGTGGTGCTGGAGTCGCTGCGTTCGATTCACCGCGCCGGTGCGGACGTCATCCTGACCTACTACGGTACGGAGGCGGCCCGCTGGCTCCGCGAGCTGGACGCCTAAACACCCCCATAAACGCTGAAGAAGCCACATGTGCTTCGAAAAGCCACGTCTTTGGTGGCTTCTCGAAACACATGTGGCTTTTCGCTGTGTTACCGGTTTACTTGTACTGCGCCTTCTGGAAGGACGCACGGCGCGCCGCCTCCTCCGCGTGCTTACCCGCGGGGATGTGACCCAGGGTCGTGCAAATCGCGCGGCCGTCCAGGAAGTACCCGGCCAGTTTCTCGCGGTCGGCAGGGGAGTCGAGCCGAGCCCAATCCCCCTGCTCCAGCTTGAACGCGAGCTGCGCAATCAGGCAGTCAATGTTCGGGTCCTTCAGCGGGAAGGTGCGCTTGCTGCCGTTGGGGAGCATCACCTCCACCTTCCACTGGGAGGGATCCTTCGCGTCCGTCTTAATCGCGTCCGGGTTGTTCGGGAGCACCCGGAACGCCCGGAGCGTCGAGTACTCGCGGGTCTTCGCCGGCAGTAGCACGCGACCGGTCACGAAGGAATCGGGGTTGAACAGAATATAGCTGCGTACCTGTGCCCATGCCGCCAGGAGCGAGATTACCGCGCCGATTCCCAGGAGCATCGAGGTGTGGCCAACGTAGGGGAGGGCGATATCCTCCACCTCGAGCCCCGAGAGCGAGTACAGGAAATACAGCAGGGCCTGAGCCGCCAGGAACTGCAGAATCCAGACCCCAACGCGGTCCAGACGAATCGGACCGATGCCGGGAACCGCACCCTTCACGCGGAACGGCGCGCTCAGCCGACCCAGGGTCGCGGAGTAGATGCGGGGCATGCCCAGCGTGCGCTCATCGGCGCTGAAGCCGCGGGCCGTACGCCAGCTGCGGCGGCCCCAGCGGGCACCCGCGTACACCATGAGGAACGGTAGGGCCAGCGCGGGTATCAGGATGCCGTCGTAGGCGATGTCCCAGTACAGCGTAAAGATGGACACCATCACGACCCACGCCCACGCGTACATCAGTACGTGCAACCAACCGCCCACGATGCTACTGCCGGGGATGCTCTTCAGCTGCTTCTTTGCCCGCTTCGTCACCGAGCCCTTCTGGGCCGAAGAGAGCGGCAAACCGCTCGCGGCCATATCCTCGAGGCGGATTCTCGCGGCCTCAACAGGATCCCCCTTGACCGCCACGAAAAGCTCCCGCGCCTTGGCGGCGGGAATATTCACCGGGTAGGCAATATCCACCAGCAGGCAGGCGAAGGTGTACGCCATGAAGGCAATCAGCCAGACGTCACGCACCGGCTCCAGGGGAATTCCCAGGGCAGACAAATCCATGGGTTTCTCCTCTCACTATTTGCTCGCGTCTAGGCGGCTGCGGCCGCAGCTGCGGCGGCCGGCAGGGCCGAGATGATGCGGTCTAAGGCCGCGTCATCGTGAGCGGCAGAGACAAACCAGGCCTCGAACGCGCTCGGCGGCAGGTACACGCCGGATTCGAGCATCGAGTGGAAGAACGCGGTGTAACGGTTGGTGGCCGAGGCTTTGACATCCGCGTAGTTGTGCACGCCCTTCTCGGAGGTGCCGAAGGCCACCGAGAAGAGGTTACCGGCGTTCTGGATGGAGTGGTCCACACCGGCGGCGGTGAACGCCTCGGTCAGGGCTCGGCGCAGCTGGGCGCTGCGGGCGTCCAGGGTCTTGTAGACCTCCTCGTCGGCCAGGGTCAGGGTCGTAATGCCGGCGGCTACCGACAGCGGGTTACCCGAGAGGGTGCCGGCCTGGTAGACCGGGCCGACCGGGGCCAGGTACTCCATGATGCGGCGCTTACCGGCCAGGGCCGCGATGGGCATGCCGCCGCCGATGACCTTGCCGAAGGTGAAAATATCGGGAACCCAGCCGCCGTCCTCGGGGGCGGCGTAGCCCCAGTAACCGGCAGAGGAGACGCGGAAACCGGTCAGCACCTCGTCAAAGATGACGAGCGCGCCGTTGGCGTGGGCAATCTCGTGCAGGCCGCGGTTGAAGCCGTCCTCGGGGGTGACCACGCCCATGTTGCAGGGGGCCGCCTCGGTGATGACGGCGGCAATCTGACCCTCGTGGGTTTCGAAGGCCTCGCGCACGGCATCCAGGTCGTTGTAGGGCAGCACGATGGTCTCGGCGGCGGTCGCGGCGGTCACGCCGGCAGAACCGGGCAGCGCCAGGGTTGCCACGCCCGAACCGGCCTCGGAGAGCAGCGCATCCACGTGGCCGTGGTAGCAGCCGGCAAACTTAATGATCTTGTCGCGGCCGGTCACACCGCGGGCCAGGCGAATCGCGGTCATGGTCGCCTCGGTACCTGTGGACACCATGCGCACCTGCTCAATCGCGCCGGGAATCGCGGCGTTAATGCGGTTGATGACCAGCTCGGCCAGCTCCGCCTCGGGGGCGCTCGCCGCACCGAAGGACAGGCCGCGCGCGGCGGCCTGCTGAACGGCCTCCACGACCTGCGGGTGCGCGTGGCCCAGAATCGACGGGCCCCAGGAGCAGACCAGGTCAACGTATTCGTTGCCGTCCGCGTCGTACAGGTAGGGGCCCTTAGCCTTCGCGGCGAAGGCGGGGGTGCCGCCAACGGAGTTGAAGGCGCGCACCGGGGAGTTCACGCCGCCGGGAATCACCGCGCGGGAACGCTCGAATAGCTTCTCGCTGGCTTCGTGGTGTAGCGGGTGGGTGGGGGAGGGAGTCATCGTATCGGTGCCTTTCAAACGAGACGGCGAATTCAAGAATTACAGGGGACGAGGCGCGATAAGGCGGCAGAGCCCGCGCGCCGCTAACGTCCCGTACCCTAACCATCATAGGTGTTTCAGGTAAACCGCAGGTGACGAGCGTCTGAACGTACCGAAAGGTGACGATAAAACACGTCTGACGGGCGGGGTAATGGACGGGGAACGCAGCTGGGTCGCGCGCGTGGGGGGGGGGCTACGCGGTAGGGGACCGGTAGCGGGTTAGCGCAGGTGCCGGTCGGTATCCAGGCGGTTTAGAACCTGGGTGTCCTGATCGAACAGCCAGTTCTTGTCGAAGATTAGACGCACGAAGGCCAGGCCCATACCCAGCGCCATGAAGATGAGCAGGGACTGCACGAAACCGGTCGCCGCCGAGTACATATCACCGCTGGCAAAGTGCGACATGGAACGGTAGAACGGAACACCCGGAACCATCGTCACCACCGCCGGAACCGACAGGGAAATACGGGTGTACTTGCGCTGATGCAGCGGGGCCACAATCTCGGCCAAAATACCCACACCAAACACGGCAATCGTCGCGGCCATATGCGCGGGCATGCCCGCCTCAACCATATGAATACGGACGGGGTTTGCTACCGCAGCAATCACGCCACCCCACACGCACGCCACGGGGGAGGCGGCGAAGAGCATCGCGAAGCCGGCCGCCGCAACACCCGAGGAAAGCACCTGCAACACCAAATACAGGGTTGGGTCAAGGTTAAGAGGAGCCGGGGAAGCCAATGGCAGGTGGAAGAGCGAACCCAAAACCCACACCGCAAAAGACGCGCTGAGCAGCAGCAAACCCACGTAGGTCAGGCGCGAAATACCCGCGAGGAAGTCCATACGGGAAATGTCGAGCATGCCCGTCACCATGGGGAAGCCCGGCACCAGGAACAGCACCGAGGAAATAAAACCGATCATGTGGTTCGGGCTAACCCAACCAGCCGCAACCAGCACATTGACAACCGCAATGTACAGGCCGGCCGCCAGGAAGCCGCAGGCCATCCAGGTGGCCAGGTGGCTCACACCGCGCTTGAGCAGGGTCGAACGCAGAAACTGGCCGGCACCGGCGGCGAGGAACACGACCGAGCACTCCACTAGGCCGCCGCGGTTCAGGAACGCGAACCCGGCACAGGCCACCGCGGAGGCCAGCGCCAGCATCCAGCGGGTGTACAGCGGCTTAGCCGAATCGATGCGGTCCAGCTCGGCGTTCGCCTCCGCCGGGGTGATGCGTTCGGGCAGTTCGGAGATGAACTTGCCCAGCTGATCGATCTTGTGGGCGTTAATGCCCATCGTGCGTTGCTCGGCCACCTCGGTGCGGAAGTTGCCTTCGGTGTACGAGGAGGTGGAAATCTCGGTGAAGGTCACCTGCGCGTGGTGCTCCTTCAGACCCACAGCCTTCGCCAGGCGCGCCATGGACGCCTTAATGCGGTACGCGCTCGCACCCGACTTCATCAGGATGCGTCCCAGCCGGAGCACCACCTGGGATTGCGCGACCAGGTGCTCGTGGGCGAGGCGGCTCGACCCGAGGTAGATGCTTCGGGTGTTCGTGTCGTAGTACTGTTCTGCGGATTCTGAGGGGTTGCTGGGCTGATGATCCATTAAAAACTCCGTGGCGCGCCGTCGTATGTGTAGTGGGCTGGGGTTCGTGTACGTCCTTCACTAGGATAGGCGAGATACCATGGCGGTGGTAGCGGCGGGGTGCCCCTTACCGGCGGACGGGCCAGCGGCCATCGATGACCTCGGATTCCTTGCCCGGCTGCGTGCGCAACCACGCCTGGAAGTTCGCCGCCTGCTCTGCCGCCCACTGCACCTGCTGCTCGTGCAGCTGGTGGGCGTCCACGTCGAGGACCTGCGGGAACTGTTCGGTGAGTTTTACGAGCAGGCGCTCGGCGGCCAGGGCGTCATCAGCGGAGGTGTGCGCGTTCTCCAGGGAGACGCCGTACTCGGCGGCCAGCACCTCGAGGGTGCGCTTGCCGCGCTTGCGGGGGATGACGTGCTTGTGCAGAACGTACGGGTCGAGCACCGCACCGGGCGGCAGCTCGCCGTTCGCGATGCCGTAGCGCAGCATCTCGTGGTGGAGCACCGAGAAGTCGTAGGCGGCGTTGAACGCGATGATGGGCACGCCGTCGAGGTTGAGCGCGCCGATTGCGCCGGCAAGCTCCCAGACGACCTCGCGGGCGGGCCGGCCGTGCTCGCGGGCGTACTCGGTGGTGATGCCGTGCACGGCGGCGGCACCGGCGGGAATCTCGACGCCGGGGTCGGCCAGCCATTCGCCGCGGCGCACCACGTTACCCTGAGGGTCCAGCAGGATCAGGGAAGCAGTCACGATGCGGGCGGTGGTGACGTCCACGCCGGTGGTCTCAAGGTCAAAGGTGGCGCGCAGGCCGTTCATCCAGGTCATGGTTTAAGACTAACCCAGCGGCGAAGAAGGCGCGCGCCGGTTCGTTACGCGCGCACGCGCTATAGATACGGATGCGGGAGGGGGGCGAGCCGCTGTGGGGTCTTAGCCGGGAAACGGGGAGAGGGGAGTGCCCGAAGTCGGCCCCGAATGACGGGCGGCGGGGCGGACCCGCCGCCCACCCGATAGACTGAAGCCATGACAACTCAACTGCTCACCGGCATCCCCGGCACCGGCAAGACCCATCACCTCACCGAACGCGCCCTGCGCTACCTCGCCGACGGGCTCGACCCCGCCCGCCTGCTCATCCTCGCACCCACCCGCACCGCCGCGACCCGCATGCGAGATGCCATCGCCGCCGCCAGCGACCGCAGCCTCTCCGTAGCACCCACCCGCGCCTGGGCCGCATACGCCTTCGACCTGCTTAAACGAGCCCAAACCCGCGGGCTCCTCATCGGCGTCGAAGGCAACCTCAAACTCCTCTCCGGCCCCGAGCAAGACGTCATCATCGGCGAACTGCTCGCCAACCACGCCGAAGGCATCGCACCCGGCCCCGCCTGGCCCGACTCCCTCCGCGAAGCCCTACCCACCCGCGGCTTCCGCCACGAAATCCGCGACTTCTTCGACCGCATGGCAGAATACGACCTCACCGCCGAGGACGTCCAAGCCCTCGCCCGCGACTACAACCGACCCATCTGGGCCGCCCTCGCCCAGCTACACACCGAATACCGCGCCGTGCGAGCCCTCCGCGCCAAAAACGCCTACGACCCCGCCGTGCTCATCAACGACGCCTGCCGGCTGCTACTGCGCAACCCCGAATTCCTCGCCGAAGAGCGCCGCCGCTACGACCTCATCCTCATCGACGACGTGCAGGAGCTCAGCCCCTCCACCTACCGCCTGCTGCGCCTCATCACCGCCGAAGAGCCGCCCGCAGATGCCGCCGCGCTGGCCGCAGAACATCCCGAGGTCTTCGCCGCCGCCCCCGAAGTCATCATGACCTACAGCGACGAAGCCGTCGTCCAGGGCTTCCGCGGTGCCCGCCCCGACCTGGTGCGCACGCTACCCGAAAGCTTCCCGCACCTGGCCGAACGCACCCTCACCACCTCCTACCGCCTGCCGGCGCTCATGATGCCGTTGCTCGCCGACATCCGCCGCCGCCTGCCGCGCTACAGTCGCTACGTGCCCGCCGCAGAGACGGACGGGCAGAAGCCCCCCGCAACCTTCGGGCGCATCAACACCACCCCCGCCGACGAAGCCCTCACCTGGGGCGCAGCCGACGAACCGCTGCTGCACCTGGGAGCCGACGGCAAAATCCTCGACCCCGCGCACTACCGCACCGCACCCGCCGGAGTGTATAAGTATGCGCTTGCCAGCGCCCAGGACGAGGCAAACCTGCTCGCCCAGCTGCTGCTCGAAGACCGCATCTACGGCAACCGCCCCTACCGCGAGAGCGCCATCATCGTGCGCAACGGCGCGGACGTGGCGCGCATCCGCCGGGTGCTCTCGGCCAGCGGTATTCCCTCGCGTACCTCCGCCGCCCTCGTGCCGGTGCGCGACGAACCCGCCGTGCGCCCCTTCCTCGACGCGCTCAGTCTGCTCGTCTACGCCCGCAAGCGCGGCGAGAAGGCCCTCAACCCCGCCGTCACCGGCGCGGGCTACGAGGCCCTGAGCCCCGACGAAGCCGAAGAGATCATGCGCAAGAGCCTCGACGACGTTATCGCCGAAGAAAACCGTTCCAATCCCCTCAACGGGGCGAACAGCGCCATCACCCTGCTCACCTCGCGGCTGGGCGGTGCATCCAGCATGGACGTGCGACGACTCCGCCAGCAGCTACGATCCGTCGAACTGCAAACCGGTGGCCACCGCCCCAGCGACGACCTGTTGCTGGGCGCCCTGCTACACCCCGAAACCCTGCCCGAAGAGGGCGTGGGGCGCGCCGTGCACCGCATCGCCGCCGTGCTCTCCGCGGGCCGCAAGGCCCTCGCCCAACCCGACTCCACCAGCACCGAGGTGCTCTGGGCCCTCTGGGAAGCCAGCGGCCTCGAAAAAACCTGGGTCGCCCAGACGCGCGGCGCGGGACCCGAAGCCGACGCCGCCCACCGCAACCTCGACGCTATGATCGGTCTCTTCGAGGCCGCCAGCCGATTCGACGAGCAGATGCGTGGCGCCGGGGCCGAACAATTCCTCGACTTCATCGACGCGCAGGACCTACCCATGGACACCCTGGCCGCCCGCGGCGTACGCCAGGACGCGGTGGAAATCCTCACCCCCGCCCTGGCCGCAGGCCAATCCTGGCGCACCGTATATGTATGCGGCCTGCAGGAGGGCACCTGGCCCAACACCACCGTGCGCGGCTCCCTGCTGGCTACCGGCGACCTGGTCGACATCTGCGACGCCAGGATGCGCCGCCCCGCCCCCGCTAACCCGGCCACCCCGGCAGAGGGGGAGCAAGCGCCGCCCGCGCGCATCCGCAGTTACCCCGAACGCGTGCGTGACACCCGCCACGACGAGCTGCGCATGTTCGCCGTCGCCGCCACTCGAGCCAGCACCCGCCTGGTGCTGACCGCCGTGCGCAACGAGGACGAGGCTCCCGGCGAGTTCTTCGACTTCGTGGTGCCCACCGACGCCGAGAACGAGTCGCCCGAGGTTCCCATCACCCGCGTGCGCCGCCCCGCCACCCTGCGCTCGCTCGTGGCGGAGCTGCGCCGCACCCTCGTGGAGGATGCGCTCACCGCCATGAGCGCCGAGGACGTCGAGCTGAAGAACGCGGCCGGCTCGCCTGGCTCCGAAGCTCACGCACCCGATGCTTCAGCCCCCGAGGCCCCCGACACTGCAGGGGACGCCCAGAACCCGGAAGCCGCCCTGAACCCCGAGGCCGCGGCCTTCCGCTTCGACGCCGCATCACGTACCCTGGCCCGCCTGGCCCGCGTGCAGGCGCCCGGCGCATCCCCCGAGCAGTGGTGGGGCCTGCTGCCGCTGTCGAGCACCGAGCCGTTCTTCGCCCGCCCCGCCCACGACACGCCGGAAAACGACACCGACGGAAACGCCCCCGACGAGGGGCGACGCACCATCGCGCTCTCGCCCTCGCGCCTGGAAACCATCCACAACTCCCCGCTGGACTGGCTGGTATCCACCGCCCGCGCAGAGGCCCAGACCGACCTCTCCCGCTCCCTGGGCACCCTCGTACACGCCATCGCCGAGGAGTACCCGACCGGCACCCTCGAACAGCTCCAAACCGCTCTGGAGGAGCGCATCGGTTCCCTGGGCGTGCCCGCCCGAAGGGAAGACGAGAGCGAAGAAGAATACCGCGAGCGCGTGCCCTGGGAGGCCTACACCCTCTACGAGCGGGCCAAGCGCATGATTCTGCGCCTGAGTTACTACTACCGCACCCACATGGATGCGCAGGGCTGGAAAAACCTGGGCGTAGAGGGCTCCTTCTCGGTGCGCGTGCCCGTACCCTTCGACCCGCGGGGAGAAGTCGGCGAGCTGGATGCGCTCCTCACCGGCCGCGTGGACCGCCTGGAGGAGGCCCCGGAGAGGGACGGCACCCGCCGCTTCGTCATCGTCGACCTGAAGACCGGCAAGACCAAGCCGGACGGGACGGCCGTGGCCACGCACCCGCAGCTGGCCGCCTACCAGATCGCGGTGGAGGCCGGCGCGGGCGAGCAGCTGGCCGAGCGGTACCGCGCCGAGGCCGCCGCGGCGGAGTCCGGGGAGCCCGCTCCGGATGCGCGTCCGCAGGAGCTGACCTACGAGTCATCTTCGGGGCGTTCCGCCGGTGCCGCACTCATGCAGGTGGGCGTCTCGGACGTGAACGATGACAGCAAGGCCCGCCTGCAGGTTCAGCCCGCGCTGGAGGATAACGACGAATGGGCCGTGGGCCTGGTGCAACGAGCCGCCGAGCTCATCGCCGGTGCGCAGGTGCAGACCCGCCACCGCGAGGGCAACCACGGGCACGGGTGCCGCCTGCCCGAGCTCTGCCCGATATGCACTCGCGGTCGCCAGGTGACGCAGCCCTAACGCGGCGCGGCCCTAGCGGAAGAGGCCCCGCGCCGGGTGGCTGCAGTTCACTCACCCGGCCACCCATCAGGCCGCCCGCTGACCGCGCACGCCGGTACCCCGGCACTGGTACAACACGAACCATTCACTCACCCTCAACGACGAAAGATGAGGACCCATGACCAACCCCGCCACCGCCTCCGGGCAGTCGCTCACCCCCGCCCAGTGGTGCGAGCGCAACACCTGGCAATTCGCCGACGACACGCTCCTGGCCGACCTGCCCGCAGGAGCAACCCCCGCGGGCGGCTACCGTAGCGCCCTCGACATCGCCGCGATGCTCAACGGCCCCGAGGGCAAGAAGCCCACGCCCGAGCAGATTCGCATGATTGAGGCCGGCCCCGCCCCGACCCTCGTCATCGCCGGAGCCGGTTCGGGCAAGACCGCAACCATGGTTGACCGCGTGATCTGGCTGGTCGACAACGGCTTCGTGCGCCCCGAAGAGGTGCTCGGCGTGACCTTCACCCGCAAAGCCGCCACCGAGCTGCGCAACCGCATGCGCGCGGGCCTAAACACCCTGCGCCGCAGCCGCCGACTCGAACCGACCGAGGAGGAGCTGCGCAACGGTATCGCGGACCCGACCGTGCTGACCTACCATTCCTACGCGAACAACCTCGTCAAGGAGTACGGCCTGCGCCTGGGCGTGGAACAGGACGCGCAGATGCTAGGCGACGCGCAAAAATGGCAGCTGGCCGCGCAGATTGTGCAGTATTGGGAGGGCGAGCTGCCACAGGATCAGGGTGATGTGCCCCTCTCGGCGGCCACCATGATTAACCAGCTGCTGCAGCTTTCCGACGAGTGCGCCGAGCACCTGCGCGAGCCGCAGGAGGTCATCGACTTCTGCACCGAGCAGCTGGCCGCCTACGCCGCGGTGCCCGATTCTCGCCGCCCCGTCAAGAAAGAACGGGACATTCAGAAGGTTCAGCGACTGTTGCGTAACCGCCGGGTGTACGCGCAGATGGCGCAGAGCTACGCCCGCGTGAAGGCGCGCATGCAGGTGCTGGACTTCGGCGACCTCATGCGCCTGGCCGCGCGCATCGCCGAGAGCGACCCGGCGATTCGCGAGGGGGAGCGCGCCCGCTTCAAAGTGGTTCTGCTGGACGAGTTCCAGGACACCTCCCACGCGCAGATGCGCCTGTTCTCCTCGATTTACGGGGCCGATGAGGCGGCCGGTATTCCCGCGCACCCCGTGATGGCGGTGGGTGACCCGAAGCAGTCGATTTACGGCTTCCGCGGCGCCTCCGACGGCCAGATGTTCAGCTTCTACCGTCACTTCCCGACCCCGCACGCGCAGCCGCTCTTCCTGTCCGTGGCGTGGCGTAACGACATCTCGATCCTGAACGCCGCGAACCACGTGGCTGAAAAGCTCAAGGACGTTCCCGAGTGGGTGCGTGCGGTGCGCGGCGATATCAGCGCCGATCAGGTGCCCGACCTGCGCCCGCGCTGCGTGCTGGTCGGGGAGGAAGGCACTCCCGCCTTCGAGGAGGCCGCCTCCGGGATGATCGGTCGCGTGGAGATGACCTACTACGACTCCGACCGTGGGGAGGCCGCGGGCATCGCCGAGCGGATTGCCGGGATGCGCGCCGAGGCCGTGCGCGAGTACGAACGGGCCTATGCGGCACACCGCGGCGGCGACGGCTCGGTGCGTCCACGCCTGAAGATGCCCGAGGTCGCCGTGCTGGCCCGCTCCCACGGCCAGCTGGACACGATTCGCGAGGAATGCGAGCGCCTGAACATTCCGGTGCAGCAGGTGGGCCTGGGCGGCCTGCTCTCTCAGCCGGAGGTCGTGGACCTGGTCTCGGCGCTGCGCGTGCTGGCCGACCCGAACCGTTCGGATGCGCTGGCCCGCCTGCTCACGGGTGCCCGCTGGCGCCTGGGCGGTGCCGACCTGCTGGCGCTGGGGGATTGGGCGCAATCGCTGGTTCGCGAGCGTG
>ERZ773234.383-NODE-383-length-13932-cov-3.960366_pt1 | contig 13932 bp, 10 predicted proteins | sample MGYA00580523_ERZ773234 | MGnify/ENA primary metagenome ERZ773234 (study PRJEB29015, sample SAMEA2738167) | human oral metagenome | biome: human oral; feature: human-associated habitat; material: saliva | place: China | collected 2262 ...
CAGTGGGGCTCGTGTTTCTTCTCCGTATGAGTAAGGCGCTGGACCCGGCGGTCAGAGCGTCTCAGGCCCCGGGAACGCAGCCAGCATGATTTGTTCCCGGGCCCGATGAGAACAACGGGCGCTGCATCAACTACTCATCCATGGCCCGCACAACGATGTAGTCAATATCCACCTGGGCCTGCGTGAAGCCCTCGTGCTTGAGCCGTCCCCGGTGGATGCTTCCGCTGTGCGTGGTCAGGCAGATGTGGTAGGCGGCGTCGTCACCGAAGCAGGCATCAAACTCCTTCTGCGATGCTGAACGCGAGACCTCGTGGTAGGGCTGACCGTCGAAGAGGAAGAGAATGCTCTCGGGGGTCTTCTCCATCCCGTAGGTGTGCCACTGGGTGAGATCGGGCCGCGGCGAGACCCCCAGGTTGCTTCCTTTGCCCCCCGCCTGGCCGTAGTGCACAGTCGACTCGGCGATGCCTGTGGCGCTGCCGCCGCCGTAGGTCTCCACGACATCGATCTCGCCCCCGTTGTTGTCGTCGTCCGCCCGCAACCAGATGCCGGCGAAGAGTCCCTCAGCCGACTGGGGGAAACGTGCCCTGGTCTCCAAGGAGCCGTAGACGAAGGAGAACAGCCCCTGCGTGGTGACAAAGGCCTGGTCGACGTAGCGCAGGGTCGGCTCCTTGTCGAAGCGGTTCTGGAAGCCCTTGAGGGGGGTGGCGCGCTTGCGCCACAGGACGTGCCCGACACCGTTGCTGACGCTGTGGGTGTCATGGGTGAACACCCCCCAGTCGTAGCTGGCACAGGACTCGGGCTCCGAGCGGTTGTCCCGCCACCGTGACGGGGAGAAGTCCGATCCGTCAGAGAACTGCTCATTGAAGATGACGCTGCCGAAGTCGTAGGAGGACTCCGCCGCCGCTGCCTGCGAGGGGGAGACGAGACTGGCGGCAGCCAGTCCTGCCCCGGCGCTGAGGCCGGTGATGATCGAACGTCGAGAAGGGAGTGTCATGAGAGCGTTCCTTGCTTGAGAAGAAGTTGCTAATACAGCAGCAACACCGGACCGTGCCTGCTCTGCGACATCGTTCAGCTCTCAATCGGGCTCAGATGGATCCGGCACTCACTTCTCAAGCACTCGACATGTTGTGACGATCTCGCAGTCAGCGTCTGATGACGCCTGAGCATGGGGCTAAGACTAAACATTGTTACGGACATTTTGTAGGTGCGAAACACGTCCTGTTGCGACCGTCGTCAGACGCTGAGCCGTTCCGCAGCCGTTGGCGTGACCTTCGTCTCCGAAGGTCGTGCTGTGTGGACGAGCACATCCCGCCGGAGGTGACGTACACTCGATGGCGACCAACATCCTTTAAGTCCGTCCTGAGAGGCGGGGAAGGAGGCCTGAAATGGCCGAAAGTTTGTCAGGCGCCTCTGGCGCACCGATCCAGGGCAAGGAGATCCTCGGACCTCCCGATATAGCCCGCTCCCTGTTCCGTATCGCGCACGAGATCCTGGAGCGCAACCACGGGACGCAGGACATCGTCGTCCTCGGGATCCCCAGTGGGGGAGCACCACTCGCGCACAGACTCGTCGAGGCGCTTGCTGTCGCCGCGGGAGAAGGGACGCAGTGGTCCGAGCAGGCCGAGCAGGCACCGGCCGCCAAGGTCCCGGTCGGCACCCTGGACATCACCATGTACCGCGATGATCTGGGACGTCACCCCATCCGGGTTCCTCGCCCCACCGAGATCCCTCAGGGAGGCATTGACGGTAAGGTCGTCATCCTCGTCGACGACGTCCTCTACTCCGGGCGCACCATCCGGGCCGCCCTCGACGCCCTGGGCGCCGTCGGCCGCCCCCGGGCCGTGCAACTGGCCACACTCGTGGACCGCGGACACCGGGAGCTGCCCATCCGTGCCGACTACGTGGGTAAGAACCTGCCGACCTCCCGCACCGAGAAGGTCGTGGTCTCCCTGACCGAGCTCGGCGCCTCCACCGACGCCGTCACCATCGTCCCCGCAGACGTCCCCACTGAGCGTTCGAGTGAGCGCAGCAACCAGGAGGCCACCCGATGAAGCACCTGCTCTCCGCCAAGGACCTGACCCACGACGAGGCGGTCATGGTCCTGGACACCGCCGAGGCGATGGCCGCCACCCAGCGTCACGCAGTCAAGAAGCTCCCGACGCTGCGAGGCAAGACCGTGGTGAACCTCTTCTTCGAGGACTCCACCCGCACCAGGCTCTCCTTCGAGGCCGCCGCCAAGCGCCTGAGCGCCGACGTCATCAACTTCTCGGCCAAGGGCTCCTCACTGTCCAAGGGGGAGTCCCTCAAGGACACCGCCCAGACGATCATGGCCATGGGGGCGGACGCCGTCGTCGTGCGCCACTCCGCCTGCGGTGCAGCGCACCTGCTGGCCCACGCCGGCTGGATCAATGTGCCGGTCCTCAACGCAGGTGACGGCACCCACCAGCACCCCACCCAGGCCCTTCTGGACGCCATGACGCTGCGACGCTGGTACGTCCCCGGAGCACCCGCGACAGCTGACGGCAGTCCCGCCCCGCAGGGGCGGGACCTGGAGGGTGCCCGCCTCATCATCGTCGGAGACGTCCTGCACTCCCGGGTGGCCCGTTCCAACGTGGACCTCATGACGGCTCTCGGTGCGAAGGTCACGCTCGTCGCCCCTCCCACACTGCTGCCCGTCGGTATGGACGACTGGCCCTGCGAGGTCTCCTACAACCTCGATGAGGCGATCGAGGAGATTCAGCCCGACGCCGTCATGATGCTACGCATCCAGCGCGAGCGCATGAGTGCCGCAGGAGGGGGCTTCTTCCCGAGCCCTGCCGAGTACTCCAGCGTCTACGGCCTCACCTCCGCCCGTCGCCGGGCCATGCCGGAGCACGCGATCGTCATGCACCCCGGCCCCATGAACCGCGGCCTTGAGATCACCGCCGAGGCCGCCGACGACCCCCGCTCGCGCATCATCGAGCAGGTCGGCAACGGAGTCTCCGTCCGTATGGCCGCCCTCTACCTCCTCCTCGCTGACGAAGGGAACCAGCTGTGACCTCCCACCTCCTGACCGGTGTCCGCCCCTACGGCGAGGACCCCACTGACATTCTCATCACCGACGGCACCATCACCGCCATCGGCCCTGACGCAGCGGCGAAGGCCCCGGCCGATGTCCAGCGCCATGACCTGGACGGGCTCATCGCTCTGCCCGGGCTCGTCGACATCCACACTCACCTGCGCGAGCCCGGAGGGGAGTCCGCCGAGACCATCTACTCCGGTACCCGCGCCGCAGCCATCGGCGGCTACACCGCCGTCTTCGCGATGGCCAACACCACGCCCGTCCAGGACAACGCCGGTGTCGTGGAGCAGGTACTGCGGCTGGGCCGTGAGGCCGGCTGGGTGGATGTCCACCCGGTGGGCGCCGTCTCGGCGGGACTGGCCGGCGAGCACCTGTCCGACATGGGCGCCATGGCGACCTCCGCCGCCCGGGTGCGGGTCTTCTCCGACGACGGCAAGTGCGTCTCCGACCCCGTCCTCATGCGCCGGGCCCTGGAGTACGTCAAGTCCTTCGACGGCGTCATCGCCCAGCACGCTCAGGACCCCCGCCTCACCGAGGGCTCCCAGATGCACGAGGGCGTCGTCTCCGCCGAGCTGGGACTGCGCGGCTGGCCGGCGGTGGCCGAGGAGTCGATCATCGCCCGCGACGTCCTGCTGGCCGAGCACGTCGGTTCGCGCCTGCACGTGTGCCACCTGTCCACCGCCGGCAGCGTCGAAATCATCCGCTGGGCCAAGTCCCGCGGCATCAATGTCACCGCTGAGGTCACGCCGCACCACCTCCTGCTGACTGATGAGATGGCCCGCACCTACTCCCCGCTGTACAAGGTCAACCCCCCGCTGCGCACGGCCGAGGACGTCGAGGCGGTTCGCGAGGCCCTGGCCGATGGCACCATCGACGTCGTCGGCACCGACCACGCCCCGCACCCGGTGGAGGACAAGGACTGCGAGTGGCAGGCCGGAGCCTTCGGCATGACTGGCCTGGAGACCGCACTGAGTGTCCTGATCGAGACGATGGTCGCCACCGGCCGCATGACCTGGCGCGACATCGCCCGGACCATGTCCTCCACCCCGGCCCGCATCGGCCGTCTGAGCGACCAGGGCTGCGAGCTCGAGGTCGGGGCCCCGGCCAACATCACGGTGGTCGACCCCGAGGTGCGCCGCACCGTCGACGCCTCCGCCCAGTGGACCAGCTCCACCAACACCCCCTACGCGGGGATGGAGCTGCCGGGACAGGTCATGGCCACCTTCCTCCACGGCCGTCCCACCGTGCTGAACGGCGCTCCCGTCGAGACACCCGCAGGCTCGGCTCATGCCTGAGCTGAGCCACCGCCCAGCCGCCCTCCTCGTACTGGAGGACGGCTGGGCCCTGCGGGGCCGCAGCTACGGGGCTCAAGGGCGCACCATTGGAGAGATCGTCTTCTCCACCGGTATGACCGGGTACCAGGAGACACTGACCGATCCCTCCTACCACCGCCAGATCGTCGTGCAGACCGCGCCACACATCGGTAACACCGGGGTCAACGACGAGGACGCCGAGTCCGACCGTATCTGGGTGGCCGGCTACGTCGTACGTGAACCCGCTCGGCGGGCCTCCAGCTGGCGCTCCCGTCGGGAGCTGGAGGACGATCTGCGTGACGCCGGCATCGTTGGCCTCTGCGAGGTCGACACCCGGGCCCTGACCCGGCATCTGCGCGAGGCGGGCGCGATGCGTGGCGGCATCTTCTCCGGGGACGCCCTGCCTGCCGGAGGCACTGACCCCGGTGGTCCCAGCCAGGCCTGCATCGACATCTGCCTGGAGGCCGTGCGCAGTGAGCCGCCCATGAGCGGCCGCGCCCTGGCCGCCGAGGTGACCACTCCCTCCGGGTACGTCGTCGAGCCTGCCGGACCGGCCGAGGGACAGGAGCCGGTCGCGGTGCTGGTCGCCATTGACCTGGGCATCAAGTCCCGCACCCCGTGGCAGTTCGCTGAGCGAGGCGTACGCGTCCACGTCCTGCCCCAGTCCACGACTCTCTCCGAGATCCTCGCCCTCAGACCCGATGGCGTCCTGTTCTCCAACGGCCCTGGAGACCCGGGGACCGCGGACGCCGAGATCGAGCTGCTGCGCGGCGTACTCGACGCTCACATCCCCTTCTTCGGCATCTGCCTGGGCAACCAGCTCCTGGGACGTGCCCTGGGCTACGGCACCTACAAGCTCGCCTACGGGCACCGCGGTGTCAACCAGCCCGTTGTCGACCGCGCCACCGGCAAGGTGGAGATCACGGCGCACAACCACGGCTTCGCCGTCGACGCCCCCGTCGACGAGCCCTCCGTCGCCCCCTTCGACAACGGTCGCTACGGCCGGGTGGAGGTCTCTCACTTGGGACTCAATGACGGTGTGGTCGAGGGGCTACGGGCGCTGGATCTGCCGGCCTTCTCCGTCCAGTACCACCCCGAGGCCGCCGCCGGACCCCATGACGCCGAGCACCTCTTCGACCGATTCATCCGCCTCATGCGGGAGCACCGCCAGGGCCAGGACCGCGAGGACACGAACTGACATGCCTGCTCGCCCTGATATCACCTCCGTCCTGGTCATCGGATCGGGCCCCATCGTCATCGGGCAGGCCTGCGAGTTCGACTACTCCGGCACCCAGGCCTGCCGCGTCCTGCGTGCTGAGGGAATCCGCGTCATCCTGGTCAACTCCAACCCGGCCACGATCATGACCGACCCCGACGTCGCCGACGCCACCTACATCGAGCCGATCACCCCCGAGGTGCTGACCACCATCATCGCCAAGGAACGGCCCGACGCCCTCCTGCCCACCCTGGGCGGGCAGACCGCCCTCAACGCCGCCATGAGCCTGGTCGAGCGCGGTGTGCTCGATGAGTACGACGTCGAGCTCATCGGCGCCTCCGCCGCGGCCATCAACGCCGGGGAGGACCGTGACGAGTTCAAGGACGTCGTCGAGCGTTGTGGCGCCGAGGTCGCCCGCAGCGTCATCGCCCACACCATGGATGAGTGCCGCGCGGGGGTCGATGCCCTGGGCGGATACCCGGTCGTCGTGCGCCCCTCCTTCACGATGGGCGGCCTGGGCAGCGGTGTCGCCTTCAATGACTCGGACCTGCATCGCATCGCCGGGGCGGGTCTGGCGGCCTCCCGCACCACCGAGGTCCTCCTGGAGGAGTCGATCCTGGGCTGGAAGGAGTACGAGCTCGAGCTCATGCGCGACACCGCCGACAACGTGGTGGTCGTGTGCTCCATCGAGAACGTCGACCCCGTGGGAGTGCATACCGGCGACTCCATCACGGTCGCCCCGGCCCTGACCCTCACCGACCGAGAGCTTCAGAGGCTGCGGGACATCGGCATCGCCGTCATCCGGGAGGTCGGGGTCGACACCGGTGGCTGCAACATCCAGTTCGCCGTCGACCCGGCCACCGGCAGGATCATCGTCATCGAGATGAACCCCCGTGTCTCCCGGTCCTCAGCCCTGGCCTCCAAGGCCACCGGCTTCCCGATCGCCAAGATCGCCGCACGCCTGGCCGTGGGTTACACGCTCGACGAGATCCCCAACGACATCACCGGCTCCACCCCGGCCTCCTTCGAACCGACCCTGGACTACGTGGTCGTCAAGGTGCCGCGCTTCGCCTTCGAGAAGTTCCGGGGCGCCGACCCCCGGCTCACCACCACCATGAAATCGGTCGGCGAGGCCATGGCGATCGGTCGCTCCTATACGGAAGCCCTCCAGAAGGCCTTGCGCTCTCTGGACAAGAAGGGAACCGTCTTCCACTGGGACGGACCGGCGCCCAGCCAGCAGCAGACCGCTGAGCTGCTGGAGTCCATCGCCGTGCCCACCGAGCACCGGCTGGTCGACCTCCAGCAGGCCGTGCGCGGTGGAGCCACGATTGCTCAGCTCCACGAGGCCACCCGCATCGACCCCTGGTTCCTGGACCAGATGCTGCTTCTTGAGGAGGTGGCCCAGGAGGTCAAGGGCGCACCCGCGCTCACAGCGGACGTCCTGGCCCTGGCCAAGCGCCACGGCTTCTCCGACGTCCAGGTCGCCTCCCTGCGCGGCATCAGCGAGGACACGGTGCGAGAGGTCCGCCATGCCTTCGGCCTGCGGCCCGTCTACAAGACCGTTGACACCTGCGCCGCCGAGTTCGCCTCACGCACCCCCTACCTCTACTCCAGCTACGACCTGGAGACCGAGGTGGCATCCCGCGAGCGTGAGGCCGTCATCATCCTGGGCTCGGGGCCCAACCGGATCGGCCAGGGCATTGAGTTCGACTACTCCTGTGTTCACGCCGCGATGGCCCTGTCCGATCGCTACGAGACCGTCATGGTCAACTGCAACCCTGAGACCGTCTCCACCGACTACGACATCTCCGACCGGCTCTACTTCGAGCCCCTGACCTTCGAGGACGTCATCGAGATCTACGAGGCCGAGCTGGCAGCCGGACCCGTAGCCGGTGTCATCGTCCAGCTCGGTGGTCAGACACCGCTGTCCTTGGCGGCCAGGCTGGCCAAGGCCGGGGTGCCGATCCTGGGAACGAGTCCCGAGGCGATCGACGCCGCAGAGGACCGCGAGGCCTTCGGCGTCGTTCTTCAGCGCGCAGGCCTGCCCGCACCGGCGCACGGCACCGCTCTGAGCGATGAGCAGGCGCGCTCGGTCGCCCGGGGCATTGGCTATCCGGTCCTGGTGCGCCCCAGCTACGTGCTCGGCGGTCGCGGTATGGAGATCGTCTACGACGCCCAGGGTCTCGACGACTATCTCCAGCGCGCCGGTCTTGAGCCCGGAGGCGTCTACGGGACCGGGCCACTACTCATCGACCGTTTCCTCGACGACGCCATCGAGATCGATGTCGACGCCCTGTACGACGGCAGCGAGCTGTTCCTCGGCGGCGTCATGGAGCATATCGAGGAGGCCGGTATCCACTCCGGTGACTCCGCCTGCGTCATGCCGCCCATGACCCTGTCCGACACGGAGATCGCTCGCATCCGACGCTCGACCGAGGCGATCGCCAAAGGGGTGGGCGTGCAAGGGCTGCTCAACATCCAGTTCGCCCTGGTCTCCGACGTTCTCTACGTCATCGAGGCCAACCCCAGGGCCTCGCGCACAGTCCCCTTCGTCTCGAAGGCATCCGGTGTGCAGCTCGCCAAGGCGGCGGCCCTCATCATGACGGGGGAGACGATCTCCTCGCTCAGGCGCTCCGCTCACCTCCCCGAGGCCGACGCCGCCGTCACCGATCCCGATGACCCGATCGCCGTCAAGGAGGCGGTCCTGCCCTTCAAACGGTTCCGTACCACCGAGGGTCGCGTGGTCGACACGATCCTGGGGCCGGAGATGCGTTCCACCGGTGAGGTCATGGGCTACGACGTCGACTTCCCGCGGGCCTTCGCCAAGTCCCAGGCCGGTGCCTACGGTGGCCTACCGGGAGAGGGAACGCTGTTCGTCTCGGTGGCCGACCGAGACAAGCGAGCCATCATCCTGCCGGTGGCTCGGCTCGCGGAGCTCGGCTTCACGGTCCTGGCCACGACCGGGACCGCACAGGTGCTGCGCCGTAACGGGATCGATGCCTTGGCGGTGCGCAAGATCAGCCAGGGCGTCGGCGACCACGGCGAGCAGACGATCGCCGGACTCATCGAGTCGGGAGCCATCGACATGGTGGTCAACACCCCCAAGGGTCAGGGTGCCCGCGCCGACGGCTACTCCATCCGCGCAGCCACCACCGGTGCCGACCGTCCCATCATCACCACCGTTCAACAGCTCCAGGCAGCGGTCCAGGCCCTCGAGGCCCAGCTGCGCGGTCCCTTCCAGGTTCGCAGCCTCCAGGAGCACATCACCGCCCGTCGATCCCGGCGAAACTCGGTATCCGAGTCCCGTCCCATGGCCCCCGTTGACGACAAGGAGACCAGATGAGTTCCGCCGCCGCCCACCAGAGCAGTCGACGCCCCTTCGGATCCCGCCTGGCCGACGCCATGGACGACCACGGCCCCCTGTGCGTCGGCATCGACCCCCACCCGAACCTGCTCGAGGCCTGGGGCCTGGCCGACTCGGCCGCAGGCCTGCGGGACTTCGCCCTGCGGACCATCGACGCGGTTGGAGGACACGTGGCCGCCGTCAAGCCCCAGTCCGCCTTCTTCGAGCGTCACGGCAGCGCCGGCATCGCGGTCCTCGAGGAGACCCTGGCGGCCCTGCGTGACCTCGACACCCTGTCCGTCCTCGACGTCAAGCGCGGGGATATCGGTTCCACGATGGCCGGCTACGCCCAGGCCTACCTGTCCGACGACGCTCCTCTGGCCTCCGACTCCATCACGGTGTCCCCCTACCTGGGCTACGGGTCCCTCACTCCTGCACTCAACCTCGCCGAGGCCAGTGGACGCGGCGTCTTCGTCCTGGCCCTGACCTCCAATCCGGAAGGAGCCGGTGTCCAGCACGCCGTCAACGGGGACCAGGCCGTGGCCGCCGGCATCGTGGAGGGCGTGACCGCCTCCAACGCCCAGGCCAGTGGCGAAGGCAGGCTCGGCAGCATCGGGCTGGTCATCGGCGCCACCGTCGGCGGGGCCGTGAGCGACCTGGGAATCGACCTGCAGCGCGCCAATGGCCCGTTGCTGGCGCCGGGTGTGGGTGCCCAAGGCGCTGGGCCGGCCGAGCTGGAGGCCGTTTTCGGGTCGGCACGCGGTCAGGTCCTGGCCTCCACCTCACGCGGAGTTCTTAAAGCAGGACCCTCCATTGAGGCGCTGCGAAAAGCCGCGTCGGCATCCGCCTATGAGGCCGCAACAGCCCTGCGCTGAGTCTTCAGGTGCTGCAGCCCGCCTCGGATTGAGGGTGTGTGCGGAAACACGAAGTCAGTTGTGGAATATGGGCCCCTGCGAATGCGAGTGCACCTGGCCCGACTTATGCTCGTGGTGCGGGTCACTGGTATTCGACCGGGAGGAGACACACCATGACGCTTCCGACGCTGACACCCGAGCAACGGGCTCAGGCACTGGAGAAGGCGGCTGCGGCGCGATCGCATCGCGCCCGTATCAAGTCCGAGCTCAAGAGCGGCGACCTCAAGCTCTCCGAGTTCTTCACCGCCTCAGAGACAGATGATGTCCTGGGCAAGATGAAGGTCAGAGCACTGCTCATCTCCCTGCCACGCGTGGGGACCACAACAGCTGACGCCATCCTCGCTGACGTGCATATCGCCGAGTCCCGGCGGGTGCGCGGACTGGGAGCGAACCAGAGGGCGGCCCTCGTGGAGCGCTTCGGCTAGGAAGGCTGCTTAGACGCTGGGTCGTGCCGGCGGGTCCCGGTAGGCCATGATGTGGCCATGACCGACGTTGCTGCCACAGACCCGTCCGTTCCTGCTCTCGCCCGCCTGACTGTTCTGGCCGGCCCCACGGCGGTGGGCAAGGGCACTGTCGTCACCGAGCTACGCAGACGCCATCCAGACCTGTTCGTCTCGGTCTCGGCCACCACCCGTCAGCCTCGTCCCGGTGAGGCTGACGGCGTGCACTACCACTTCGTCAGTGACGAGGACTTCGATTCGCTCGTCGCCAGTGGCCAGATGCTGGAGTGGGCTCTGGTCCACGGCGCGTATCGCTACGGCACCCCTCGAGGCCCGGTCCAGGACCGGCTCGATGCCGGATGCCCCGCACTGTTGGAGATCGACCTGGACGGTGCCCGGCAGGTGCGTCGGGCGATGCCTGAGGCCCGCCTCGTCTTCCTCGCGCCGCCGAGCTGGGAGGAGCTCGTCCGCAGGCTCGTCGGTCGCGGTACCGAGGATGCCCATGAGCAGGAGCGGCGCCTGGCCACGGCCCGCACCGAGCTGGACGCGGCCGGCGAGTTCGACCACGTGGTCATCAATGACACCGTGGCGAGCGCCACCGCAGAGCTGGAGAGACTCATGGGATTGGGCAGTTAGAATAACGTGGCTCTGAACTATCGAGATTGAACCGGAGGCATGCACATGCTCGGAACCTCTCCCCAGCCCGAGGGCATCACCAACCCGCCGATCGACGACCTTCTGGAGAAGGTCGACTCCAAGTACGGGCTCGTGGTGGAGGCCGCCAAGCGCGCCCGCCAGATCAACACCTACACCCAGCAGCTCGAGGACAACCAGTTCGAGTTCTTCGGCCCGCTGGTCGACTCCGAGGTCGGCGAGAAGTCCCTGGGCATCGCTCTGCGTGAGATCGCCGAGGACAAGCTCGAGGTCATTCCCGGAGACGTGGCCCGCGCCCGCCGCGCCGAGGCCGAGGAGGCCCGTCGAGCCGCAGAGGCCGACATGTTCAGCGACATCTCGCTGGATGCTCCGGTCTCTCTCGAGGGCGGCGAGACTCCCACCAGCCTCGACGACATCCAGTTCTGAGCCCGGCTCGCCATGGACGAGCCGCACACTGCTGTGAGTGAACGCGCCGTGACCGCCGTCGAGCGGCCACGGCGCGTCGTCGTCGGCGTATCCGGGTCGATTGCCGCCTACAAGGCCCCCTTCGTCGTTCGACTGCTGCGTCAGGCCGGGCACGAGGTCAAGGTGGTGGCCACCGAGTCGGCGCTGAGGTTCATTGGCGCTCCGGCTCTGGCGGCGGTCAGTGGCCGGGCCGTATCCACCGGGGTCTTCGATGACCCGGCCGCCGTCGAGCACGTGGCCGTGGCCGAGTGGGCCGAGCTCGTCGTGGTCGCTCCGGCCTCGGCGGACCTGCTGGCGCGGGTGCGAGCAGGACGGGCCGATGACATGCTCGCCGCAACGATACTGACCTGTCAGGCCCCCGTTGTCCTGGCGCCGGCCATGCACACCCAGATGTGGGTCAACCCCGCCACCCGGGAGAACGTGGCTGTACTGCGTGAACGTGGTCTGACGGTCATCGAGCCGGACAGCGGGCGCCTGACCGGCAAGGACTCCGGAGTGGGCCGGATGCCCGAACCCGAGCAGATCGTGTCGCAGGCCCTGGAGGTCCTGACACAACCCGCCGTCGGGTTCGCGGGAGCGCAGGAGGCCTTAGGGGAGGGCGACAAGCGTCTGCAAGGACGGCACGTCGTCATCTCGGCCGGCGGGACACGTGAGCCCATCGATCCGGTGAGGTACCTCGGCAATCGCTCCTCAGGGCGCCAGGGCTGCGCTCTGGCGGCGGCCGCTGCCGAGCAGGGAGCCCGCGTCACCCTGGTACAGGCGCACGTGGCCTCCGAACTGCTCAAAGCCCTGCCTGCGCAGGTGAGTGTTGTTGCAGCCGGTACCGCCTCGGACATGCTCCGCGTCGTGCGCGACGCCGCCCGCGACGCCGACGCCGTCATCATGGCTGCCGCCGTCGCCGACTACCGGCCTGTCACCGTGGCCGCCACCAAGCTCAAGAAGCAGGCACCCTCTGGAGTGGAGCACTCCGCTGAACCGGCCATGTCCATTGAGCTCACCACCAACCCGGACATCCTGGCCGGGCTGGTGAGCGACCCGCCTCGGCCCGGCCAGATCGTGGTCGGATTCGCCGCCGAGACCGGGGACGAGAACGGTGACGTGCTCTTCCACGGCAGGGCCAAGGCCCGCAGAAAAGGGGCTCACCTTCTGGCGGTCAACGCGGTGGGGGAGGAGCTCGGCTTCGGAGACGTTCCCAACGCCGTCGTCGTCCTGGATGCCCACGGCACGGAAGTGGCGCGGGGACAGGGCAGCAAGATGGACGTCGCCCGCCTTCTCATCTCTCTGACCGCTGACCTGGTGAATGCGACCTGAGTACCGGCTTCCGCATTTTCGTGGGTAACGCCACGACGGATCAGTTCCGGCGGTGACTACGATGGGTGCGTGAGTTCCTCCTTACGTCTGTTCACGTCCGAGTCGGTCACTGAAGGTCACCCGGACAAGATCTGCGACCGTGTCTCTGACGCGATTCTCGACGCCATCCTCGAGCAGGACCCCACCGCGCGCGTCGCGGTGGAGACCATGGTGACGACCGGCCTGGTGCACGTGGCCGGAGAAGTCACGACGGAGAGGGCATACGTCGAGATCCCTGAGATCGTTCGCCAGGAGATCTCCGCCATCGGCTACACCTCCTCAGATGTCTGCTTCGATGCTCGCTCCTGCGGTGTGTCGGTATCGATCGGGCAGCAGTCCGCAGACATCGCGGCGGGGGTCGACAAGTCCCTTCAGGCCCGTCGGGATGACACGGACATCGATCCTCTCGACCTGCAGGGTGCCGGAGACCAGGGGCTCATGTTCGGCTACGCCTGCGACGACACCGCGGCCCTCATGCCTCTGCCCATTCATCTGGCGCATCGTCTGGCGGAGCGCCTGGCCTTCGTGCGCAAGCAGGGCATCGTCCCGGGCCTGCGCCCCGACGGCAAGACGCAGGTGACGATCGGCTACGACGGCCAGCGCCCGGTGAGCCTGGACAACCTGGTCATCTCCACCCAGCATGACGCGGACCGCACTCGTGCCTGGCTCACCGACGCTCTGCGGACGGAGGTCATCGAGCCGGTGCTGGCCGCTGAGGCCGAGGTCGGTACCGAGCTCGACACCGCCGACACCGACGTCCTCATCAACCCTTCGGGACAGTTCGTCATCGGTGGTCCGGCAGGTGACGCTGGCCTGACGGGACGCAAGATCATCGTGGACACCTACGGCGGAATGGCCCGTCATGGCGGGGGCGCCTTCTCCGGTAAGGACCCCTCGAAGGTGGACCGCTCCGCCAGCTATGCCATGCGCTGGGTCGCCAAGAATGTCATAGCAGCAGGGCTGGCCAGAAGATGCGAGATCCAGGTGGCTTACGCCATCGGCTCAGCCCACCCCGTGGGCGTCTACGTGGAGACATTCGGGACCGCGACCGTTCCCGAGGAACGCATTATGAAAGCCATCAACGAGGTCTTCGACCTCCGTCCGGCCGCGATCGTGCGGGACCTCGACCTGCTGCGTCCCATCTACCGAGCCACCAGCTCCTACGGCCACTTCGGG
>ERZ773234.387-NODE-387-length-13882-cov-9.062342_pt1 | contig 13882 bp, 14 predicted proteins | sample MGYA00580523_ERZ773234 | MGnify/ENA primary metagenome ERZ773234 (study PRJEB29015, sample SAMEA2738167) | human oral metagenome | biome: human oral; feature: human-associated habitat; material: saliva | place: China | collected 2262 ...
CGCCCTCTCACGGCGGCAACACCGGTTCAAATCCGGTTGGGGTCACACTAGGAAAAGAGAATTCCCCGGTTCAGTTGAACCGGGGAATTCTCTTTATTTTTATAAATGCCCAAACGGGTCAGGAAAAAGCACTTATATAACCTTTTCGGCAAAACCTAACTCGCCCGCGTCATAATGTGAATAACCAGAAAACGGGGGAGCAGCCTACTTATTCTCCCCGCCCGCACTCGCAGACCCTTGCGCACTGGCAGAAGCACCCGCTGCGGCAGGAGCACGGTGCACCATACGCCACGTTCCCTCAAGATAGTGAGCCGTCACCTGACCCGAGACAGCCCCGCTCGGCACCTTAAAAACCTCAGGAAGCGGCTGCGAACGGTTCGTCGTCTTCGTATACACCGCAGACTCCCGATTAACCTTCATCGTTGTCTTCCAGATATAAAATCCGTTCTTCTCATCCTTCGTTGGGTGATCTGTATCCAAAGACATCGTCAACGGGTTCTGCACGCCAGTCACCCAGCCAGTCTCTGAAGCGTACATATCCTGCATGAAATCGGCAATAGTTGTGTAATCGCCCGTATGATCAATATTCGTGAAATAGTTACTGTCACCCGTCAAAAGCATATAATTCAAAGTCGCGAGCCAGTAGGTTACAAAGGCATGTAGGCCCTCAACCGAATCTTCACGCAGTTTTGCGGGTTCCACCGGAACAGGCACATGCTGCGCCGGATGCTCCTGCGTGCCAGGTTCAAATTCACCAGACGATCTGTAGTTCTCCAACTTCAACTCGCCCTTAAAACTAGGACCAGAAGGGGTAGCAGATGCGGAAGCAGTAGAATGTGATGGCGATGTAGCCTTGGCAGATGCGCTAGCACTTGGCGCCGCATCCTTATTCTGCGACGAGCACGCGGTAAGAGTAGCTATAAAACCGGCACCTACAACAGTGAAAGCGCCACGACGCGACATTGAGCTCATGAGAAACCTTCCCATCAAAAAACGTTTTCGCCTGCGCGAAAAACTTCACAAGAATAGAACGTAAAAATATATACGTTCTCTATAAAATCTACCGATAAAACCCTAGCACACCTAAAATGTGTGGAGATCTCTAAGGAACCTTAGCCCCACCGGGCGAAGCCTGCGAGCCGTCGTCCTTGAGCATACGCCATGCCCCATTCTCATATTGAGTGATCACCGAGACCCTAGACCCAGACTGCATAAGGTCATTAAGGGGGTAAGTCTCCTGAGTCTGCGAATTATAGATTTCAGTACCTTCACCAAACTCAACGGTAGCAATCCACATATACGATGTTTCACTCCGTGGATTCTTCACCGGTTTTGCAGAGTTGAGTGAAATTTTCATGGGATGCTGTTCCCCAAGAACCCACACTACACCGCTGTCATACAAGGCTTTATAAAGATCAATAATTTCGGTGTAATCGTCAGCTGGATCAGCTTTACGCAACAGAGCACCGTCACCCGTTAAGTAAAGATAATTTTGTGCCTCAACCCAGAAGGCAATGAACGAATACATGCCGTCCACAGACTCTTCATGCATATTTTCTGGTTCCACAGGAGCCGGTACGTTCTCGGCCTTATGCTCGCGGGTGCCCGGTTTGAACTCACCTTTAGAATCGTATTTCTCTAGTTTTACAGGTCCTTGATAGTTCTTCCCAGAACTTTGCAGACCATCCGATGCTGATGGGGAAGCCCCCGCCGCCGAGGCTGCGCTCTCAGCAGATGCGGTACCGCCGGGCGATGGAGAAGCATCATTACCTGCCGGCTGAACCTTTGGCGCACAGGCAGTAACCGTTGCCGCTGCGAGACCCGTACCGGTCAAATACACAGCTTGGCGACGTGAAACTAGAGTCATGATGCCCTTTCAAATCTGTACTAATTCCATCATAACGTCATCCTGCACGTGAAACATGGAAAATTTCTATTTCTCAAGGATAGATTTACGGGGGTTCAAACTCTCCGTGGGAATAATAATGGTCTGATCTGTATTTAGTCTTTCAAAAGATGAGCATATTGTTTGCGTACTTTCGCTACCTTAGGCCCAACTACTACGGAACAGTACCCCTGATATGGGTTCTTCGCGTAGTAATCCTGGTGGTACCCTTCTGCCTCCCAAAACTCAGTCAGCGGTTTAATCTCGGTGACAACTGGGGCGTCGAAGAATGACTGAGCTCGCTCTTTCGCAGCCTCAAATGCAGCCTTCTGTTCGTCAGAGGAATACAGCAGCACGGAACGGTACTGCGAGCCGCGGTCGGCACCCTGCTGATCCCAGCTTGTGGCATCGTGTGCGGAGAAGAAAATATCCAAAATCGCGTCTTCGTCTATAACCGATTCATCAAAATCAACCCGGACAACCTCGTGATGCCCAGTCGTTCCCGAGCATACAGACCGATAATCGGGGTTTTGGGTGTGCCCGCCCGCATACCCGCATACGCTTGCTTTCACACCCTGGAACTGCCGAAAAACAGCGTCAATACACCAAAAACAACCGCCGCCAACAACAAAGCTTTTCATAAGACCTCTCCCACAGATAGATGTACATTTCTTTACAGCGTAGCTGTATCAACTATTATTCCCCGTCCTACCTGAGGTCTGCTACGGGACGTGTAATAGCTCGTCTTTCTGCTGCTAGATGCCACAATAGAATCATGACAACACCTACGCTATCCCACATTGTTGATACTTTTCATGGCCTGTATCCGCCGCACCTTGCCGCTAGCTGGGATTCTTCCGGGCTAGTTTGTGGGCGTTTACAGGCACCCGTCGAACATGTGCATTTTGCGGTTGATGCCATATCAGCAACCGCCCAAGAAGCCGTAAATCTTGGGGCCGGTCTTCTTATTACTCACCACCCGCTTCTTTTGCGTGGTACCAGCTTCATACCCGACTCCGATTACAAAGGCAACGTGCTCCATACCCTCATTGAAGGCGGATGTGGCCTGCTCGGTGCGCACACCAATGCTGATGCCGCCGTCGCCGGTGTCAACGAGGCTCTCTGTGAAGCGCTTAATCTGCAAGGATACGAACCGCTGACTGATCAGCAGCAACAGGAACTTGTGGGCGAGGAATATAGCGTTGGAACAGGCCGTGTAGGTGTTCTTGCCCGCCCTCTTACATTGCAGGAACTCTCTGAAGAACTAGCTGCTGCCCTTCCTGCAACAGCGGGTGGGCTGCGCGTTGCGGGATCCCCACAAAAACTTATTCGTCGTGTTGCCCTCTGCGGAGGTGCCGGTGACTCTTTGTTTGAAGCCGTGCGGGCGTCTGAAGCAGATGTCTATATCACCGCAGATTTACGGCATCACCCCGCCAGCGAGTTCCGTGAACAAGAACTTGTGCGAGGTACTGATACTGCGCTTATTGACTGCTCGCATGCTGCAAGTGAATCTTTATGGTTGAACCGTGCCGCAGAACGTCTGCAAGAAACCCTAGCGGACCAAGGATACAGTATTGAAATTTCGGTATCCTCACTAAATACCGACCCCTGGGATTTTCATGTAGATACCGGACCAATCGCTGGTTCAGCAAGCACACCTCGCTAAAAATATTCAGAACAGCCCGACGGGACTTCTAAAATAAATGTGAGAAAAACTCATATTTTGCAACATTCATTACTATTTTTCCTGAATAGTATTTTGGTGATAATACAACGGTTATCAATAATATATAAGTATGGCATGCCCCTTATTGTATTAGGAGCACGCCATACTTTTCTAAAATCCGATTGTTAATGTTTCATATGTGCATAACGATAAATAAACGCCGCCATTGCTTCACGTGAAATAGGCTCATAGGGATGGAAAGAACCATCTGACCACCCGGTCGTAATATCTGTGCTGCGAAGCCAGGTAATCTCTTTATAGAAAGGCTCGTCTGGGCTCAAATCCCAGAAAGGAGAGACAGCAGGTGCCTCGAACTGAGGGCTGCCCGCAAAGCGGTAGAAGAACGCCGCCATAGCATTACGATCTACCAGGTCATGCGGGCGGAAAGTTCCATCAGACCAGCCAGTGGTAAGACCCTGCTGATGGAACCAGACCATTTCCTTGTACCACATATCGTTAGGAGAAACGTCTGTGAAAGGTGACTTTTCGGGAAGGTCAACTTGCGGGGAGCCTGCCAGGCGATAGAAATAAACAGCTATACCCGAACGCTCAATATAATCTTTCGGGTGGTATGTGCTATCGGGGTAACCAATCGTGATTTTACGGTTAAAAAGCCAAGTAATCTCATTATAAAAAGCAGAAGATTCAGGAACGTCAATAAAACGTTTCTGGGGCGAAACGGTCTGCGGAGTTGCGTTACCTTCCACCTGATTTAGGGTCGAGAGATCTTCCTGTGCAATAACGGCAGGCTGCCCCTGAGAATCGGTGGTTTGGGGTTGCTGAGTCTCTGCAAAGACGGGGGTGCTAGGCACAAGAGTAGCGCCAACTAGGGTAAGCGAGCATATAGTTGTGGGAGCTTTACGAAGTTTAAAAGTGAAAGACATACAATAATCCATCATGGCTAGTGCGATATGACTCCCTACAATGTACCAGGGATGTCATATATGGTAAAGGATCTTCGAAGATATTTATAAAACTGTTATAAATCTTGTGGGAAAATTCTCTGGACACATTCTTAGAAAATGTGCCGGGTATGCAGAATCTATTTCCTCCACACTTCGAAATTAAGAACAACAGTTCTTTCTCAGGGTGTTGATAGCGGGAGAATTCTCGTAGATACCAGAAGAGTACACACTATATTCACACCTGAAAAATCTATTCACGGATAAGAAGGGTCAGTGTTCCTGCTTTCTTGGGTGTCGGTAAGGTACATTCAAGTTCCCAATCGCGGTCAAGCGCCTCCAAGAATTCTGAAATGCCCGCTGTACCTTCAAAAGGTCGCTCGGCAAGGGCATGAGTGATCACGTAGCGAGCTAACTTTCCGCGATAATGCTTTGCCATGTGGGAGACAACCTTGCGTGAACCATCTGCTGCAACGCGTTCAACACGGACCGCTAATGTCTGGGCTGACGGCGATACCCACGATTTCGCGTAAGCGCTAGAACGGCAGTCAAGAATGAGCTGCCCCTGCGCGTATGCGGTCAACGCATTTCCCAAAGCTCCGCGCCAATATGTGGCCAGAGCCCCTATAGCGCCAAGCTTGGTTCCCATAGACAGACGATACGCAGGAATATGATCTTCAAGTTGCACCACACCCCATAAAGCAGATGAAATAAGAACGGACTTCTGAGCCAACTCCCGTTCATCGGGGGAGAAACTGGCGTAATCCAGCGCCTCAAAGAGCACACCCGTATAGACTTCAGCCGCCGGATGAGCAGGTTCCTCCACTAACCGCGTGTTTCGTTCAATCTCTGCCGTAAGCGATGCACCCACCCCGAGGATATCTAGAGCGTCTTCCTGAGCGGAAACTCGCATGAGTTCTTCCAGCACATCTTCACGTTCGGTTGTGAGCTCTGGAAACGATAACTCGGCAAGATTAACTGGTGCGTGTGTGCGAGGCGCAGGGGCCTTACCCTCAGAAGGAGGCAGAAGAATCAGCATGCCTCTTATTCTACCGGGCAGAAATAGAGCAGTGGTAATAACTCCGCTAGAATAGAAGGCTGAAGCAGGGTGCCTGGGCAATCGCGAGATACCTCTTCTGAGGGGTATATCGAGGAAAGTCCGGGCTCCACAGCACAGCATGGTGGATAACATCCACTCGGGGTAACCCGCAGGCTAGTGCCACAGAAAGTAAACCGCCTCATCGAGGTAAGGGTGAAAGGGTGGTGTAAGGGACCACCAGTGGGCGCGGTGACGTGCTCAGCTCGGTAAACCCCATGCGGAGCAAGGCCAAACAGAACACGCCATGACAGGGTAGTGCGCCCGAGCCAGCGGCGCGTGTTCGGGTAGGCTGCTTGATGCTTATGGCAACATAAGCCCTAGATAGATGATTGCCTTAGGTACGTAGCTTTTAGAAGCGGTACTGATGACAGAACCCGGCTTATAGGGCACCCTGCTTCTCATGACGCTCGTATACAACACCGGTGCGCCTAATTCTGTGTATCAAGAATCAGGCGCACCGGCAGTGTAGATGATTTTATGTTTTTAATGTCCAAACGGGTCAGGATCTACACCGGGCATCCAACTATTACCCTCAACAGTCCAGCCTTCGCGTTTAACAACTTTCTTCATGCGAGAGGTCCATTTTTTATTAAGACGATTCACATATAGTTTTCCATCAAGATGGTCGGTCTCGTGCTGCATACAGCGGGCAAACCAACCGGTTGCCTCAAACCTGAGCGGATTGCCTTCGACATCAAATCCATTGACAGTAACCCACTCAGCACGTTTGAGAGGAAAACCGTAGCCCGGGAACGAAAGACACCCTTCTTCTTCGTCATGGGGGTCGGGCTCTGCTGCGGACACCTTGCCGAGAGTCAGCCTGGGATTAACAATGCACCCGCGGGCAGGAACACCATCTTCATTTTCCATCTGATAGGTAAAAACTCGTAAACCTACACCGATTTGAGGAGCCGCGAGACCCACTCCGTGGGCTGCATCCATAGTTTCATACATATCGGTAACAAGAGCTTTGAACTCATCGTCAAAGGCCGTGACCGGAGCAGCCGGGCGGTGCAAAACGGGATTGCCATAAATAACAACAGGGCGAATAGCCACAGATAAATCCTTCGTTCTCGAAATCACAAGGTAAAGAGTTATTGATAGAGTATATTGGCGTCTACTCAGCGAGTAGGTCAAATCCTATGCTATCGCGTAGAAGCTCATTTGTACCCCCAAAAATAGGCAGTAGCCGTGCCGCGAGGAACGCTTGGGCTGCAGGATGCTCATTAATATAGCCATAGCCGCCGAAAAGCTGCAGACACCGATCGGTAATTGTGCAGGCTTTTTCAGAGGCAAAGACCTTGGCTTTAGCGGCGTCCTCAGCGGTAAGCTCCCCAGCGTTAAAAGCCGCTATAGCGCGTGCCACGTAGAGTTCGGAAAGTTCTGTATTCATGAGAGCATTAGCTAGTTCAAAACGGGTATTCTGAAAATCTGCCACACGAGACCCAAAAACCTTACGTTCTTTTACATACTCTAGTGTGGCGTTGAGAGTAGTCCTGCTGATAACGGCGGACGCAGCGGCAATCGCTAAACGCGCTTGGGGCAGATGCTGTTTGATATAGGTCAAGCCTTGACCGGGCTCACCGATAAGGTTCTCAGCGGGAACACGTACATTCTCGAAGAATAGTTCGGCAGTATCTGAGGCCCGAATACCCATCTTGTCGAGCTGCCGTCCCGGGGTGTAACCTTCAGATTTTTCGACGAAGAAGAGGGAAAATGAATCCTCAGAAGCACGTTCAGAGGAACCATCAGTGCGGGCCAACACGAGAGCTGCATCCCCCGAAATACCGGATCCGATAAACGTCTTCTGCCCGTTGAGAAGGTAAGAGTTCTCATCACGTACTGCGGATGTGCGGCATGCCCGCAGGTCGGATCCTGCACCTGGTTCTGTAAAAGCACATGAAGTTACAAGGTCACCGCTTACCATTTGGGGTAGCCAACGTTCCTTTTGCTCATGTGTACCGTATGCGAGTAAATAGGGGAGCACCAGATCCTGTTGAAGATGCACTGCGAGCGCAAACCCATATCCTCCAACGGTTGCGAGTTCTTGGGTTAGAACTAATTGATACTCATAATCGGGCAGCTGGGCTCCGCCAAATTCTTCGGGAACCGCAAGTCCTAGTACTCCTGCTTCTCCGGCGGCTTGCCATATTGAGCGAGGCATAATGTGTGCTTGTTCCCATTCGGGGTAGTGAGGGGTTACTTCGTGTGCTACGAATTCACGGACTGCTTCTCGGAACAGTTCATGGTCTTCAGAAAATGTCAGAGTTGATTGCACAGAAAATCCTCTTTCCTCAGGGGAATAAAACATATAAATTCTAGTAGGTAAAGCTATAGGGCCGCTATGGAGATTACCATAACGACCCTAATGACGGGGTGATCGACGGGGGTTGAACCCGCGACCTCCTGGACCACAACCAGGCGCTCTGCCAACTGAGCTACGACCACCATGTACATCATGCGGTTTCCCGCGCGATTGCAACGGATACTACTCTACATGAGTTCGATAACTTGTGACAAATCAATTCAAGGTGATACGCGGCACGCTATATGCGGTTTTTAGAAGTTGTGGTGTTGAATTCTAGAAGGGCGCCATTTCAGATATTTGATCGCTTTGTTTCTCATACTCAAAACTATTTGTAGGTTCTGAAGATTGGTGAACAGTCTGGTGCGTATCTGTAGATGCTGAAACAGTGTTTTTGGGTTGTGAAAATTCCCGTTGAGGTGAAGATGCTGTTCCTCGTGGTCCAGCTTCTTGAAGGGTGCGGTTTGGGTATTGCTGTGTACTCGATGGTTGTGGGGGAGCGGCATGGCCGTCCTGCGATACATCCTTCTGAATCGGGTTTGTTGCGTCATTCTGAGTGCGGGATTGCGTGCCGCTGTGCTCTACAGTGCGTGAGAATGTGCTGGTGCCGAAGGTAAGGTCAAGACCGATACTGCTGGCATCAACTTCGACGGATGCACCTTGAGAACCATCTTCGCGTTGCCACTGTTGTGTGCGAACGCGCCCGGTGAGGAGTACGGGACTTCCCACTGTGAGGGAGGCAGCAATATTTTGTGCCAGCTTGCGGTAGGCGCAGACAGTGTACCAGCTTGTTTGTCCCTCGCGCCAGGAGTTTGTTGCTGAGTCAAACCAGCGTGGCGTGCTTGCCAACCTAAAATTGACGACTGGAATTCCGGTCGGAAGTGTGCGTAGCTGTGGGGCGGTTGCGGTAAACCCGCGTAGGATAACAGTATCAGCCATGATAGAGCTCCCTGAAATGTTAGGCGGTGTGTTAATCAGATAATGTGCATCCCCTGTCAGAGTGGGGCGCGGTTTTTCTAGTGTGCCTCAATGTAGTGTGATAAAGAGAGCGTTGTATGTGCACCTGTGGATAGCCTATCTGAACGGGACAAGAATTCTGATCCTGTGGATGAACAAGAGAGGCGGGGAACTTCTGATACGTGTCACAATATTGGTAAAGAAAACCCTTTACCTCTGGATTTCTTTCTAGCTCTATAAACCCCTATCCTTGTAGTGCAATACCGGTGAATCCGGTTTTTAGCATGAGATTTTTCTCATTCGTAAGCTTTATGAGCGCACTGAATCTAACAGCATATCTATGCCGCAGACGTACTGGAGAACATCGTGACAAAGTCTAAAAGGCCTCCTACGCCGAATCTTCGCGATTTTAAGAAGATTGCCGATGTCGACCCGCGCAAGATTTTGCCTCCAGATATGGATCCTAAGAACAAGCGTTTTCTCTATACTGCTTTGGCTATTCTTGTGATCATCGTGCTGATTATTGCCGTTATCTATATTGGGCGGCATAGCCAAGGCGGGCTGTTGGGTAACCCTAGTGCCTCATCTTCTGCTACAGGGGACGGCGAAGAGCAGAACGTCAAAACTGAGTCTCTGGAAGAGGTCAAGAACCCGCATGATGCGGTTGATCCAGCCACAGCATATGCACCTAACTTATCGACGGCGAAGAAGGAGCTTGCTGCCCTGCCTGTGAAAGAGTGGGCATCAAAAGCCGGATATACACGTGAGCAATTTGGTGCTGCCTGGGACGATGTCGATCATAATGGATGTAATACTCGTGATGATATTTTGCGTCGTGATTTAACAAATATTCGTTTCAAAGCGGGAACTCGTGCTTGCACTGTACAAACCGGAACTCTTGACGATCCTTATACCGGCAGGACAATCGAATTTAAACGAGGTAAGAAGTCTTCAAGTGCCGTTCAGATCGACCATGTGGTGGCGCTTTCGAATGCGTGGCAGACCGGGGCTCAAGATATTGGCGAGGAAAAACGTCGTGAGCTCGCGAACGACCCCGAGAACCTGGTAGCAGCAGATGGTCCGGCAAATATGCAGAAATCTGATGCCGATGCTTCTGATTGGCTTCCTGGCAATACTGCCTACCGATGCACATATGTGGCGCGGCAGGTGCATGTAAAAGCAAAGTATCAGCTATGGGTCACTGCCGATGAAAAACGTGCTATGGAGAACGTGCTGAACTCGTGTAAAGACACAAACCCTGTGAAGAAATAAAGGTACATATCTGTTAGCGACGATGCGCAGGTGGTTACGGGGTTATCGGTACAAGCACGAGCGCCGCTCCCTCAATCTGAGGGAACGGCGCTCGTGTGTACGGGTACCCCAGGAGGGAATCGAACCCCCGACCAAGAGATTAGAAGGCTCCTGCTCTATCCTCTGAGCTACTGAGGCATGCATTTCACTGTCTTCGATATCGGTGTGAAATACATTTATAGAGTACACCGAAAAGTCACATTATGGTAAACGAACTCGAAAAATGACACAAATTTATGGAAAAAATCCTGAATCGCCATAGCCTGGTTCCGTGCCATGACAGGGGTTTATGCCCAAGTATCCGCCGAGCTTAATGTTTTTGTAATATTTGACGGGTGCGCCGCGCACGGAGCCTTTCACGTGTCTGAGGGAAGAGCTGCCACCACATCCGTGTGATAGTTCGCTTTACCTGATGTGGGTGGAAGCTCAAGTACACCATACGTCGCGTTGCCGGGTCTAACGCCATCAGATAGACGATATAGGCCAGACAGATCAAAATGGCGATAAGACGCGCCATTCCCTGGTTGAAATCGTTCAGATATGGTGAGATGTACAGCTGATCGCATACCGCATACGCCATAAAGAACAAGGTTGTCACGAAGTACCACATTAGCTGGAAATGAGAGCGCAGACCTGTCGCGGCAATCATAGGAACAGCCCAGAGAATATACCACGACTGAATCATCGGGCTGAAAAAGAGCATGGCGAGAATCGCGAGACCTGCGTACCGCACCACATTACGGTATCGACCGACAAATGCGAAGCTTAACGCGCTCAGGATGCCTAGAAGTTTGCCAATATTCTCAAGAATTTTCTTGACAGCATCGAAGGAATCACCGTGCGCGAAAAGCCCAATAAAACCGATCACCAAGCCAATGGGAGTGTACCAAATGTACTGACCGCCCGTAGTAGAGAGCGCGCTGACCCAACCGAAACCAAGGTCGCTTATATAACCTAAAATAGCGAGCTCGGCAAGAAGAATAATTCCTGAGATAAACCAGATAGTGAATTTGCGTACCCAGCTGGCGTTATTACCCGCCCACAGCAGGCCAACAAAGGGGAGTACCACAAGCGCTAGAGGCTTCACCCCGACGCCGAAAGTCACCATCGTAACGCCAAGAACGCCACCATAGACATTGGGGTATCGCTTCGCAAAGTAGAGACCTGCAAGCATAAACATGGTCATCAAGGAATCGTTGTGACCACTCGCTATGAAAGAAGCTATGAACAGGGGATTAGCGCCTACCTGCCAGAGCGCTCGCGTTTGATTATATTTGTAAAGCTGTGCGAGTTTTACGACAAAGAACAAAATGCCGATAACGGCGAGGACACTGACAAAACGAAACAAGAAAATGGCGAGATCGATATTTCCATCGACGATGCGAGCGATGAATTCTTCGATTTTGAGTGAGATAGGCCCGTAGGGCGGAGGAGACTCAGCCCATTGCGGGTCCGCACCATTTTGCATGAAGTTCGCTATCTCAGAAACCCCCTGTTTATAGGGGTTCAGTCCGTGAGCCATAACCATGCCCTGCCCATAGTAGGAAAACATGTCGCGGCTGTAAATGGTAAGAGCAAAAACCTGGGGCAGTGACCAGCAGGTAACAATTGCGATCATCCACCTGAGCGAAGAATTATTCCAGGTACCCATCTTCTGATAGATACGCAGCCACTCACGGCACATAATCATGGCACCTAGCGAAAGCGCGATAATACAAACGATTACCCACGAAACTTCATAACGTATAGTGCGTATCAGATTGTTGCGCCAAAAACCTGAGCTATCTGCAATCCAACCAACGCCGTATGAGCTGAGAGTGATAAGAATAGAGCCAAAGGCACCCAGCAGTAGCGTGCGAAGACGGTTACTGTCAATGTACTTTTGCAGACGCGGCGACGTTGCGGTGGGCTTTGTAAAAAATCTTGACCGCCACTGCATATACCGCTTTTTCATGCGTTAGGAATCCCTTCACTAGGGGTTTTAGCTCTACATCCAATACGCTCTCCATAATACCCGAGCACCTTCATTGTCTCCTGTGTGAAACCCACAAGACTACCGTTCTTCGCACGTGTTTTAGGTCGCGTGTGGAGAAGGTTTAATTCTCATATAGGTCACAATCAGACTTTTTAGGGTGGTAGATACAGAAAAATAAGAAAGCTATGAACTGCTGTAGCTGGGAGAGTACGTAGAAAATCTGTAGAGTTAAAGCGTGAGTATTTCAAGTGAACGTATTGTATGGATTGACTGCGAAATGACCGGGCTCGATCTTACACAGGATGCACTGATTGAAATAGGTGTTCTTGTGACGGATTCTGACCTCAATATTTTGGGTGAAGGCGTGGAGCTCGTGATCAAACCCGGTTCTGAGGCACCCGCTGGCGCTCTCGAGAACATGAATAGCTATGTGCGAAATATGCATGAGTCTTCGGGGCTGCTAGAGGACCTTGAACACGGCGTATCTATGCATGAAGCGCAGGAAGCAGTTCTTAAATACGTCAAGAAGTATGTTCCTGTAGCGGGCAAAGCGCAGTTGGGCGGAAATTCAGTCGGCATGGATAAACGCTTTTTGGAGCGCGATATGCCAGATCTTATGAAGCATTTGCACTACCGCGTAATTGATGTATCGACGATCAAAGAACTCGCTGCTCGCTGGTACCCGGCTGCTCGTCATAATGCGCCAGTTAAGACCGGAAACCACCGTGCTCTTGGAGATATCAAAGACTCGATTGATGAACTCAAATACTACCGTCGCGCAATTTTTGTTCCAGATGCGCCGGATGCGATTACCGCAGCTCGTATAGCTCGCGACGTAGAAGTGGAACGTCAGACTCTTGAAAAGGCGTAAGAGATACGCCCTCTTAGGCTCTGAAAACGTGCTTCGATAGAAGCTCGTAGTTGCCCACCGCTACGGCATCTGCCATAATAAAAAACTGTGTTTGCACTGGGCACGCCCCTGCCGTAGGGGGAAGAGCGACCATAACAGTGCGAACCTTAGAACATCAATCATGTTCTAAGTTAATAGAACTTCTATCCACCTCTTGGGCGATAGATTTAATCGAGTCTATTTGACCTGCGGCAGATGACTCAGGAGAGCAACACATGCAAACTCTTGATTTCCTCGACAAGAAGTCCCTTCGTGACGACATTCCCGAATTTGCACCCGGCGACACCCTGAATGTTCATGTGAACATCGTTGAGGGTAAGAACCGCCGTGTTCAGGTTTTCAAAGGTTTTGTTGTTGGACGCCAGGGCGCTGGTATTCGCGAAACCTTCACTGTACGTAAGATTTCCTTCGGTGTTGGTGTTGAGCGTACTTTTCCGGTGCACTCCCCGGTAATTGAGAAGATTGAGCTTGTTAGCCGCGGCGATGTTCGCCGTGCCAAGCTATACTACATGCGTGATCGCCACGGTAAGGCAGCTCGTATCCGCGAGAAGCGCGAGTTCTAAGACATATCAAGGTCTTATACATATGGAGTTAGCCGAATCTTCGGCAGAACCTCAGATGAGGCGTCATTCCGTTAGGGGATGGCGCCTTGTTCTTGTGGCTTGCGCTCTTGCACTATGCATTATGCTGGGTATCCGTACCTTTATAGCGGATGTTTACTATATTCCATCTGACTCTATGGAGCCTACCTATATGCCCGGGGATCGTGTTTTAGTCTCGAAGCTGTCTGATAGCTCCCACATACATCGAGG
>ERZ773234.389-NODE-389-length-13777-cov-4.277948_pt1 | contig 13777 bp, 14 predicted proteins | sample MGYA00580523_ERZ773234 | MGnify/ENA primary metagenome ERZ773234 (study PRJEB29015, sample SAMEA2738167) | human oral metagenome | biome: human oral; feature: human-associated habitat; material: saliva | place: China | collected 2262 ...
GTGTTAAGCACGCCGCCAGCGTTCGTCCTGAGCCAGGATCAAACTCTCCAAGATAACTTGAAGCTATTTGCTAGCTCATTTTTGTTGTCGTTGCCTTAGCAACTTGAATTTTGGTTTGGTTTTCATTGAATGAAAACCCGCACTCTGGCTTATGTCCAATTCCTAAGAATTGGTTACCTTACATTGTTCAGTTTTCAAAGATCTGCACCAGCTTTCCAACATTCGTTGTCGACTGGCGACTTGCTAATAATATCAAATGAATTTTTCAATGTCAAGTAATATTATTACAACTTTTTGAACAAAACTCACTTACCCTTCCCTTACAAGTCAGATAAGATTATTTAATTCAAAAAATTAACAGCACCTTGTTGTGCTGTGTTGTCATTATATGACAGACCTACTATGTCTGCAAGCCTTTTTTAACCCCTTTTTCCTATAATTTTTATGAACTTGAATGCTTTTGTGAACCTCTTTTTTATCGGTCGCCTATATCCGAATAATTACTACCCATTCTATATAATTCATTCGATTTTATAAATCTAATTATATTTATTCACAAAAAACTCCTATTGAGTGATACTACTATCGCTCAATAGGAGCTCCATATATGTTATTGGATATTCTCATAAGGCTCACTATATCGCCGCGTTACAAAATGATATAGCAACAACATGATAAGAACAACTGCTAAGCAGATACCATACATGGGACTAAAGCCCATGGCATTGACAATCACAGAGAGAATTGTCGCCCCTACCCCGATGGATATGTCCAGCCCTAGGAAAAAGGTTGCCGTGGATATGCCAGCCCGTTCAATAGGTGCCACTTGAACCGCCAAGGCCTGGAAAGCTGGCATTACAGACCCATAGCCCAAGCCTAGAATAGGTGCGGCTATGAGAATCATAATATAGGAGCTTTGAAAGGCCAAGAGGGCTACACCTATGCCAAATAAAACCAGACCTGGATAGATTAGAGCTTCAGGACCGAACTTAGTGTAGGCTGGTCCCGCAAATGGTCGACTTATAACGATAGCCAACGCATAGAGGCCAAAGAAAGCAGACCCCCACATGGCTTGATTCATTTGACTTAAGAGAATCGGTACAAAAACGATAACTCCAGAATAGACAAAACCCAAGAGGAGGGCCATGAACATCCAAGGTAAAGACCGCCATTCTATAAATTGATCAATAGACCACTGAGAACCCTTATGACGGACTGGTTTAGCTACCTCTTTAGAAAGACGTTTGCAGTTAGCTGTCACAAAGCAAGCTAGAGCAATGCCCGTCAATAGGATGAATAAGCCTATATCTCCCTGGCTATTAAGTACAAACAAACCAAGGGCGGGGCCCACTACCATAGCTACATTGGAAAAGACCGCAAACATGGAGATCCCCTCTCCTCTTCGCTTCTTAGGGATAACCATGACAGCAATGGCTGCGGTGATTGTCGTGCCAAGGGCAAAAATCATGCCATGCAGACCTCGCAAGAAGTAGATAAGCTCCATGGACCGCACCCAATTAAAAGCACCCATAATAAGGAGAAATAGAATTGTCGATCCTAAGAGTACCCATCGTTTATCAAAAGAATTCATTATCTTTCCCGCTAAAGGCCGCATGATAATAGTCCCAACTTGGAACCAGGTCATGGCTAAACCTGCCTCGATAGCGTTTCCACCCCACATGAGGATGACAATGGGCAAAGTCGCAATCAGCATGTACTGAGTCATATAAAAAAGGGCATTAGAGGTCCCTAAGCCCAAAAAGGATAAGTTCCATAAACGTTCCTGGTCCATCCACTACCTCCTTAAGGGCTTATCTTTTAATAGAAGCCCCCTTAGTTAACTAAGTTAATACATAAAAGAGCACCCTCCCTAAGGAGAGTGCCCTCATACAGGTCTTTTTACACTATACACCTGACACAGTGACTTGACAATTAAGCATTAGCCTTATTACGCATATCATTCTTGTCGCGAGACTTCCAAATAGACCAAATGGAAGTAGCCACACAGATAGCAGAGTAAGCACCAGAAATAAAGCCTACAATCATACACAAGGCAAAATTCTTAGTAGTATCCCCACCGAAGATATAAAGAGAACCAGTAGCGAACAAAACGGTCGATAAGGTATAGATAGACCGGTGGATGGTTTGCTTAATAGAATCATTAGCCAAATCAGCAAAAGAATCCGTCCGCTTATGGGTATGTGTATTTTCACGGATCCGGTCAAAAATTACAACTGCTTCGTTCATAGAATAACCAACTACCGTCAAGATAGCTGCCAAGAAAGAGGCATCGATTTCCAATTGGAAGAAGGAGAAGACCCCTAATACCATAATCATATCGTGGAAGATAGCCGTCAAGGTAGAAACAGCTACACGCATTTCAAAGCGATAAGAAATATAGGCCGCCAAAACTAAGAAGGCTACTACCAAGTTCAAGATGGCATGTTTAGTCACTTCGGAACCGATAACTGCACCTACTGTTTCAATCCGCTTAACTTCGTTAGGGCCTACATTGGTAGCCAAGGAAGAGAGGATTTCCTTAGATTCTTCAGCAGAGAGGTTACGGGTACGAATCATAATTTCATGACCGGATTCACCCGATTCCCCTTGCCCTGATACTTGAATCGTAGCTCCTTCTAAGCCAAAATTCTTAAGATCATTCCGCACATCTGATACCTGCGTGGTTTGCGCAAATTGAATATCTAAAATGGTACCACCAGTATAATCGATACCAAAGTTAAAGCCCTTAAAAAAGATGGATACAAGAGAGAGTATTACCAAGGTGGAAGAAAGAATGAACCACCAACGATGATGTTTTACTACGTCAAATCGCATTATTTCTTCCCTCCTTTACCAGCACTATCTTTAGACATAATGGATTTTCCTGGAGATACATTCACACCATACCAGAATGGGTGATCTGTGAAATTGCATTCCATGAGAGACCGCAATAAGAAACGGGATACAGTAATAGCCGTAAACATGGATACGACAATACCAAGAGCCAACGTGATGGCAAAGCCTCGAATTGGCCCAGACCCCATAACGATAAGGATGACTGCGGTAATAACAACGGACGTATTAGCATCCAAGATAGTAGTGAAAGCCCGGCGGAAGCCAGTTTCAATAGCCATACGAAGGGACTTAGCCCCCCATGCCACTTCTTCCTTAAAGCGTTCGAAAATCAAAATATTAGCATCTACTGCAACCCCCATGGATAAGATGATGCCCGCGATACCTGGCAAGGTAAGTGTGGCATTGAGGGCGAACGGTTGCAAGCAAAGCAGGGTAATCATCACGAATACCAACATAGCCAAGGTAGCTACAAAACCTGCAAAACGATACAAGAGAAGGAGGAAGATGACAATCAAGGCCAAGCCGACGCCAAAGGCCATGACGGATTTATCTTTAGAGTCTTGCCCCAAAGATGGACCTACTGTACGTACTTCCATTACTTTTAACTTAACAGGAAGAGCACCGGACCGGAGCAAAAGTGCTGTTTCATTTGCTTCTTCCAAGGATTTTGAACCAGTAATTTGGGCATGACCACCAGTGATGGCTTCGCGGATAACAGGTGCTGTTAAGACTTGATCATCCAAGGAAATAGAGAATACCTTGCCCACATTACGAGATGTATAAGTGGCAAACTTTTGACCCCCTTCATCAGTCATATCAAGGGTGATAACAGGATTACCAGATTGGTCTTTAGCGGCCTTAGCATCCTTAAGATCGTTACCGGTCATAACCACGTTGCCCTTATCGTCCTTAAACTGAAGGACTGCGGTTTTACCGATAGTTCTAATTGCTGCATCAGGATCATTTTCACCTGGCAACTCGATAATAATACGGCGTTGACCCTCCCGTTGAATAATCGGCTCAGTCAAACCCATTTCATTGACCCGGCGTTCTAGAATTTTAATAGCTCGGTTAATAGAATCGTCATTAACCTCCCCTTGATCGGAATCTTCCGCTTCCAATACGATGTGGGTCCCCCCTTGCAAATCAAGGCCTTGCTTGATATTGGTGGCAAGTGGAACAATAGCGGCTACGAAAACGCCAATAATAATGACGATGAGCGCTAAAAATTTAGCAATAGCTGTACCTCTCACTACTATGCCCCTTTCTAAATTTACTTATCAATAGGAATGAATCCATTTTCTGTAAGAATACCTTCCATAGGTCGATCATGATCATCCATAGGAATAATCGAATCAGATATCTGCATGGACCAAGCAGTAGCAACGAAATGCCCTGGACGTACGCGTTTGAGGAATCGATCATAGTATCCATTTCCCATACCCATACGTCCCCCCTTTCGGTCGAAGCACAGGCCTGGTACAAGAACCAGATCTATGTCTTCTGGCTCTATAAGGTCAAAGGGCCTTTTAGGCTGTCTGATATGTAAAACGCCCCGGTCCAAATCATCCATAGACCGCAAACGAACGGCTATCATCTCTGTCTTACTCGTACAAACTGGTACATAGACAGCCTTACCATCAGCCAAAGCTCGCTCAATCACCCCATCTAGGTTAGCCTCCTTAGGCATGGCTAGGTAAGCCATCAAGGTGTGAGCTGCTTGATACTGAGGATATGCCAATACTGTCTCTTCTAACCCCTTTGCCCAACGCTGACAATCAGCAAGCGTTAAAGCAGCGCGCTTCTGCTTATAAGCAAGGCGCACTGCTTCTTTGGATGTCATTATTTTGCTTCCTCAGTAACAACATTAGCAATAGCGGATCGAGCCACATCCAAATTCACGTTATGAGCCACTTTAATGGTCAAACGGTCACCTTGAATGTTGATGATTTCCCCGTAGATACCGCCAACTGTAATAATTTTAGCCCCCAATTGAAGACTATCCAATAAGTTTTTACGTTCTTTTTGCTGTTTCTTTTGTGGACGATAAAGCAAGAAGTAAAAGATGATAATCATCAAGAGAATCGGCCAAGATGCCTGTAACATTTCTTGTAAGTTACCCATAGTATTCCTCCATTTAAATACATATACTTCTAAGTATAGCTAGGGACCAGCCTCTTGACTAGTCTTTTTTAGTTTTTCTTCAGCTAAGCAGGCCTACTTTTTAAAGTGAGCCCAAAATTCTTCCCGAAAAGCTGGGAATCGATCTTCCAAGATAGACTGCCGCATACGACGCATAAAGTCTAGTAAGAAGTAGAGATTATGGTAGGTCACAAGTCGCAAGGCCAACATTTCCTCCGCCTTATAAAGATGGCGGATATAGGCACGGGAATAATTGCGACAAGCATAGCAGCCACAGCCTTCTTCAATAGGGCCCCAATCATGGGCGTATTGAGCATTACGTAGGTTAACGCGACCAAAGCGTGTCATGGCCATACCATTACGGGCTACCCGTGTCGGGTATACGCAATCGAACATATCAATTCCACGAGCCACCCCTTCTACCAAACAATCAGCTGTACCTACCCCCATGAGGTAGCGCGCCTTATTAGTAGGCAATAAGGGCGTGGTGTGTTCTAAAATCTCATTCATTAGGTCATGAGGCTCCCCTACGGACAAGCCTCCTATAGAATACCCCTCAAAATCCATACCCACTAAATCCTTAGCAGACTGGGTTCTTAAGTCCTTATACATGCCTCCTTGAACAATTCCAAACATGGCTGTTTTATCAGACTTACGGGCCTCTTGACAACGGGCTGCCCAACGGGTGGTTCTTTCAGTAGACCGCTTAGTGTAGTTGAAGTCCGAAGGATAAGGAATACATTCATCAAAGGCCATGGCAATATCAGAACCAAATTGTTCTTGTACTTTTGTAGCGATTTCAGGAGAAAGGAATTGCTTGGACCCATCAATATGAGACCGGAAGGTAACCCCTTCTTCCGTAATCTTCCGCATATCTCCCAAGGAGAACACTTGAAAGCCACCAGAATCAGTTAGGATAGCCTGGTCCCAATTCATGAACTTATGAAGGCCACCAGCCTCCTCAATAAGGTCAGCTCCAGGGCGGAGAAAGAGGTGGTAGGTATTGGATAGGATCACCTGAGATCCAATTTCTTTCAGCTCCTCTGGCGTCATAGTCTTAACCGTTGCTTGCGTTCCCACCGGCATAAACATAGGTGTCTGGTAGGTCCCATGTGGTGTATGCAAGAGCCCTGCGCGAGCTCCCGTATGGGGGCATTCTTTTTGTAACTCGTAGGATACGATCATAGAGAACCTCCTTTCTTATTGAATTATCTAAATTACTAAATTATTTAAGTTTCTATATGTATAATGGCAAGCAGTTACTAGTCATTGATTAGCGAATAAACATGGCATCACCGAAGGAGAAGAAACGGTATTTCTCCTTAACAGCTACTTGGTAAGCAGCCAAACAGTGTTCGCGCCCAGCCAAGGCTGAAATAAGCATGAGCAAGGTGGATTGTGGCAAGTGGAAGTTAGTAATCAATGCGTCCACTATCTTCCAGTGGTAACCAGGATAAATAAAGATTTGAGTCCATCCAGACTCAGCCCGCAAGGTTCCATCTTCATTACTCGCAGATTCCAAGGTTCTCACAGAGGTAGTCCCTACAGCGACAATCCGTTTGCCATTCTTCTTGGCCTCGTTAATGGTATCAGCCACTTCTTGACCAACCGTATAAAATTCTCGGTGCATATCATGATCTTCAATAACTTCTTCCGATACTGGCCGGAAGGTACCAAGTCCCACATGAAGGGTGACAAAGGCAAGGGTCACTCCCTTGACCTTAAGAGCCTCTAGAAGTTCTGGGGTAAAATGTAGCCCCGCTGTTGGTGCTGCTGCGGAGCCTTTTTCCGCGGCATAGACAGTTTGGTATCGGTCTTGATCATGTAATCGTTCATGTATATATGGAGGCAAGGGCATTTCACCCAATTCTTGGATGATTTCATCAAAAACTCCATCTACCGCAAATTCTACAATGCGCCCCCCAAAGTCCGTCTTTTCTAAAACGGTGCAGGACAGTCGATCATCAAAAACGATCACTTGCCCTACTTGACACTTCTTGCCAGGCTTAACCAGACATTCCCAACGATTATCTCCAAGAGGGGATAAAAGGAGGACCTCCACCTTGCCACCAGATTCCTGCCGGTGCCCATATAAGCGAGCTGGTAATACTTTAGTATTATTAAAGACCAAAACATCCCCATCAGACAATTCATCCACGATTTGACGAAATGCCGCTCTATGTTCAATCGCTCCTGTTTCCTTATCAAGCAACATAAGTCGAGACGAATCACGAGGCTCTACAGGATGTTGGGCAATTAGTTCTTCTGGCAAATTATAATCAAAATCTGTTACTTTCATTCATTCTGTCCTTATTAATACCATTTATCGATCTGAATGCCGGTATAATAGTGGTTCAAAATCTTCTTATAGTATTCTCCATTATTAGGCCCTTTTTGTGCCATTTCATAGGCCCCCCATTGGCTAAGTCCTAATCCATGTCCCCAACCATGTCCTAAGATATAAACCACATCATTCTTACGGGTAAAGGTGTGATAAGAGCGACCTGGTTTTTCTTGCACAGACGGCTTATGGTTGACATAAAAATCAAAGAGGGTAGACTTAAGTCCCAAAATAGACCGCAATTGATCACCGGTAAGAGTAACTTTCTTAGAGGCCCCTATAAAGGTAGCTTGCTTGACGCGACCAGATATACCACGGTCTCTAGTTTCTAAAGGGGCCCGTCCCATAGGTGTAAGTTCAATCTTTTTAAGGGACCCCACGTTTTTACCTGCCGCCCTAAGCTTAGCTTCTAAATCATGTCGGCTAGTAGTGATAAGCCAGGACCGCGTACCTTCATGAGTAGAGTAATCCTTAACTCCCTTGAGATAAGGTAGATCATTTCCCCACACATTAACAGCACTCTCCGTATAACCTCCCCCATCGGAGTGGAAGAGAGCATTGATAGGCTGGCCTCCATAAGTCATAACCATACCTTGCGTATGTTGTACCGCCTTACGGGTTGCTTGGGTCTCCCCTTCCTTACCCTTATAAACTTGGTAGTCTGTAGAAGGTGTTACATCATAGTCTTGCCCTTTAGCCTTGGCCATATTGTTAAGGGCATAAGTCCGTGCAGCTACAGCCTGTGCTTGCAAGGCAGCTTGTGGCCATGATGGTGACATTTCATAAGGAAGTACCCCTGCCACATAATCTTCCAAACCAACTTCATTAATGAGTCGCATACCCCCATTGCGAGCAATGACCTTGAGCCCTCCGTGATAGGATTGGCCTAGGGCTGTGAAAGCCCCTCCTACGCCAATCGGTTTAATATGTGCTGTAGGGCCCACTGCTTTACCGTTGACCTTAACCGTATTACCAGATACAGTCACCTTAAGATCACCTGTAGCAGAGAAGGATGTCTTGCCCCCTACTACCTTAGCCCCTGAGGAGAGGCTAACAGGTAAGGTTTCCGTGCGGCTGCCCAAAAGGACCCGGACCGTTGGTTCTTGACTATATCTAACAACCGATTTAGAGGAGATAGAATTGCTCCCTTGCTGTCCTTTTCTAGATACTACAGGCGTATTAGTATGAGTCTTCTTAGTAGAAGTAATTACCTTACTAGGCTTTGTCTTATGTTCAGTCTGAACTCGCTTAGCACTATGCACTACTGTATTAGAGGTAGCAGAGGTAATCCCCATAGTAACCAAACTAGTGCCGGTAAAAAGTGCCACCATGATGGTAGCTTTCAATTGTTTAGAAAAAATCATGAACGATCCGCCTCCGTAAAAGGAATTCCTAGGTGGTCATAGGCGGCCTTAGTCGCCATTCGCCCCCTTGTCGTGCGAGACAAGAAGCCCAACTGCATAAGATATGGTTCGTACACGTCTTCAATAGTTTCTCGTTCTTCCGATACAGCTGCCGCAATAGTATCAATTCCTACTGGGCCACCCTTAAACTTTTCAATAATGGTGTGAAGAACCCGACGATCAATCCGATCCAAACCCATAGGATCAATATCCAAACGAGACAAGGCTTCATCAGCTATGTCCTTATCAATCACACCATCGCCCACCACTTGAGCAAAATCGCGCACCCGTTTGAGAAGGCGGTTGGCAATCCGCGGTGTTCCTCGAGAGCGTCTTGCTATTTCAGTGGCCCCTGATGGCTCAATACCGATATTAAGGATATCTGAAGCCCGGCTTACAATCAGTTCTAATTCCTTTTGTTTATAGTATTCCAAACGGGCAATCACGCCAAAACGATCTCGCAAAGGAGCTGCCAAAGACCCAGCCCGTGTCGTTGCCCCTACCAAGGTAAAATGGGGTAAATCTATACGAACAGATCGGGCGGATGGTCCTTTACCAATGATAATATCCAAAGCATAGTCTTCCATAGCCGAATAGAGAACTTCTTCTACCGACCGGGACAGGCGATGGATCTCATCAATAAAGAGAAGGTCATTATCATCCAAATTGGTCAATAGGGCCGCTAAATCTCCAGCTTTTTCAATCGCAGGGCCAGAGGTCACACGGAAGTTTACTCCCATCTCATTGGCAATAATACCAGCTAAGGTGGTTTTACCAAGGCCAGGAGGTCCATAGAGGAGAACATGGTCAAGGGCTTCGCCCCGCTGCTTAGCTGCTTGGATAAAGATGTGCAAATTTTCTTTTGCCTTTTCCTGGCCAATGTATTCCTTAAAATAGCGAGGACGGAGGCTATACTGCCACATATCCTCCTCTTGCTCGCCCTTACCCACTAGGCGTTCATCTTCTACCATGCTTACCGTCCTTTCCCAAGTTCTTTAAGAGCTGCCTTGATAAGGGCTGCCGAGTCCAGTTTGCCGTCGTTAAGGCCATCTACAATAGAGCTGACCTCATCTTGGCTATAGCCCAAGGATACCAAAGCTTCAATCGCTTCCCCACAAGCTCCGCTTTGCCCCACCCCAATAGGTTGGATAGCTGCAGCTGTATCTAGCTTTATAGTCGACATCTTAGCTAACTTATCCTTCAGTTCCAAAACCAAACGTTCCGCCGATTTTTTGCCAATTCCGGGCAATTTTGTTAGGGTTTGAACCTGGCCATTAATAACTGCCAATTTAAAGGCCTCCGGCGTCATACCAGACAAGATTCCCAAGCCTACCTTAGGACCTATGCCTGATACAGAAATAAGGAGGATAAAGAGGTCATATTCCTCTTGTGTGGAGAAACCATATAAAAGAATAGCATCTTCACGCACATGGGTATACGTAAAGAGAGTCACTTCCTCCCCTTCGATCAAGTTTGCCCTAGTGGTAACAGGTACATAAACCCGATATCCAACGCCATGCACATCCACATAGCAGCAATCGTTAAAGAGATAGGTCACGATACCTCTTACATAACCGATCATACTTGTACTCTCCTTCTTAAACGCTCTCCCTGGGATGAATGGGCTGTGCAAATGGCACAAGCCAAGGCATCCGCCGTATCATCTGGCTTTATCTTCTCCCGGATACCGAGTATATTCATAGTCATCTTAATAACCTGTTGCTTAGTCGCCTGTCCATACCCTACAACAGCTTGTTTAATTTGTGGTGGTGTGAATTCGTAAATAGGTAGACCTTGTTGCTCTGCTGCCAAAAGGAGGACACCACGGGCTTGAGCCACCGTAATTGCTGTCGTCACATTACGATTAAAAAAGAGCTTTTCTATGCCGAACTTATCAGGCTTGTAGTTTTCCAAGAGGTCAGACAAATCATTAAAGAGGATTTCCAAGCGCTCTGAATCGGTCTTATCTGGCGTCGTTATAATAGACCCGTATGTTACCGGAATTAACTTACTGCCCACCACATCAATGATGCCATAGCCACAGATCGCTGTTCCTGGGTCAATACCCATAATCCGCATGTGTCTACCTCCCCTCTAGCATAAAAATAAGATAAGTCCTAGACTCATCCACATAAATTCGCTATTTAATTATAGCATAAAAAGCCCTTTATTTATGGTCATTTTGAAATTTATCAATATTTATTTCATATTTTTTTCAGCATATAAAAAAGCCACCCCCTAGGAGTGGCTTTCTTGTATGATTCTATGCCCCTAGGCTAATAGAAGACTAACAATGCCATAAATAAGGCAGATAAGGCCGATGGCTGCCGCCAAGCCAATGATGTAAAGTGCATAAGTGGATACGAAAGTAAGGAGTGGCAAAATATATTTTGCAGAGAACTCCATGGATTTACCCATTTGTTGAACAGACTTAGTATCCTTTTTCATCTTTTTAAAGCGAGGATCAGACTTAGCCGCATGTTGGAATTTCTTTTCCCAGCCCTTTTTAGACATAGCCTTATGGAGCATGTTCTTTTGCGCTGTTGCATACGATGCGAACCAAGTTACAAAATCCTTATGGCGAGAAAAAGCTTCACGTACAGTCAACGGCTTACGTTGACCAGAGTTTTCCTTCCAGAATTTTTTGAGTTTCCATTGCATGGTGCAAACCACACCAGCAAGAGCTAACAAGAGAATGCCTAATACAATCATGATGTACCCCTTTTCTAAAAACTATTCTTCATCATCTGGCAGCAAGCCATTGTGGAATACATCTTGTACGTCATCCAAATCTTCCAAGGCATCCAACATCTTTTGCATTTTTTCTGCATCTTCTCCATTGAGTTCCACATACGTATCTGGTACCATGGAAATCTTAGCCACTTGGGTCTCAATGCCCGCGTCAGCCAAGGCCGCTTCTACTGCATCAAAACCTTCTGGAGTTGTATAGATTTCAAAGACTCCATCTTCAGACTTGAAGTCTTCAGCACCTGCATCGAGGGCAATCATCATCAGTTCTTCTTCGTCATGGCCCTCTGCATCGATAACAAAGATGCCCTTGGATTTAAACATCCAAGCTACGCAGCCAGTCGCTCCCAAGGAGCCACCATTTTTAGAAAAGGCATGGCGCACATCGGCAGCGGCCCGGTTCTTATTATCGGTCATAACGTTAACCGTTACAGCTACGCCGTTAGGGCCATAGCCTTCGTAAACCATTTCTTCATAAGCTGCTGCATCGCCAGCACCTAGACCTTTGTCGATAGCTCGTTTGATATTATCCTTAGGGATATTGTTTTCACGGGCCTTTTGCAAGACCAATTTAAGGCGCATATTGCCTGTAGGGTCTGCACCACCCATGCGTACAGCCACAGTGATTTCACGGCTGATTTTAGTGGTAACCTTTGCCTTTAAGGCATCCGTTTTTCCTTTTTTATGTTTAATATTCGCCCATTTAGAATGTCCAGACATAATGCCCTCCTAGTCACAACTGCTAGGTCTAGAGGAGTCTCTTCCCCTCCGGCCTATTATTCTTTAGTCCACCATGCTTCGCCCCGCAAGCGATCCAAAATGATTGAAACGGCGCTACGCACGGATAAATGATTATATTGCCCATGGCCGTAGACTGGCTCCAAAATGTAGTCAAAGTCTTCCATAGTTTCTTTAGTCATACCATAGCCGGTACCAAATAATACTAACACAGGACGGTCGCCATTTTCAATGGTTCCACGCATCCAGGCGTAGGATACGGTATTATCATAGGTCCTAGCATCAGTCGTAGCAATGATGGGTTTTTGCCCCTCTAATTCCACAATTTTTTCTATAGCCGATCGAATGGAGTTAACCAGCTCAACCCCGCTGAAAGCATCCTTGCGGTCCGGATTATAAGTAGACCCAAAACCAGTCTTCCAATGGTTCATAATGGTAGCCGCTAATTCACGTTGAGCTGGTATGTTATGAATGATAAAATACTTAGACACGTCGTAAGTAATCGATGCACGGGCAATATCGTGAATATCATAGTTTGTGATGGCTGTCGTAATAACATCCTTATGCTTATTCATTATAGGATAGTGAACAAGCCCTATATATAAATTAGCCAAAGCCTTATATCTCCTGTGTTTCTTAACTTTTGTTTACCGCGATTAATCATTCAACCACTAAAGGCACAAAATAAGCTTCTGTGCCAGCGATTTCCTCTGGTGAAAAACGGCACCCCACAGCAGATGGTTTACCGCCTAACATACAGCAGGACAGGGTCAAGTACCCATCTTTAGTGCCAGAATCAACCCTATGGCGAAAAATCTTTTGCTGGATAAAGTCTTGGTACATGAGTCTATTGCTATCTCGGCAAACAATGTCATCGTAGTTATCCACTTCTTTTTCCAAATGAACCTGAGCCTCACCATTTCGCTTTTCCATCACCTTCACGTGACGGCCTTCCCGCCCCCAAATTTCCTTTTGAATATAAGAACCATCTGCTAAAGCAGAAAAATCATTTTCAAAATAAGATGGCACCAGGTAATCTTCAATGAGCCTACGCTCTTGAGGCGTGAAGAATCGGTCCGTTAAATAGAGGGCGTAGACCAAAGCCATAAAGGACTTATTCTGCATGATAATGGCCTCTGGCGGATTAAAGAGGGCAAATTTTCCCTCTTGATAGAGGTCCAAAAAATAATGACCTAAAGGCTCTCCATCCGGCGTGGTCTCATCGATGAGAAGTTCCATAGGATGGAGACGATAAAGGCCTGCCGCATAAGCCCCATCTTCAAGCGGGATACCACCTGGATCAATAGCCATATCATAAAGGGACAAAAATCGGGCATCCATATGAGGGCGAGCGACCTTCATTTCTTCCATAAGAAAACGTGTAGTTGCCGCATCCTCTATATAATCATCAAAGCAGGCAAAGACAAATGGCTGTTCAAGAATAGAGCCAGTATCCTCAATTCTTCCCTGTCTAGCAGAGGTCATAACCACATCATGAATCCCCCCCAAATAGGCCCTTAGGTCATCACGGAGGCCCTCATTGGGATCT
>ERZ773234.399-NODE-399-length-13607-cov-5.746532_pt1 | contig 13607 bp, 8 predicted proteins | sample MGYA00580523_ERZ773234 | MGnify/ENA primary metagenome ERZ773234 (study PRJEB29015, sample SAMEA2738167) | human oral metagenome | biome: human oral; feature: human-associated habitat; material: saliva | place: China | collected 2262 ...
ACACCTGTTGTGGTATCTACATGGTCAACGGTAACAGTAAATGCTGTTTCATGGTTATCCGTATTCTTTGTAACCATTGCAGGAATACCAAGGCGTTCCAAAGATTCTCGTCTCATTGGAGTGCACACGATACCACGTGCATATTTAACAAAGAAATTAATATTTTCTTGAGTAGCAAACTCGGCAGCGATAATTAAATCACCTTCATTTTCGCGACTTTCATCATCAACGATAATAACAGGTTTACCAACTTTCATATCTTGAAGAACTTCTTCAATGGTGTTCAATGTATAATTCATGGAGACAACTCCTCCTTTTACATAAATCCGTTCTCTACTAATAGAGATTCCATGGATTTTTGAGACTTACTTGTATGTGTAGGCTCATCTAATGTCATAAAATGACGAATATAACGGCCTGTAATATCTGTTTCTAAATTTACCTCTGTACCAATCGACGCATGTCCGAGCACAGTTTCGCTTAATGTATGTGGAATGATAGATACGGAAAAGGTCGATTCCGTTCTTTCCATAATCGTTAAGCTAATGCCATCGATTGTAATAGATCCTTTATAAATGACGTAATCCATAATCGACTTTGGTGCAGAAATCGTGAAAATAATAGCGTTTTCTGTACGTTTCATATTGATAATACGACCAGTACCATCTACATGACCAGCCACGATATGACCTCCAAATCTTCCATTAGCAGCCATAGCGCGTTCGAGATTAACGGGTTGATTTACCTTTAAATTGGTAAACGTCGTCATACTTATTGACTCCGGCATAACATCTGCAGTAAATTGGTGATTTCCAATAGATGTGGCAGTTAAACAAACGCCATTAACCGCTACAGAATCGCCAATTTTTAAATCGTCAAAAATTGTATTGCCACCGATTGTCAACACTAAGGATTGGGCACCCCTTTTAACGCTTACTATTTTGCCAACTTCTTCAACGATGCCTGTAAACATAGGAGCCCTCCCTTCCTAAACGATAGGATTCAATACGAATATTATTATCTAGTATTCGCGAACTAGCAAATTCGAGTGTAGGCGCCTCATGTAATGTAGCAAAACCGGTACCACCTACAGCAGATGTACTATTCGCGCCCCCTATGACAAGATTGCCTATATAGGTAACAATTTTATCAAAGGCCAACGATTCAACAAAGGAACTGATAATGGTGGAACCACCTTCAACAAGCACTGATGTGTATTCTTGTTCCCCAAGATGTTCCAAACACGCTTGAATATCTATCTTCTTAATATCTATAGCTACATCAGTGGTACGTCCTTGACGCACCGATTTTGTTGGGAGTTCCTCTACAATCGCTCCAACATTAGCCAAAGCAATTCTACGCTGCTCTGGACAACCTTTCGCTACATAAATGATAACCTTACGATTTGGTATCGTAAATACCTTTGCATCCGTTGGCGTACGCCCCTGACTATCCAGAATAATAATATCTGGCTGATGCACCTCTAATGTATTATCTATCGATACATCGTGTCTGTTGATAATTGCTTCATATAATTCATCTCTAGTGAGCCTACAATTAAGCAATGGATCATCAGCCAAGATGGTACCAATACCAACAAGCATCGCATCATGAGACGCTCGCAATATATGTCCGTCCTTACGGGAACTTTCATTCGTAATCCATTGAGATTGACCGGTGAAAGTAGCAATTTTACCATCTAGGGACATAGCACTTTTTATGGTTACAAACGGTTTATGTGTTTGAATAAATGTAAAGAAATGTTCATTCAACTGAATACATTCATCCACACATACATCTGTAGTTACCTCTATACCTGCCTCAGTAAGAATTTGAATGCCCTTACCAGCCACTAGTGGATTTGGATCAGTACTACCAATCACAACGCGAGCAATACCAGATTCTACGACACGCTTTGCACATGGCGGGGTCTTTCCATAATGAGCACAAGGCTCAAGGGTTACATATAAGGTAGCCCCCCTAGCATTGTCGCCCGCGGCATCTAAAGCATGCACTTCCGCATGGGCCTCACCAGCCTTATGGTGATACCCTTCGCCAACTATTGTATTATTTTTTACTACGACGGCACCAACCAAGGGATTGGGCGATGTATGTCCAGTTGCCATTTTCGCTAGAGAAATGGCACGCTTCATATATAATTCGTCGTTCATCATAATACCTCAATAAAAAAAGGACTATAAACATAGTCCTTGGGTCATCATATATACACATACAAAATATATGTGCTATTGTCTTTTCTCATCCAGACTCTACTGTCGGTATCGGAATTGCACCGATTCATGCCATATAGCTCGCGGACTATAACCGCCGGTAAGGAATTTCACCTATCCCCAAAGACTTATCATATTAATTTATATGTTTATAGTACCACTTTTATGATACTTTCGCAAGATTATACATTTGTATATGAGAAAACTTATTAATATCCATCTCAATTATATAGCACTTTTAGAAATTGAACTAATTTTGTGATGTATACAATATATTGTGATAAAAGTCACATAATATGCATTCATAAGATACTACTATTTATAGTATACAATGAATTATATTTTTAAATAACATTAATTATCATATAGAGGTGATAATATGGCAAAAAAACGTATATCAGATGTACTCATAGAGGTATTAGCTAACGCAGGTATTGAAAGAATTTATGGTATTACTGGGGATAGTTTAAACTCGGTAAACGATAGTTTACGTCGTAATGGGAAAATTCAATTTGAACACGTGCGCCACGAAGAATCTGCAGCCTTCGCTGCTGGTGCAGAGGCTCTATTAACAGGTAAATTAACCGTATGTGCTGGTAGCTCTGGCCCTGGTAATCTCCATTTGATCAATGGTCTATTTGATTGTCATCGCAATCGTGTACCAGTGCTCGCTATTGCCTCTCATATTCCACAATCCGAAGTCGGTCTCAACTATTTCCAAGAAACACATCCAGAAAATTTATTTAAAGAGTGCTCTTGTTTCTGTGAACTCGTTTCTAATCCAAAGCAAATGCCTGAAATCCTATTCCGCGCCATGAATGCCGCAGTTGGCAATCGCGATGTAGCCGTAATCGTTCTACCTGGTGATGTAGCCGTTATGGAAATAGAAATTGATGAATTACCTACATGGCATGCGCCTAAATTGCCACGCGTAATTCCTCAATCAGAGGATATTCTTGAAATGGTCCAACATATAAACAATGGCAAACGCATTACACTTTTCTGTGGTGCTGGTTGTGCCGGTGCTCATGACGAAGTGGTTGAACTTGCTACTAAATTACAAGCCCCTGTTGTACATGCTTTCAGAGGCAAAGAATGGGTTGAGTGGGATAATCCTTATGATGTCGGCATGACAGGTTTGCTTGGTTATACATCCGGTTACCGTGCTATTGAGCAATGCGATACACTAATCATGCTAGGTACCGATTTCCCTTATCGTCCATTCTATCCTGAAAATGCTAAGGTAATTCAAGTAGACATCAATCCATCTGCCCTAGGTGCACGCGTTCCATTAACACAAGGCATCATAGGTTCTGTGAAAGATACATTACACGAACTACTTCCTCATCTTACACAACGCGATGATACAGAATTCATCGATACAGTGCGAAAAGCTTATACTAAATTCCGTAGTGATTTAGACAGCTATGCTGTTGCAGAACCAGATGGTGTAGCAATTCACCCTCAATATTTCGTAAATCGTCTCAATAAATTAGCTGCTGATGACGCCATCTTTACATTCGATGTGGGCACTCCTGTTATCTGGACTGCACGCCATATCAAAACAAATGGCAAACGTCGTATCATTGGATCCTACAACCACGGTTCCATGGCCAATGCAATGATGCACGCAATAGGCGCTCAAAATGCATATCCAAATCGCCAAGTTATCTCCCTATCTGGGGACGGCGGTTTCACCATGATGATGGGCGAAATGTTGTCATTAAAACAATTAAATCTTCCTGTGAAAGTATTCGTATTTAACAATGAAGAACTTAGCTTCATTGCCATGGAAATGAAAGCATCTGGTTACCTAGATTATGCTACAGACTTTGTAAATCCTGACTTTGGTAAACTTGCCGAAGCAGCTGGTATCAAAGGTATTAGCATTACAAACTCTAGCGAAGTTGATGAAAAAATTAAAGAAGCCTTGAACTATAATGAAGGTCCTGTTATTATCAATGTCCGTGTAGATAAACAAGAACTTGCTATGCCTCCAAAAATTGCATACCAACAAGCAAAAGGCTTTAGTAAATACTTGATCAACGCCATCCTTGATGGACGTGGTACAGAACTTAAAGAAATGGCTAAAACTAACTGGATGAAATATAAATCCTTATACTAAAATCTGTCAAAATAATTAAATTGCAAAACTTTCAAAAAAAGGTGTCATCAAGCGATGACACCTTTTAATGTTAATCAAATCAGATGAATTAGCCAAATAACGACATTTGTTCGTCTTCTGGCAAATCACCACAGCATTTAAGTTCTTTCATTGTTTCAATGATGGTAGCAGATACCTTACAACGACGTTGTAAGTCTTTTAAGGATGTAAACGGTTTTGTGTCCCGTTCTTCTACAATTGCATCAGCAACGGTTTCACCAAGTGAATCGATAGCCAAGAACGGGGGTAATAGTGCGCCGTCCTTAATGCTAAATCGACGAGCACCGGAATGTTGAATATCTACGTTGATAAAACGATAGCCCCGTTGATACATTTCCATGGATACCTCCAAGGCGGACATCAAATCCTTTTCCTTAGGGCTGGCACCACGGTCAAGAGCTTTAATACGATTAAATTCTTTCAATTGTGTATTCAAATCACCTGTCATGATCCGTAAATCAAAGGCTTTTGCACGGATGGAAAAATAGGCAGCGTAAAATGCCAACGGATGATATACCTTAAACCACGCTATGCGGAAGGCCATCATAACGTAAGCAACGGCATGGGCCCGAGGGAATAGATAGGAAATCTTTTTGCAAGACTCAATAAACCATTCAGGAATATTATTTTCTCGCATTTCTTTTTCAAATTCCGTAGTCGCTTGACCTTGTTTATTTCTCTTTTCGATGCCCTTCCCTTTACGAACATTTTCCATGACGAAGAAACTGTTTTTCTTATTCATGCCACGATGAATCAAAAAGTTCATTACGTCATCACGAGTAGAAATAGCTTCGTTCAATTTACAAGTACCATTTTTAATGAGTTCCTGTGCATTATCGAGCCATACATTCGTACCGTGGGAGAAACCAGAAATACGAACAAGATCAGAGAAGGTTTGTGGTCTAGAATCTTCTAGCATGCCCCGTACAAATTTCGTACCACATTCCGGTACGGCAAGGCTAGCTACTTGGTCCCCTTGCAATTGTTCAGGCGTCAATCCGATACCCTCTGTTGATGAGAATAGGCTTAGCGTTCTAGGATCATCAAAAGGAATCGTCTTCGCATCAATACCGGTCAAATCCTCCAACATACGAATAATCGTCGGATCATCATGGCCCAGAATATCGAGTTTTGTCATACGCCCTTCTATGGAGTGATAATCAAAGTGAGTCGTTAATACGCCACTCTCTTTTTTATTCGCCGGATGCTGTATCGGCGTAAAATGGTGCACATCCATATCACGAGGACAAACCATGATACCACCCGGATGTTGTCCTGTCGTATTTTTTACATTTGTAAAACCTTTTGCAAGGTGCTCAAGGAATCCACTGCGAGCCTGAATATTTCTTAGCTCTGCATATTTCTTTACATACCCAAATGCAGTCTTATCTGCAATGGTACCAATAGTACCAGCCTTAAATACATTATCACGTCCAAACAGTTCTTCCGTGTATTTATGAGCCTTCGCTTGGTAGTCACCAGAGAAGTTCAAATCAATATCTGGAACCTTATCGCCTTCGAAACCAAGGAAGATAGCAAATGGAATGTCATGACCATTCGTTTGTAATGGATGACCGCAATTAGGACAGTCACGACGCGGTAAATCGAATCCACCGGCGTATTCACCATTTTCATAAAATTCCGACCACTTACATTCAGGGCAAATATAATGCGGTGGCAATGGATTAACCTCTGTAATCTCCGACATGGTCGCTGCAAAGGACGAGCCTACAGAACCACGAGAACCTACGAGATAGCCATCATCTAGCGATTTTTTTACCAGCTTATGAGCGATATAGTACAACACGCCATAACCATTGCTGATGATACAATCGAGTTCATAATCTAGGCGTTCCTGTACAACACGAGGCAATGGATCACCATAAATCTTCTTCGCATTTACATAACACATTTCTGTGAAAGCTTCATCGGCCCCTTCGATTTTAGGTGAATATGTGCCATCTGGCACTGGTTTAATGTCTTCAATACTATCATTGATGGCCCGTGTATTCGCTACAACAACCTCATAGGCCTTTTCTTCACTCAAATATGGGAATGAAGCTAACATTTCATCAGTAGTACGCAAATGTAAATCCGGTTGTTCATCCGCATCAGGGAACCCACAAGCGGTTAACATAATTTCGCGATAAATCTTTTCCTCTGGTGTTAAATAATGAACGTCACAGGTAGCACATACGCGTTTATTGAGGGCTTCGCCCAATTCAATAACCGTCTTATTCATATCGATAAGAGCTTGTTCATCTGGAACGATACCCTTGCGAATTAAGAATGTATTGTTGGTATGTGGTTGAATTTCAAGGTAATCATAGAATGATGCAATCGTTAATAGCTCTTCTTTGGAGGAACCTTTAACAATAGCCTGCATCAATTCACCTGCTTCACAGGCAGACCCTATAAGAATACCTTCACGATGCTCTTCAATGATAGAACGAGGCAAACGAGGTCTCCGTTTATAGTATTCCAAATGGGATATGGAAATCATTTTATACAGATTACGTAAGCCCACCATGTTTTGAGCTAACAAAATAATGTGATATCGAGGCGCTTCATCTTTTCGTTTTACAACGTCTAAGGATAATTCCTTTTCTAAATCCGCATCATCAACGAGATATCCTTCAACGCCATAAATAACCTTAACACCAAGTTCTTTACCAAGTGCTTGTGCTTCAGGAAAGGCTTGTACAACACCATGGTCCGTAATAGCAACCGCAGGATGGCCCCATTTTTTGACAGTTTTAAATAAATCCTTAATCGATACGAGTGCATCTTTATCACTCATCTTAGTATGGAGATGAAGCTCAACACGAGAATCTGGTCTGTCCTCTGTCCGTTCATTTATATTGTCTTCTTCGATAGCTTCGATACTACGTATAGATAAAATATAGTCCTTATCAAATCGATCATCAAAGTTGACACTACCTTGAACGCGCACCTTTTGCAATTTCTTTAATTGTTTTAATAAGGCATCCCCTTCTTCTGGACTATTCGTAAATTTGATAAACTTCATACTGTTCGTATCATCTACGATACTGCCATTTACGATACTTTTACCAGTCCTAGTATCGCGTTTATCAAGGCCAACGAACACACCTTCAAAAATAACACTTGGTGTTTCTACAGTGCCCATGATGCTGGAGGTCGTGCCCTCAATGCGTGGGCCTAAAATCATACCCTCATCAGTTGGTGCATCCTTAGGAGCACGTTGTGGATATTTCTTGCCACCTTTGTGTTGATGTCCGCTATTAGCTGAAGATGTAGATGATGAGCTACTAGATACAGATGGATTTCTTGTAGTTACAGACTCATACGATGTGGGGTCTGGATTAAAATAGTCCAATTCCACCGCATCCATAAATGGCACAAACTCATCTGCATAATCAATTTCATCATCGTTATTGCCAGCAAAGGACTTTCCTCTCTCTGGCATGTTTTCTTCCTCTAATTTCTGACGATGCGCTTCAACATCTTCAATAAATTCACCTACACCACAACCACCGGCATAGTAGTATGGTGCAAATTCTTCATCATCGTCATCTACCTTCCACGCAAAGCAACAAGATGTAGTTGCATTGGTAGGAATAGTATCAAAGGAAATATTTTTTTCTTTGTACCAAGCAGCTAATCGTTCTTGTAATGACACTAATGTTTTAAATGCTGAATCTGCTGCTTGTATGGTTACCTGTTTATCATCACAATTCACATAGAAAGCAGGTTTACTATTCTGTTTTGGTACTACTCGATAACGTACTTTCATTTTTATCCCTTATACCCACAATAGGTCAAACATAAATCCCTAAATCGCCACATATCCCCTTTGCTTGTGCGACTATCTAATATTACCTCATATAATCCTTTTAAGAGTGCTTTTAAAGCCTTTATAGAAATACGAGAACTTGCTTCATAGGCCAGTTTTATAGGGTACGGCTTATAAGAGGCCCCATTTTCTTTACAAAAATTTTCTACCTGTTTAGCTGTCATACCTGCAGCACGACATTCGCTTACCAATAATTGGAGCCGCAACTGTCCTTCGATATAGCCCATAGCGCGGTCGATTTCTTTATAGCTAAACATAAACGGAAATAATTCTAATAAGGTATTCACATCTTGTTTTAATAGAGCTTCTTTAAAGGTAAAGATATTTTTAGCTCCATAATTACTGCTATGTTCCATTAAAAAGGATTTATCAATTTTCTTATGATCACCTAATAACAGAAAATATCGATCAAACTCGGTACGCATAAACGCAACCGGCACATCTTGCCACAACTCCAATAGATGAGATAGATAGTCGTGCCCATCAGGCGTCAGCGTATATCCATTAGAGGTGCAATACTGACGAATCCACATCAATAAATCGTCACCTTCTAATCGCTTACATTCCTTATTAGGAATAGATTCTAATATCTTTTTATTTTGTTTTAATCGTTTATCCACCATATCGTGATAGATAATAAGTACTGGATTATCACCGGTATAATTCATCAGTAACTCGGCCAGTGCATCCCATTCTTGACTCTCTTTTTGGCCTGCTTTTTTCAAGATAGGTAGATTGATAAGACAAAATACCTTGGCATCGCCAAATAAAGAATCCTCCATCAATTGTTCTGATATTTTGGAAGGACCTGCTTCATCATGCAATACGCGCACATCTAGATTTTTATGAGATAAGAAAAACTTTTGTTTCTCTTCTTCTATGAGTTGTGGTTCATTACCATAAATTAGATATACTTGATTCATCGCCAGTCCTCCTTTCATAATCGATAGTCCGGAATATATTGATAGCCCCATAAATGAACATGTTCTGCATCGGGATCAATGTCTCGCATCGCTCCTCGAGGCATGCTAACAAGCACAGGATGATTCGAATGTAATGCTACAATTTGATTCACCATATACGACTGAGAGGTAATCAAAATAGTGTTCCTCATATCATTTAATTGTAGTTTTTTTTCACCATTTTGTCTATTATAGACCATCACAGACGATATATCATTTTTGTATAAAACAGTATTTTTGCCCGTCGATTGAAATCGTTGAACATGAGCATTTTTTAATGGAATACCAAAACTTTGGAGTCCATTTCTTACGCGAATTTCACTAGCTTTCATAGGAATCGCATCAGGTGTATCAATATATACCATAGCCGTTTTTTCATAAGGCTTAACAATGAGGAATGCATTTGACTGTTTCATAGGTACAATATGCAAAATCGTTTCATTCCTATATAAGATGCCACTATAAGCTATAGCAATTATACCGATTCCCATAAGTACAATTCCTTTTGTGAAAGTTCTAAATCTAAGCTTTAATGAAACTAGGTTAATATATAGTAATCCCACACATCCATAGTATAACACCCCCAATGTGGCAGAAATGGTACCTATCCACCATAGACATATAGAACTGTTAGCGAGATGCGCATTTGCATATAAACAGATAGTTAATATCCAGTCGATTACGTTCCACACCATACCTATTGGTATAAGTAAGGATATTATGGTACAACCAAATAACATAACAATAGCTATATCAAGTAAAGGTGTAATAATAATAGCTGCAAAAAGACTTGCTAAACTCAAATAGTGAAAGTAATAGAGCTGGAACGGTATCAATAAAAGCTGTGCACTGATGCAGAGTACTAGTGGAGCTTTCACAATCGGTGGCAATACTGTGATCCATCGATATAATGGCATGCCAAATAATAAGAGCCCATAGGTAGCTCCAAAGGATAGTTGAAAGCTCACATCTAATATAAGTAACGGATCATATAGTAAAAATAGTATAGCCGTCACTGCTAATCCTTGCTTCGCCGTATACATACGGCCCTTTACATAGGCTAAAGCAAGCCAAATCCCCATTATGGTAGAACGCACAACAGGTGCACTGAAACCAACCACTATACAATAAAAGATAGATAGTATAATACCACCCATCATAGCATAACGTTTCCTGATACGACATACTCTGCATAGGCCATATACGATAGAAAATAACAGTGCAATATGGGAACCCGATATAGATAAAATATGAATGATACCAGTGTAGCCAAATTGACGTAGCACATCTTGACCTAATTCTCCATAATGGCCTCCTAGAACTAATGAAATTCCAAGCCATTTGGTTGTATCTGATAGATACTGCTCCATCAATACTTCAACAGCACTACGCATCGAATCAATTATGTGAAGACACCGTTGATAATAACCGATATAGGAATCTATCTTATACTGTTTTAGATCATGTAAATCCACCACCTTATAGGTACCATCAAACATGGCACCCATATCTTCATTACGAATTGCCTTATTTCGCTTATCAATAGTGCCTCTCTCTTCTGTCAAATAGAGAGATTTAGGCGTACCATAAACGATAATCGAATCCCCCATATGAAGATGTGTAGAATTTTCTTGTATTGTTACTCTAATATGCCCATCGGCCTTAATATGCACGCCTTTTGCCGTATCCTTGTGTGGCACTAACCCTAACAATATAGCACTAAATGATCTATATTCTTTCCCATCAATCACTTTTAAATCTACCGGAGAATCAATGAGTAGTGCATATTCGCCTTCTTGTGATAAAAAGAATTTAGTGTGCCCTACATACTGATTAATTTGATGGTTTACATGTAAAAATGATACGCCACCTAATGCACATGAGACGATGCAGGTTACAACTATATATTTAATTGACAAAGACGGTTGTAACCTATAGCGAACCACAGCTTTAACCAATGTATATAGTAGATAGCCAGCAGCACCAAACATACAATACCAACTCGTATCGAGCAATACATAATGCGAGCTATAGGCACATAAAATGCCTAGTATGATACCACTTAGAATATAATGGGCTATCTCCGAATAGGTGATTAGCATATTCAGTGTCAAATAAATAGGTAAATTAGACTGTAATTTTATCGCGTATCTTCTTAAATAATCCATCGCCGATACCTTTGACGTGCTTGATATCCTCTATAGATGTAAAAGCGCCCTTACTTTGACGATACTCTTCAATCCGTTTTGCCATGGTTGGCCCAATTCCAGGCAGTGAATCGAGTTCTTTAACGGTAGCCGTGTTAATATTAATCTTTTGATTTCGTAGTAATGATTCAGGATTCCCGTGAAAGTTAAATTTGATGTGAATATGTTGTCCGCCTGTCACGGTCTCTGCTAAATTGATGGACTCTACATCTCCATATGGTAGTGCACCTCCAGCCCCCTTTATAACATCGCCAATTGTCGAGCTAGATGCCACCTTATAAAGTCCTGGTGATTGAATAGCGCCGGTTACATATACAATACTATCCTTACCAACCTCTTGATGTGGTTCTCGCTGCGTTGTATCACCATTCATAGAAAGGGGTGTATTATCCTGTTGTTCAGTTGTAGTCCCCTTTGTCGTATCAACGGCTAATACAGATGAATCTGGCATTATGGGGCTTCCTTCTGTTATAATAGGCCATAGGAAATAAATTCCTACTAAAATACACAGGATTATTATAATCCACTTATGTGACACAATCATTTGTTTCATATGGTCACCTCCTACTACTACAGTTTCCATATGCAACAAAAAACTCCTATATGTGACTCTATTAGTCACATAAGCAGGAGTTTTCAAAATTATATCGAATTAAAGGAACATACTTTACCGGTATATCCTATTACTATGTTAAGGAGTCTATAATGAATCAAGAATTATTACGTAAATACGCCCGTACTTTATTGCAGTCTGGCGTTAATTTACAAGAAAAGCAAACACTCATCGTATCTGTTGATGTAGACAATAAAGATTTTGCAGTCATCGTTACGGAAGAAGCCTATCAATTGGGTGCCAAAGAGGTTATCATCAATTGGCGCCATACCCCAATTACACGACAACGCTTATTACATGCTGATGCGTCGGTTCTAGAAACACCGGCTAAATGGATTCCTGTATATTACGAGCAATATGTAGAGGAAAAAGCTGCCTTTTTATCACTTATCAGTGCCAACCCAAAGGCGTTAGCAGGAATTCCTACAGAGCGCATTAGCCTAAACTCACGCAATCTCAACAAGGTCCTATCCTTCTACCATACAGCCATCATGAACTCATCCGTAACATGGTGTGTAGCCGCTGTACCAACAGTGCTTTGGGCTGAACTTCTTGGCTATGAAGGATCAGATGAAGAAAAACTCAACCAACTCTGGTTTACATTACTAAAGTTATGTCGTCTCAATGATGTAGAGGCAAAAGAAACATATGCGCATCACATGGCTAAGCTACGCCATCGTCGCGAAGCATTAAACGCTCTTGATTTGAAAGCATTGCGATACACATGTGAAAATGGCACAGTTTTACTTCTCGAATTACCAGAAGACCATATTTGGCAAGGTGGCGAAGAGTTCTCCAAAGAGGGTATCAAATTCAATGCTAATATACCTACAGAAGAGGTGTTCTGTGCACCTCAATGGAATGGTGTAAATGGTAAAGTAGTTAGTACAAAACCACTTATCTACCAAGGCAATCCTATTTCTAACTTCTCCTTTACCTTTGAAAACGGTAAAATTGTTGATTACACGGCTGAAGAAGGGTTAGATATTCTTAAAGAACTCATCGAAACAGACGAAGGATCTCAATATCTTGGTGAAGTAGCCCTCGTGGACCACTATAGTCCTATTAGTCAATCTAATATGATTTACTATGAAACATTGTTTGATGAAAATGCATCCTGCCATTTAGCAATTGGTGCAGCCTATCCAACATGTTTAAAAAATAGCGACGATTTATCGGAAGAAGAACTCAAAGAACGTGGTCTCAACCACTCCCTCGCTCATGTGGACTTTATGATTGGTCACGAAAACATGAATATTAAAGGCATTACAAAAGACGGCCAACAAGTAGATATCATGATCGACGGCCGCTTATTGGTATAACACACAACATATAAAAGGGATGGTACATCCTCCGTAAGCTCCACCGGCCGGGTCTGACTCCGGCCTTCGGCCTCCGCAGGGCCAAAGTCGCTTTCGAAGGATACACCATCCCTCTTTTATCTATTATAGTGTTATTTCCAATACGCGGCCCGTCGATTGATATTCAATAATATCTACACCGGCCGTCTTTAGCATACGTTTTGAAGCCTTAACCTCTTTAGTATCTTTGTACAAATCATCTCGATAAATAACGGCCTTTATGCCGCTTTGAAT
>ERZ773234.406-NODE-406-length-13513-cov-6.862015_pt1 | contig 13513 bp, 9 predicted proteins | sample MGYA00580523_ERZ773234 | MGnify/ENA primary metagenome ERZ773234 (study PRJEB29015, sample SAMEA2738167) | human oral metagenome | biome: human oral; feature: human-associated habitat; material: saliva | place: China | collected 2262 ...
TGAAGCGTGCCAGGGGCAGGGTCTGGGTGGCCATGACGTGCTCCACCTCGGAGGTGCCGATACCGAACGCGAGAGCGCCGAACGCACCGTGGGTGGAGGTGTGGGAGTCGCCGCAGACGATGGTCATGCCGGGCATGGTCAGGCCGAGCTGCGGGCCGACCACGTGCACGATGCCCTGTTCCTCGTCGCCGAGGGAGTGGATGCGCACGCCAAATTCCTTGGCGTTGCGGCGCAAGGTCTCGATCTGGGTGCGACTGGTCAGGTCGGCAATGGTGCCGAAGATGTTGTCGGTGGGGGTGTTGTGATCCTCGGTGGCGATGGTCAGGTCGAGGCGGCGCAGGGGGCGGTTCTCGATGCGCAGACCTTCGAATGCCTGGGGCGAGGTCACTTCGTGCAGTAGCTGCAGGTCGATGTAGAGCAGGTCGGGCTTGCCGTTTTCACCGGGGACGACGACGTGTGCGTCCCAGACTTTTTCTGCCAGGGTGCGCGGACGGGTGCCCGCGGTGGTTGCGTTCTGTTCGCTAGTCATGCTTTCTCCTGCTTGATGCGTTCCTACGGTGGATGCGTTCGGGGTGGTGCGTGCCGCTGGTTTTGGGGATTGAGAGGCGGATTATGTACCCGATGGGACCCTCAAACCGGTATTTCCCTGCGGCGTGTCGCACATTTTTTCACGGATTCTTAGCCTGTGAGACGGCCTAGAAACACCCCGAACCAGCGAGTGTTTTTGTGTGGGTTTATTCTATGACTCCAGGGTAATTTTGCGGGATTATCCGCATTTTTCTGCGACTTTTCGCATATTTTCACCCATAAACCCACATAAACACTTATTATGAAAAGTTCATAATTTATCCCGTAGGGGGTGATTCCATCTTCAGCTCTGCACCCCAAAGAGTCCATGAAGTCCGGGGTATCTTTCATATTCTGAGATAGAATATAAGAATGACTCCTTCCGCCTCACGTTTTAACGCACACGGAATGCGTCACCCCAACGCATCCACACACCACAACGCACCGATTGTCGACCCCGTCAAGCCGCCCGAACACATGGCCGCCGACGAGCAGATGGTAGAGGTACACTCCCACGGCTCTTCCGGCGTTGGCGTGCTCGACAAGGCGACCCTCATTCTTGATTGCCTCGAGGCAGGCCCCGTATCCCTGGGCGACCTCGTCAAGGCAACCGGCCTGGCACGACCCACCGCGCACCGCCTCGCCGTGGCACTGGCTCATCACCGCCTCGTAGCCCGCGACGTGCAGGGACGCTTCATGCTCGGCCCCCGCCTGACCGAACTCGCATCCGCAACCATTGCTGACGAACTCATCACCGTGGCTGACCCGATTCTGCATAAGCTCAGCCTCGAAGCTGACGAGTCCACCCAGCTGTACCGCCGCCAGGGCGACTGGCGCGTGTGCGTTGCGACCGCGGCACGCCCCTCCGGCATGCACGAATCCATCCCGGTGGGCACCCAGCTGTCCATGCAGGCTGGTTCCGCCGCCCAGGTGTTGCTCGCGTGGGAAGATCAGAACCGCATTGTTGAAGGCCTGCGCGATGCGCACTTCAGCGCCGCTATGCTCGCGGCTGTGCGCCGCATCGGCTGGGCGCAGTCCGTGGGTGAGCGCGAGCGCGGTACCGCCTCGGTATCCGCTCCGGTGCGCGCTCCCGGTGGCAAGGTGATTGCGGCTGTCTCTATCTCGGGTCCGATGGATCGTATGACCCGCCAGTCGAATCGCAACTACCCCGAGCTGGTCGTCAAGGCTGCTCAGGCGATTACTGACGGTTTGCGTGAGCTCTCTACTTCTCATTCGGCATCGGATGTTGAGGAAAGCTAAGGCTCCGTTATAGATAGTTTTCACGAAAAGAATCCCTCCCCGCCTCATTGAGGTGGGGAGGGATTCTTTTATGCGGTTTCTCAGATGATATGCCGCTAAATGTCCAGCGCCTTGCGGTAGGCGTTGAGGCGCTTAGCTTCCAGCTGCACCGGGGCGACCACACAGGACTGCACCGCCTTCTCAACGCCGGTCTGCAGGCGACCGCGCAGCTTACGTGCGTAGTAGCGTGAGCCCATGGCGGTGAGTAGCCTGCCCACACCCGCCGAGGCGATGCCGAGGAGTATGCCCAGCAGCAGAAGCAGGGTGGGCAGGGGTACCGGGGAGCCTTCGGGGGTCGGGGCGGGCGGCAGGTGAATCTGCAGGTACGCCATGCCGGAGATGAGGGTCAACCAGCCGACGCCCACCAGGGCGCTCAGTAGCGCGATCCACTGCAGGGTGTTGAAGATGACCCAGGGGGCGCGGGTGCGTCCCAGACCGTAGTCGATGCGCATCATGTCCCGTTCGAGTAGTTCGGGTAGCTCCGCTTCGCGGGAGAGGGCGGCTTCCTTGATGCTGCGTTTCCACGGCTCGTCGATGCGGGCCGCCATCTGCTTGCTGTATTGGCGTACGGCGTTTGCCATGCCTGCTTTCTGTGCGGCGCTCAGCGGGGGTAGCGAGGATGCCACCAGCTCGGGTGCGTTCTCGTTATCGGAGCCGAGCATGCCCGAGGACTTCTCAGCCTTAGACGTGCTCTTTGATTCGTCCTGCTGCCCCAGGTGCAGGCGGCGCAGGGGGTCAGCTTTCAGGCGGCTCATCCAGCGGGTGAGAATCCAGCCGGTGTGCTGACCCGCAGTACGGCGGTAGGAGGCGGTTGCCGCCTGCAAAACCTGCTCAGCCTGGCTGGAGGTGTAGCACGCCTTCACGAGCTTCTGTTCCGCGTCGAGGGCGTAGGCCCCGGCGAGCACGGCCCCCTCTCCCCCGGCGTAGGTGCGCAGCTGGGAGGCGGTGGCGTGTAGCTGCGCGTCGGTTCGCTGCAGGGATAGGCTCTTGGCGGCGGCTACCTGGGCGAGCAGGTCGCGCAGCACATCGACGCCCTCACCGGTTCGCGCGGAGACGGCGATGGGTGCGGCAAGCAGGTGCGCTTCGGTGCCCTCAGCCTGGAGCAGGCGGGTGAGGGATGCGAGCACTGCGGGCACCTCGGCGGGTGCGAGCTTGTCCGCCTGGTTGAGCACGCAGAGCGCCTGCGCGCCGGAGGCGGCAAGCGGCACCATGAAGTCGCGGTGGATGACGGCGTCGGCGTATTTTTGGGGGTCGACAACCCAGACGAGTACGTCCACGTAGCGCATCATGCGGGCGGCGAGGTCGCGGTTGGTGGTGGTGACCGAGTCGAAGTCGGGCATGTCCAGCAGGATGAGGCCGCCGGTGCGGGTGCGCATTTCGCCGCGTCCGCCTACCGCGCGGCGGATGCGGTTGAAGAGTCCGGGTGCCGGTTCGGTGACGGCGTTGGGTGCCGCCGCTCCCCCGGCTGCTTTATTGTTTCCGTCTGCTTCTCCTTCGGCGGCGAGCGCCTGAGTTTGCGGGTAGACGCGCTTGTCAATGCCGAGCCAGTCGAGCAGTTCTTCGCTGCCTTCTGCCTCCCAAATCGCCGCCTGCACGGTGGAGGTGGTCGGGCGCGTGGGGGCGGAGAGGGCAATATTCTGCCCGGCGATGGCGTTGAAGAGCGTGGATTTGCCGCTGCCGGTCGCGCCGAAGAAGCCGATGACGGTGTGTTCGGTGGAGAGTTCGCGGCGCTGGCTGAGGCGTTCGAGGGTTTCGGCGGCGTCAAGCAGGACGGTTTCGGGGACTCGTCCTTCACCGTAGCTGATGGCTTCTTTCAGGGATGCGACGGAGCGCGCGAAGGGCGAGGTCGCCACGGCAGGGGTGGCGTCTCGCTCGGTATGGCGCTCAGTGGCTTTGTTCTCGGATTTATTCTCGGGGGTAGTCATAGTGCGTTTTTCTTCGTCTGTGGTGCGGGGTGCCGGTCCAGAGTGGTTTAGCGGGCAACCGTGCCGTTAGTGTGGGCTGCGGCTTGGCGCTGTGTGGTTTGACTCTGGGCGCTCATCTCCGCGGCGATTTTCTGCACCTGCTCGGCGGCGCGGTAAATGTCCTCGGCGTCAGCCTGCGGATCGGTTTCTTCCAGCACGGCGGTGAAAGGCTGAGCGTGTTCGGTGAGCAGATTCGCCATACGTTCGAGCAGGTCGGTGCGAGCGCGGGTCGCCATGCGGCGCACCGCATCTTCACCAAAGATAGACTCGAGCAGCTTGGTACCGACCACGCCGCTACCGCCCGCAATCCCCGCCTCAATACCGGTAATACCGCCGGTGAGGCTGAACGCGGCGACCATGAGCATCACGGCGGCGGCATTCACACCCAGGGAGAGGAAACGGGCACGTTTACGCTTATCGGCACCTTCTTCACGAATCATTTCGAGGACGGAACCCTGCCAGAGGCGAATCTGCTCGGCAACGGCTGCGGAGAAGATGTCCTCGGCGGACTGCACCTCGCCCCTCGCATCGCCGTCTGCATTCTGTTCGGGCGCGTCAGAAACAGCCTGCCGCGCAACAGATACAGCCTGCGGCGCGGCTGCAACAGCCTGCGGCGCGTCTAAGCGCGCCAGCAGGGAGCGTCCGGCGCGGCTGGCACGCCAGCGGGTGCGGGTGTTTTCGGAGGCGCGGGCGGCTGCATCCAGCACGACGGCGTGGATGCCGCTTTCGAGGGCGTCTTCTACCTTCTGGGCGGCGGCGGGCTGACCGCGCAGGGCGGAGCCAACCCGGTCGCGCAGGCGACCGATGGTGCTGTCGAGGGAGCGGAAGAAGTCGCCGGTTCCCACAAAGTCGTGCCAGCGCGAGAGCACTTCGCCGCGCAGCAGGGAGCCGTCAGAGAGGGCGCCGTCGATGGTGGTCAGCGCATCCTCGTATTCTTCGGCTGCGATGGCGGCAAGCGACTGGTGTGCCGCCTGCTGGCGTGCCTGTTCTGCGGCGAGCACCTGCAGGTTACCGGCGAGGGTTTCGACGGCACCGGCGAGGGTCTGCCGGGCGATGGCGGCGCGGGCGGGTGCGTCGGCGCCGAGTTCGCGGATCCACAGGGTCAGCGGGGCGAGGCTGACGGGTGCGAGCATGCCGCTTTCGTCGCGCGGCTGTTCGGTGACGGTGTGAATCAGTACGGCGTGGATTCCGGCCTCGTCGAGCATGCGTCGCAGGTCGTTTTCGATGGCTTCTTCGTCGCCTTCGGGCACGCGGTTGAGCACCACGGCAATGGCGATGGAGCGTGCGGCTGCTTCGTGGAGCAGTTCCCAGGGCACGGCGTCGGCGTAGCGGTTGGCGGTAGTGACAAAGAGCCACAGGTCAGCGGCGGAAAGCAACTCCTTGGCGAGGGTGCGGTTCTCCTCAGAGACGGAGTCGATATCGGGTGCGTCAATGAGCGCGATGCCCTGCGGTAGCGCCGAGGTGGTAATAGGAATGAGGGCGCGCGCAATCTTCGGGTCGAGGCCGGGTAGTGCCTGCGACCCGGCGTTCATGCCGGAGGTGCGGGTGCGCGGCAGGGTGGGCAGGAAGCGTTCGGGGGACAGAGCCGCTTCGTCTTCTGCGCGGTGCAGTAGTACAGGGTGGCGGGTGGTGGGTCGAATCGCGCCGGACTGGGTGAGCGGCTCGCCGAGCAGGGTGTTGACGAGGGTTGATTTGCCGGCGCCGGTGGAGCCTCCGACCACGATGGTGAGGGGGTTGTCGACGCTGGCGCTGCGCGGCAGGATGTAGTCGTCGAGTTGGCGTGCCATGGCGGCGAGTAGGGTGCGCGCGGTGGCGGTACCGTGCTCGGTGGTGCCGTCGTGGGTGACGGTGTAGGGGGTGCCGGGGGTTTCGCCGGCTTCTACGTCGAGCGGGAGGGGGATTCGAGTGAGCAGTTCGCGAGCTGCTTTGAGCTGCGCATAGTCGGTGGTAGTCACAGCGCTATTGTCCCATAGGGTGAAGCCGCTTCATGCCATGTTTGGGTGTTGGCGCGGTCGCGTTGTGGCTAGGTTGCACGGTTGGGGGTGCTGAGGCTGTGTGAGGGGCTGTTTTTGATAGGTGTTTGGACAACCTGAAGGGGTTGAGATACTACTTGCGCATTGAGTGCAACAACTCCAATTTATGATTTACTCACAAGAAGAAAAGATGAGAAAATCCCTAAGTTTCCGCGGGAAAACAGCAGATTTTAATGCGGTTATCCCGAACACATTGGTACGTTCTACATTCCGCATACGACGGGCAAATATTAAGATTTGATAACTTTTTACGCTCAGGGGCAGATATGGTCATTTCGAACCTGAAAGTACGCTTAGAATCGTTGAGCACGACAACCAGGCAGGTCATAACCCACACCGATTTCTTCAGGGGGCTTCTGGCCTGCCCTTTCTATCGCATCCGTACTCACCGCGGTATGCCACACCTACCGGGAACGCTCACCGACCCCTCACGCAACTGCATTCAAAATTTACTGCCGTTGAGGTTCACTGCATCCGAGCTACCCGTTATTACCTGCCCGTCTTTACTCTTGCGAAAGGTTGCGTATGTTCGGTTCGCTGTCACGCCGCCATCTTCTTGCTCTTTCTTCCGGAGCAGCACTGAGTGCACTCGCAAGCGCCTGCAGCCCCGTCGTTTCTCGCCCTCAACCGCTCACTAAATCTTCTCCCGATCATGCCGCACCGGCGCCTCAGAGCACCCAGACCAAATCTGCAACCACCACGCGCAGTATTACGTACGCCGAGCCTCTGCCGGCGTCGGCTCTGGATGGTCGCGGACCGGCGATTCTGCCGGATCACTTCTTTGAGCGTTCCGGAAATTTCTCGAACGGTACCCTGAGCCATCGAGCCATTAATGTCCCCCGCCCCACCATGCCCCCGGAAGCTAAAGAGCGCACCGTTGAGGGCCTGCACGCTTTCCTGCAGTACTGGGGTGCAGCGCAGAACTATATGCTTCTCACCGGCGACACCGACCCCTTCATGAATCTGCCCGGCCAGGAGCACTTTAGCAACATGGCACAGATGTACCGCGATATCTACCGCTACAACATCGGCTGGCTGGTCTCTAAGAACAACCACCCCATGTGCATTAACCTGAGCTCCCCGCAACCGGTGCCAGCCACCGAGCAGGACGTCTACTGCTGGAAGGCGACCCTGAAGGTGGACGAGAACGCGTTCCTGTTCAACCATGAGACCCGTCAGCGTGAGCAGCTCACCGGTATCTACGGCAGTAATCAGAAGGCGGACGCTTACGTCTACTTTGGCGCAGAGGGCTGGCAGATGCTGGAGGATCCGAAGTCTTCCCCGAGGGCTACCGCCACCCCCGTGGCTAACCCCGGACCGTCCACGAATACTCCGAGCGCGCAGCCGACCCCGAATGAGAGCACCTCTTCTAAGGCGGCTCGTTATATTCGAGGCTCAGCCTAAAGCTTCTTTGCATCCGTGCCTCAAAGATCCCGTCATATTGGGTGATATGAGGCACGGATGAGGGCTTTTATTTGTGTGCCACGCGCGAAGTCTATAGGCTAGGGCTAGATGAGGTCCGCCCATTTTCGCCTCAATGCGTGTCTACCCGCCCCGCGGGTGACTGCTTCGCGTCTTCCTGTGAGGGGCGTGATGTTAGGCTGAGGATGAGGGCGTGAGCTCTTCACCTATCACCGATACTTCCGCATCACAGCACATTCAAGGGGATCACTATGATTCACAGCCGCCGCCACTTTATTGCGCTCACGGGCACTGCCGCCCTGGGTGCGATGCTTGCCGCTTGCGGTTCCAAGAAGACTGCGGAGGCGACCGCCTCCCCCACTGCTTCCGCTTCGATTGCGGGCGCCTACGATAACCTGTCGGGCGAGCTGAAGTGGACCAAGTACGTTCCCGGTCATGGCGCTGCCCCGATGAGTAGCACCGACCCGGAGACCGGTCAGGTCTACACGATTGAGCCGACCGCCGGCCCGGCAAGCGTGGATTCTAAGGCGAGTGCCGTGCCCATCCCCGTTGAGGATGAGAGCATGTACGACAAGAACGCCCGCGGTCTGCGCGCCACTTTCGCGTATTTTGCGGCGGCGGTGAACTATGCCCGCATGACCGGTGATCCCGGTCCCGCTCTGCAGGTAGTTCAGGCGCAGAACGCAACCGACCGTGCGGCGTTGGAGAAGCTGCGTGCGTTCTACGCGCCCGGCACGAACTGGCTGGTGGGTGGCGAGTGGACGTTCCGCCTGACCGATAAGCAGCCGACGACCCGCGGTACTAAGTATTCGTGGGCGTGTTCTGTTACTCAGGCGCACGGCCTGCAGGTTGAGAAGGCGACCAATACGACCAAGCCTCTGGAGGACACTGAGGCTGCGGAGATTAAGGCTCTGTACGCTGAGTACGATGAGGAGGCGAAGCGCTGGGTCGTGATTGCGCCTCAGCAGTATGATCCCGCGTTGACCCCGAAGCCGACTCAGACTCCGCGCGCTCAGCCTTCTTCGACCTATACCCCGACGGTGACTGATGACAGCACCGTGGCGGCTAATGGCGGCGCGAACACTGGCACAAATAACGGTGCGAACACTTCGGGTAACGGTGCCGCGCAGGGTACCGCAAATAATGGTGCGGCACAGAACGGCGGCGCTCAGAATGGCGGCACCCAAAATGGTGGTGCCCAGAACGGCGGCGCACGACAGTACACCGGCTCCCAGAATGGTGCCGCTCAGAACGGTGGCGCACAGGCTCCTCAGCCTGCCGCTACCCAGGCGCCTGCGGCTACCGCGCAGCCTGTGGCGACTCAGCCTGCCGCTGCGACGGCTCAGCCGAGCGTAGCTCCCGGCGCTCCTGACCCCGGCGCTCCTGACCCCGGCGCAGCTGGTGCAGAGGCTGCTCCCGCTGCGGGAGCCCAATAGCCCCTCCCCCATAGACAATCCCTATAGACAATCCCTATAGGCAATCCTTATAGACGATGAACGCGTCCTCGCCTTCGCTGTCTCCTGTGTCCCCTCGGTGCGCTGTTGCCGCTGGTTGCGGTAAGTTCGCTGATGGGCGGCATATCACGCTCGCTTGAGCGGTGGTACACACGGGTGTGAAGGCGGGGGCGCGTTATACTTAGGACTGTCTCTAGAGGGATATCCGCGTGTAATATCCGCTCGTCGAGGCGCACTCTCACTCGTCTCTCACCTGAGATTCTCACTCGAAAGGTACTCCGTGGCGCTTTTCCCTTTGACCTCTGGGCTTTCTAATGGTTCCGCTACCGGCATCAGCCGCCGTTCTGCTCTGCGTTACGCCGGTGCGGGCGTTGCAGGCGTGTCGTTGAGCGCCCTGCTGGTTGCCTGCGGTGGTTCTTCGTCCACCACCGAGAACGCTGATGCGGATACCCCTCAGATGTCTCCCTCGGCTTCTGCGCGCACTGACTTTAGCGGCGAGGTCACCTTCGATAACTACGAGAAGAAGGGCACTTTCGTTCCGGCGACCGAGTCTGCTCCCGCGCAGAACGTGCCGGTGCCCAAGCGCCCGGCGAGTGCTTCGGAGAACTCGGTGCAGGGCCTGTACGATTCGATTGCGTTCGTGTATGCGGCGATTAACTACCTGGTGTTGACCGGTGATGCGGCTCCGCTGCGTGAGTCGAAGGCTGATGAGAAGTTCATTGCGTCGTTCTCTGCGTTCATGGATGAGTCGAATGAGAGCTCGCAGGCGCGTAACTGGTTTGTTTCGCCGAAGGTGACGATGACTGCGTTCACCGCTGTTCCGACCCTGGTAAAGAAGAGCGTGCAGTGGACTTTCGACCTGGTGATTGATTTGGGTCCGACCGTTGTGGTTGATGGCGCTCCTGCGGAGATGTCTGAGAAGGTCCGCCGCACTGAGCGTGGCCTGGTGGTGACCGGTGTGCGCCACGATAATGATTGGACTTTGACTATTCAGGATGAGTATGAGGCGCAGGCTTCGGCTCAGCCTAATAATGGTGGCGGTTCCGGTGGTTCCGCTAACGGCGGTAATGCTGGTGATTCCGGTAACTCCGGCAACTCCGGTAACGGCGGCAATTCTAATGGTGACAACCTTTAAGCCCTCAGATGGATGAGGCGTCATGCCCTAACTCGCACTCGGGTTAGGGCATGATTTGTTTTACTCTGGTAGTAACGTACTTTCCCGGATTCAAGGTTTTTGTATGTCTTCTTTTTCTCAGTCTTCTTTCTCTCGCCGCTCCCTGCTACGCCTGGGTGTGGGCGTTTCTGCTGTTGCCGGTTCTGCGGCGCTGTTGAGTGCGTGCGGTTCGGGTGGCTCTAGCCAGCAGTCTGGTTCTCAGGGCGGTAGCCTGAGTGGTTCGAAGTCGAGCGCTAACCCGAATGGGTACAGTGATGATGGTCAGAACTATTCGGGTCTGGTGGAGTACACCCACTATGAGGGCGCGTTGAATTATGAGCAGGGTACGGTGGAGCATCCGCCGCGTAATGCTCCGAAGCCGAAGGTGACTGAGGCGCTGTCGGCTAATACGGTGACGGGTTTCCATGAGGCGATTGCTTATTTTGCGGCGGCTATGGATTATCTGGTGAAGACCGGTAGCACGGATGCGTTCTCGACCGGTATCACGTTGTCGTCGAAGACTCGCTCTGAGGTGGATGCCCTGTCGGCTTCTATTCTTGCGGGTGTGGAGAAGGGTTCCTGGTATGTGAATCCGTCGGCTTCCTATGCGCTTTCGAGTGCGCAGCCGTCCATTATGAGTGATGGCAATCTGCTGTTTAAGGGCAAGTACACTCTGGACTTCGGTACGGAGGCGGTGGCTGAGGGCAAGATCCAGCCGGTGGTCGCCTCCGCGAGTGCTTCTGCCTCTGCTGAGCCGACTGAGCCTTCTGAGGATGCGCTGGTGTCTGAGGCGGCGTCCCCCAGTGCTTCTGCGACCGCTTCTGCGACCGCGGCGGGTCCGGCGTCTCAGGTGACGGTTCAGGAGTGCGATTTCCGCGGCCGCTACCATGCTGATTCTAAAATGTGGGAGCTGAGCGTGGCGTACGGTGCGACGCTCCAGGGAGGTACCGCCCAGGGTGGTGCTTCCTCCGCGAGCGCGGTAGCATCCGGTTCGGCTTCCGCGTCCTCTTCTGCCGCCGCTTCCGCTGAGGCGTCCGGTGAGGCGTCCGCCACCTCCGCGGCGTCATAGTTCGTCATAACGCTTTGATCTGCGAGGCGCTTCTCACGCTTCGCCCACTCAACTCTGTATCCTGTTGGGTTTGCGGCTAAACTGGTTGCAATCACCGACTGACTGAAAGGTATCACTATGTCCGAGAACCTGACCCGCCGCGCGGCGCTGGGTGTACTGGGCGTCAGCTCCATGGCTTTGCTGGCGGCTTGTGGCTCTAAGGCTACTTCTGAGGCGTCTGCTTCCGCTTCTGGCTCCGAAAGCGCTTCTGCGGCTGCTTCTGGGTCTGCTACCGCGTCGCCGAGCGCTTCGGCTTCGGCGTCTGCTTCCCCTTCCGCTTCTGCGTCAGCTACCGCTACGAATTCTCCGCTGCCTAACGACAATAAGGATTACAGCGGCGTAGCGAAGCTGGAGAAGATGGAGGAGCACGGCGAGTACCAGCCGGGTAACGCTGAGCACCCGCCGCAGAATGTTCCCTCTCCGATTGTTCCGGAGGCCATGCACCAGAATTCGGTGGCTGGCTTTGCGGCGGCTCTGGCGTACTTCGGTGCGGCGTTTGAGTACCTGCTACGTACCGGCGATATGCACTACATGAACGAGGTCAGCACCGACCAGGAGACCCTGGCGGCGATGAAGAAGTACGCGGACTCCACCAAGGCAGGTATTGAAGAGAAGAAGACCTGGTACGTGAACCCGACCGCTACTTTGACTATTGGCACCAAGCAGCCGGTTCTGGCTCAGGGCGCGTACAACTGGACTGTGACTCTGAACGTGGACCTGGGTGAGAAGCTGTTCAAGGACGGCAAGGAGCAGACCGTGGCGGCTGATAAGCGTCACGTGAAGATGTTCGGTGAGGCTGTTGGCCGCTACTTGAACAACAAGTGGGACCTGCACATGGACATCAACTAGTCCTCCGGGCTGGTTTTCTCCCCTGTTTTTGGGTCTTTTCCATCTCAGGATGCAGTTTTTCACTGTTTTTTCCATTGATGGCAATAAAATTTGTGGCTCCAGCTTGCGGTGAACAGAGTTCATCATTACTCTTATATACAGAGGTTGTCTTTTGGGCTACATAATGTTTCTAGAGAGCGCCGCACATTCATCATCCTTTATCGAGAAAGGGTTTGTGCGGCGCTTTTCTGTGCCCTCTTCCTGAACCTCGTTTCTTGAAGTTTTTCTCTGGCATTATTACGAACTGTGACCGCAGGTTTAAACCTGCCGCCGGCGAGTAGTAGAGTTGCCACGTAACCGATTATTCATTGCGGAGACCCCGTCACGGCTGGCCTCCCCCAGGCTCATGTAAGGAGCACCCCATGGCAAAGATTCTCAACAGCATTGTTGAAGCAACCGGCCAGACCCCCCTGGTTAAGCTGAACCGACTGGACGAGGGCCTTCCCGGTAACGTTGCGGTCAAGCTTGAGTTCTACAACCCCGCAGGTTCGGTTAAGGACCGTATCGGTCGCGCCATCATTGACGCTGCTGAGAAGTCGGGTGCGCTGAAGCCCGGCGGCACCATTGTTGAGGGTACTTCCGGTAACACCGGTATTGCGCTGGCTATGGTGGGTGCTGCTCGCGGTTACCGCGTCATCCTGACCATGCCGGAGACCATGTCTGCTGAGCGTCGCGTGCTGCTGCGCGCTTACGGTGCTCAGATTGTGCTGACCCCCGGTACCGAGGGTATGCGCGGCGCTGTGGAGAAGGCTAAGGAAATCGTTGCGACCACCGAGAACGCTATCCTGGCGTCCCAGTTCTCCAACGAGGCAAACCCGACCATTCACTACAACACCACCGGTCCCGAAATTTGGGAAGCAACCGACGGTAAGGTCGACATTTTCGTGGCGGGTATTGGCACCGGCGGCACCATTTCCGGTAGCGGTAAGTACCTGAAGGAGCAGAACCCGGACGTGAAGGTTGTTGCGGTTGAGCCGAAGGACTCCCCGCTGCTTTCTGAGGGTCGCGTTGGCCCCCACAAGATTCAGGGCCTGGGCGCTAACTTCGTTCCCGACACCCTGGACCGCGGCATCTACGACTCGGTGACTCCGGTCAGCGCTGAGGACGCTATGCGCACCTCCCGTCTGCTGGCTACCCAGGAAGGTATTCTGGGCGGTATTTCTTCCGGTGCGGCTGTTTGGGCTGCTCTGGAGGAGGCTAAGAAGTCTGAGAACAAGGACAAGCTGATTGTGGCTATCGTTCCTGACTTCGGTGAGCGTTACATCTCTACCGCCCTGTACGAGGATATCCGCGGCTAATAGCCCGTTGTTTCTCCCCTCTGCTCCCTGCCTGAGGTCTTGGACCTAGGGTTTGGATAGCTGATGCCCCGCCTCCGGCTCGTCCCACTGTGGACGGTCCCGAGGCGGGGCTTTTGCGTCTTTTGACCGGCAGAAATATTACGTTCCGCGCGTTTGTGTGACTGAGTTTTTGGTAAGAGTGTCTACTATGACATGTAGCCGGCCGGGAATAGGCGAAAGGGCCCCGTTGTTGGTACCTTTGGAAAGGTCGCATATACAGAGAACGACCGATGAGGGAAAGGGAACCCATGAGTTTTATTGCGCGTCTGCGTGAAGATATTGAGAACG
>ERZ773234.409-NODE-409-length-13461-cov-7.169999_pt1 | contig 13461 bp, 15 predicted proteins | sample MGYA00580523_ERZ773234 | MGnify/ENA primary metagenome ERZ773234 (study PRJEB29015, sample SAMEA2738167) | human oral metagenome | biome: human oral; feature: human-associated habitat; material: saliva | place: China | collected 2262 ...
CAGCCAGGCCGCCGTCGCCGTCGAGAGCGCCCCCGGCAAGCCGGCAAGCGAGCCCAACCACGGACAGGAGCGCTGATGAAACGACTTCCTGTAGCTAACTCGCGCCAGTCGGGACGCGCTGCCGCCGGCCTGATGCGCCACCACTGGTTGGCACTGACTGGTGTAACCGCCGTGCAGCTGGCCGGGGCAGCCACCGGCGTGATGATTCCACGTATTGTGGGCAAAATCGTCAACCTAGTGACCTCCGCGAGCGCCACTATCCCCACCAGCGCTTTGAGCAGCCAGGTAACTACCCTGGTTGTATGGGCTTTGGTGCTTACCGGCGTGGGCATGGTGTGTACGGGCCTGGGTGAGTGGAGTGCGCGCGTACTGGGGCAAATAATTTTCGCCCAGCTGCGTGAAGATCTGCTGGCTAAAATCACTGGCCTACCCCTGGGAGTGATTGAGGCTGCGGGCACGGGTGACCTGCTGGGGCGCACCCAGCATGATCTGCGTTCACTACAGTTTGTGATTCAACGCGGTATTGCCCGGCTGATGACGCTGGCGGTGACCTTGGTGGTGACTTTAGCTGCGGCCACAATCACCGCGCCGCTGCTGAGCCTGGCTATTTGGCTGCCGCTGCTGGCCTGTATTCCGGCTGTGCGCTGGTATTTGCACTATGCCGTGCCCGCCTACCGTACGGTTGGATCCCAGTACGCCACTATTGATGGGGTAATTGCTGAAAGTATTGACCAGATTGACACGGTTAGCGCCTTTAATCTGGGGGCGCGCCGCAGCCATTACCTGTTTACTCGCACTAAAGAGCTGTTTGCGGTGGATGTTTATGCCGGTGCGCTGCGTGGTAAGGCGTTTTTCTGGCTAAATATTTTCACTTTGCTTTCACCTTTGGCGGTGTTGGTTTGGGGTCTGTACCTGCACCAGCATCAGCTGGTTGACCTGGGGGCAATCACTACTTTGGCGCTGTATGGCCTTAACCTGCGCGTGCCGGTGTTTGATCTGATTGTGTGGCTCGATGAGGTGCAAAGCGCCACGGTTGCCTTTGGACGTATTGTGGGCGTGGAGTTGGTGCCTACCGAAACTGAAACCACCGATAAGCTGCCTGAAGATAATCGCATTAAGGTGCGTGACGTCTCCTATGCTTACCGTGAGGGTCACCCGGTGCTGCACCATATTGATTTGGATCTGGTTCCTGGTGAGCGGCTGGCTATTGTGGGTCCCTCGGGTTCTGGTAAATCCACGTTGGGGCGAATGCTGGCTGGTATTCACCCGCCCACTTCGGGTTCAGTGACTTTGGGTGGCGTGGAGGTTTCTCAGCTGCCTGAACACGTGCTGCATCAGGAAATTTCCCTGGTCACCCAGGAGCACCATGTTTTTGCCGCTACTTTGGGTGAAAACCTGCGCCTGGCTGCCGCTGAGGCCAGCGATAGTCAGCTGTGGCAGGCCCTGGATGCTATTGGCGCCACCTGGGCTCATGAGTTGGAGGCGGGTTTAGATACGCCGGTGGGTTCTGGCGGCCATGCGCTTAGCCCAGCCCAGGCCCAGCAGTTGGCTTTGGCGCGTATTGCTTTGATTAACCCGCATACGCTGATTTTGGATGAGGCCACCAGCCTGATTGACCCCACCACTGCTCACGCCACTGAGAATGCCTTGGCCAGTCTCATGGCGGGGCGCACGGTGGTGGCTATTGCGCACCGGCTTTACACTGCCGCCGACGCCGATCGGATCGCGGTGGTTATTGACGGGCGTATCGCTGAGCTTGGCAGCCACACTGAGTTGTTGGCGCGAAAAGGCCATTACGCCAATCTCTGGAACGCCTGGCAGTCTGAATAGTAGTGCGACGCCGCCCGCTCGCCTCGGCCTGCTAGGCCCGCCCCGCTGCGTACCACCTGCACCCTTGTGTCGCGTCTAGGTACAGCGGCCCCAGGTGCAGCGACCCCAGGTGCAGCGACCCCAGGCGCAGCGACCCCAGGCGCAGCGGAGTGGCGAGCGGGCGGCGTCGGCTCCAAGTGCCAAGCGAAAATTACGACTAAATAACAGGGGCGGGAACTAAACTTAAAGGGTTAACTCTTTTTTAGTTGGGAGCAGCCATGCGCGCCTTGATTAAACCCGCCCCCGGCCCTGGCCTTGAGCTAACCGAGGTTCCTGAACCTTCACCTGGCTTTGGGGAAGTGAAGATCCGCGTGATGCGCACTGGCTTGTGCGGCACGGATCTACACCTAGCCGGCTGGGATGATTTTGCGGCTGAAATGCTTAACCCACCCCAGACTTTAGGCCACGAGTTCTACGGTGAAATCGTAGAGGTGGGCCCGGGCGTCTCCGGCATGGATGGTGTGGGTGAGGTTAACGGCCTGCGCCTAACCCCCGGCCAGCACGTTAGTGTGGAGGGGCATATTACTTGCGGTCGCTGCCGTAACTGTCGTGCCGGGCGGCGCCACATGTGCCTGCACACTAACTCTATTGGGGTTAACCGCGACGGCGCCTTTGCCGACTATGTGGTTGTGCCCGCCGGTAACGTGTGGCTACAGGCTGACCACATTGACCCTGACCTGGGGGCTTTGTTTGACCCCTTCGGTAACGCTGTACACACTGCCCTGCAGTTCCCCCTGACCGCTGAGGATGTGCTGGTCACCGGCGCTGGCCCGATTGGGGTTATGTGCGCGGCTATCGCTAAGCACGCCGGCGCCCGCAATGTGGTTATCACTGACCTGTCTGATTTCCGCCTGTCACTGGCTAAGGTGACCGGCGCCGTCACCGTAAACACTCGTGAGCAAGACCTACGCGAGGTTATGGTGGATCTGGGGATCACTGAAGGCTTCGACGTTGGCCTGGAGCTGTCTGGTGCCCCTAGCGCTACCCGCCAGATGCTGGACGTGTGTAACTATGGGGCTCGCATCGCTATGCTGGGGCTGCCTAGCGCCAGCTATGATATTAACTGGAACCAGGTAATCACCCATATGCTCACCATTAAGGGGGTTTATGGTCGTGAAATGTTTGACACCTGGTACAAGGCTGACTTCATGCTGGGCTCTTCTCCCCAGCTGCGTGACCAGATCCGTTCGGTGATCACCCACCGGGTCACCCCGGAGAATTGGGCTGAAGGTTTCGACGCCGCCCGTTCAGGTAAGTGCGGCAAGGTCATTATTGACTGGACTGCCTGACCCCACCGGTGCGTCCAGGCGCCGCCCTTGCGGGCTTGCAGCTTTTGCACTTGCTAAGCGCGGCGCCGGCGCACCAGGGCGTGGCCCCACGCCACGCCCCCACCACCACTGCCACCGCCACCCCCACCGCCAGCAACGCTGCTGCATAACCACATAATTATTCAAAGGGAAAGTTTCATGTTCACTTTTAAAGACGAGCTGGCCGCCACCTTGGCCGAGATCGACGCCGCCGGGCTGACCAAGCACGAGCGGGTAATCACCACCCCTCAGGGCGCCCACATCGCCACCACCGCCGGGGATTCACTAAATTTCTGCGCCAACAACTACCTGGGTTTAGCGGGCGACCCGCGTATCACCCAGGCCGCCCATGAGGCGCTAGACCGCTGGGGTTTTGGCCTTAGCTCTGTGCGTTTTATTTGCGGCACCCAGACCCCCCACACTCAGCTGGAGGAGCAGCTCTCCCAGTGGCTGGGAATGGATGACACCATCTTGTTCTCCAGCTGTTTTGACGCCAACGGCGCCATTTTCGATGTGCTGCTAGGCAAGGAGGACGCCATTATTTCTGACGCCCTCAACCACGCCTCCATTATTGATGGCGTGCGCCTGTGCAAGGCTCAGCGTTTCCGCTACGCCAACGCAGACATGGCTGACCTGCGCAAACAGCTTGAGGCTGCGAAGGCTAATGGCTGCAAGCGGCTAATGATTGTCACCGACGGCGTGTTCTCCATGGACGGCTACTACGCTCCCCTGCCTGAGATTTGCGATTTGGCCGATGAGTTTGGGGCCCTGGTGATGGTTGATGACTCCCACGCCACCGGTTTTGTGGGCGACACCGGCGCGGGCACACCCGAGCTTCTAGGGGTACGCGGGCGCGTAGACATTTTGACCGGCACCTTGGGTAAGGCCCTGGGTGGGGCTAGCGGTGGTTACATTAGTGGCCCTAAGGAAGTGGTGGATTTGCTGCGTCAGCGCGCCCGCCCTTACCTGTTCTCTAACACTGTGGCCCCGGCTGTGGTGGGTGGTAGCGCTAAAGCGGTGGAGATTGCCCGCCACGCTGACGCCGAGCGCGCCCAGCTGCGCGCTAACTCCCAGCTGTTCCGTCAGCTTATGGCTGAGGCTGGTTTTGAGCTGCTGCCTGGTTCTCACCCGATCACGCCGGTTATGTTCCCTGGTGACGACGGCGCCGTTAAGGCCGCCCGGATCGCTAGCGCCATGCTGGAGCACGGCGTGTATGTCACGGCTTTCTCCTTCCCGGTTGTACCGCGCGGCCAGGCCCGTATTAGGGTGCAGTTGTCGGCCGCCCACTCTGAGGCGGATGTGCGTGCGTGCGTGAGCGCATTCATTGCGGCACGTGACGAGGTTGAGGCCCAGGAGAAGGAGACCGCTAAGTGAGTGAACCTACCGCTACGACGTCGGAGATTAAAACCACCGGCAGTAAAACCGCAGCTGAGCTGGAAAAGCAGCTGATGCGGGCGAAGCAGCTGATCGTGGTGCTGTGCATGGTGATCGCGCTGCTGCTGGGCGCCTTGGTGACGCTATGGGCGGTGGGGGGCGATAAGGAGGCCACCACCGGTCAGGCTCAATCCACCGCCACCACGGGCACACAGGCTGGCGCCGCTAAGAGCGACGTCGGCACTAACCAGACTCCCCAGGCGCTAAGCGAACCCACCCAGGAGGCCGCCAAGCAGGTGATCGCCAATGCCGCCCGCCGCCAGAGCGACGACCCGCGTGCTTTGGGGCGCCCGGACGCGAAGGTGACCATGGTGCTGTTCTCCGATTTTGCCTGCCCGTACTGCACGCAGTTCGCTAAACAGGTACAGCCGCAGCTGCAGGATTTGATCGATAACGGTACTTTGCGTATCGAGTGGCATGATTTGGCGCAGATCAGCCCCACTTCCCCGCTGGCGGCCCAGGCTGGTTTGGCGGCGGCAGCCCAGGGTAAGTTCTGGGAGTTTGAGCGGGCGGCTTATGCCAGTGCGAAAGATGGCGATCACCCCACCTACACTGAGGAGTCGCTGGTGGCTTTGGCTAAGCAGGCGGGCGTGCCCGACCTGACTAAGTTCAAGACTGACATGAACTCTCAGGCTAATGTTGATGCGGTTAAGAAGTCGCGTCAGGACGCCTATAACGTGGGTATTACCGGCACACCTTTTGCTTTTATTGGCGACGCCGTCATGCCGGGTTATGTGGATGCGGCTACAGTTCGCGCCACGGTTTTGGCTCAAGCCGCTAAGTCTGGCAAGTAGTTAGTTGCCCCGGCCTTTAAGCCACATAGTCTCACGCCTGCCCCGGGTACTGTCCCGATCGGCAGGCGTGAGTTTTTAGTGGTGGTGTTGCTAGCGCTAGTTTGTTGCCGACTTTGGCGCTGCTAGTAGCGCTGGCGTTGCTAACGCTGGTGATTTTGTGCGAGCTGGTAGCGCACCCAGCGGCGCTGGCCGGTGGCAATGGCCAGGCCCCGCTCCACAAGCTCACGCAGCTCACTTCGCGCCTGCTCAGCGCTCACGCCAAACTGGTCGCGGTAGTCGCTGTTGCTCCAGATACGACCGTGGCGCATGTCTACCAGCGCCTTTTTCTGGTTCTGGTTCAAGCCCAAAGTTGAGCCGAGCCCACCAAGCCAGGTCAGATCGCCGTCGGGAATTAGGGCCGAGTTTGGGAAACGCACCGTGAAGGACACCCCGTTGTCATAAAAACGTGGCTCAGCCATTCCGGCGTCGCGCAGTTCCCGACGCGCCTGACGAATCCCTGTACCCATGGCCTCAATAACTCGCCCATTATGGCCTTGGACGTTGCGGCATATCTGATAGAGCTTCTCATTTACTGCGGGGTGTTCACCAGAACCAAGCCGGTCAACTGTGATCCCCCACAGGCCGCCTGGATTTGTCAGGCGGAACCCATCATGGGTGATTCTCAGATCAATGCATTTGCCACGCGAGGCTTCAGACAGGTCACGGTGAACCAGTGCGTTAGCGATCACCTCGCGCACTGCCACCATGGGCAGTGCATATTCTGTGTTGCCATCACCTTTACTAGTGACGGTTTGTTTTGATTCTACGTTTTGCCTAACCCATTCCAGGGCGTCGTCGAGAATTACCGGTAGGGCTCCAGTGAAATCGCGGCGGTTAACTGCCCGTTCATCACCTCTACCTTCAACTGCCGCTGTAAGTGTCAGGTGAGGCAGAAGTCGCTGTGGGTACTCACCTAACGCATATAGGCCAGCCACCGTGAGCTCTGTGCCCGCGCGGTCTGCGACGACGCCAGTGTAGTAAAGGACATCCGTGTCGTTTTCGTTAACCAGTCGCGGGGTGGTTTCACGTACAGCGGCAATATAACGGGAGACTAGTTCTTCATCTAGATCTTCCCGGCAACTACCAGCCACCACCTGGCCATCTGCATCTGGAACGTTGAATGTTTCGAGTGTTTTGCCGTCAGCATCGACTTGGCAAGTATCAACCTTGAGGTCCTCAAGATCGTTGATCATAGAGCTAATTCTATGTCATAGACCCCTGTTTCTATGTCATAGAAGCCGTTTTTTAGGCATTTTTACTTCATAGAACCCTATTTTGACTTCATAGAAGCCCTAAAAATTTCATAGAACTGGCTCTATGGCCGCCCCAGGTGACGGTCTGTCGCCACGCGGCTAACCATCCCAGAACAAATAGCACTCGTAAAAGACACACAAGGAGCCACATAAGCAGTACGCAGCAACTGAGTCGAATGCAAATCCGCCCCGAAAAGCAGGCTATAAACAATCTCTAAAACCGGGATCACCAGCAGCGACACCAGGGCCGTACCAAGAGTAGCGAAAATAGTGGAACTCGCCCGGGAAATAGCCACCCCGTCAACCAAACGAGCCCAAAATCCCGGCCGCTGCGGTAACCGTGGTCCACATGCCGATCGACCCACCACGCAGCCAAGCAGCGGTAGGATCAACCCCACCCCAAGCACGCTGTGCTAAATACTGGATCAGCGTGGTAGTTAAGGTAGCCACCAGCATTATTGTGGCCAGTAGATAGTGTGCAGCCACTGGGCGGATAGTGGCCTGCGTTCGTGTACGACGGCGCCAGTGTAGTAACTCGCTTAGCTTCAAGCGGCTATCTTGGGCTGGGGTCAGGGTGAAAGTAGAGCAGCGGCCAAAACCCGCACAGGCAGCAATGTCTTGCACCTGGCCGCTAATAACCAGCTTACCCGCGCCGATCAGGCTGATCTGGTCGGCGAGCTCTAGCATATTGGCTTAACTGTACGTCTTGTAGTACCTGGGCTAACTTACGTCGGGCACTGGTTGGGTTTTTAACCGCATCCACGCCAGCGATTTTGACGCTACCACTATCTGGCTGTAGGAGCGTGGTCAGCATATTTTCACGGTAGTGGTTTTACCTGCACCGTTAGGGCCTAGCAGGGCGTGAATCTGACCGTATTTAATGTCCAGGCTTAATCCGTTAACAGCCACAAACTTGCCCTTGTTAAAGCTGCGTTTAAGCCCGCGAGCTTCCACCGCAATATCTGCCATACAAAAAACCTATTCGCCCCCTGAAGCTGCCTAGCAGTCGCCGCTAGATTCGGCGCTGCTGAGGCTAAAGGTTACCTGCCCCGATTAAAATCTACAATAGTGGCTCATAAACTAGAGTCACAACATACTTATTAGTTAATACACCACCAATTAATTCAAACAACCTAAATATAAGGCGAAAACAAAAGTGTTGGGTGTCAAATATTTAACACCCAACACTTTTAAAGAGTTACTCTACAGAAACAGCTCTACTTAGTAATAGTGAACTTATAGACACCCGAGTTTTCAAGAGAAACCGTACCATCACCATTTATCGTTACGCTATACGCTACCGGATCATTACTGAAACGCAACACCGGTTTACCTTTCGCCCATTCCTCCACAGTGATTTCCCAATTTTTCCCGTTAGGATCAACACATCTATTGGGACTTACATTAACTTCCACAGTCTTATCAGCATTAAGGGCTACAGTAATCCCCTTACACTCATCACTAAGACCAACTAATTTTGTTCCAGACAGGGCAGCTTCAGTTTTCTTAATGATCTTGTCATCGGCTGCCTCTTTAGCGGCAGCGGCAGCGTCGTCTGCCCGCCTTTTCTCATTAGCGGCCTTAGCCTCAGCGAGAACACTCTTAATAGCAGCAGAATCAGGGGCCACCGTCAACCTCTGCTTATACTCCTGCGCCTGCGAGGAACTCAAACTAGTCATAGACGAAAGCGAAGCGTAAGCCTGCGCCCTGTCATCAGAAACACTATTACCACAACCAGACAACGCTAACGTAGCACACATAACCACGGCCATAAACATCGACAATTTCTTCATCGAATTACCCCTTCCGAATCGCCTTTAAGGCTACCCCCCCACGCCAAGTACGCAAGGCCAGATTCTAGGGGTGGTTGCAACACGGTCTGATTGATTGGAGTGTGTTGTGGCTAATCTAAGGCGTGTTTATGACGGGGTGGAATACCCCTTGCGTCACGAAGCTTGTAAAGCTAAGCATCGTGCTATGTACAAGCTCTTGGTTTGAACTTTACCCAGGCAGTCTGCGCGGTAGGTGTTTCAAAACGTACGGGCAAAGTATGGCGTAACGGTAGAACGCGTTCAACTGGTAGGTGTGAGCGCGCCCGGCTTATGTTGGCTAATTCTGACAGTCTGGTTTTGCTTAACCAGACTGCGACTGACGCTTCTACGTTACAGTCTTTGTTCCACTGGTCGGATAAACACCGTAGCTATTTCCAAAATGTTGGGCCTGGTTATGGGTTGTTGAAAATGGGTGTGGCCATGGTGGCGTTTGACTCGCGTATTCCTACTTAAACCAAGCTTTACCAGCTTTACACCACAAAGTTTGGCGAGGTGTTCTAGATGGTACTGAATTTTAGACAATCGTCTAACACGATTGTCACGCAAGATAAATACAGTAACCTGCATATAGACTCACGCACAACCAGCATTTTCAAAAAAACTTTTACGGTAACTAAGTTTGGCGCAAAAGTTGGTTTTAAAAGCGCTGAATTAGTAGGAAAAACCAGTTATGATGTAGTTAAGCAACAGATCAAAGCCCCCGTCGACACTAGGAATAATGATGATTCGTTGGCTGATAGCCAGGGTGGGGCGGTTAAAACTAACCTGAAAAACGCTTCTAGTCTGGGCCGCAGCACTGGGACTTCTATCAGTAAAAAGGTAGACTCTAAAGTTAACGGTAAAGTCAATAATGTTACAGGTAAGACCCTTGGCCAACCCACTAAAGCCCAGGTTAATAGTTTAACTAGCCGAGTGGTTGGAGCCCGCTCTAAACGTCAAGCCAGCCGCCAGGTTTACAAGGAATTAGCTACCGGTAAAACCGCACCCGCACGTGCAGCTAGGAGAGTGGTCAACTGGGAGGCTAGGAACATAGCCGGGATAATCTCTAGAATTATAGGTTTAGTTGTAGCTAAAATTTCTGGCACTGTTTTAGCAATTTGTATCATTCTCACGTTAGTTATGCTGGTATTATCAATTATTTCTAGTTTCTTGCCAGCCTGGCTTACTGGTGAAGAAGAATCTAAAAACCAAGCTACTGTGGCTGTTGCTGGTGTGGTAGCTGGTGGTATGGGTAATGATTACCCGTATAAAGACAAGCCCTTTAACGAGGAAAATACGGCTACTGGCTACTATTTTGGTAACTGCACAGACTTCGTGATTTGGCGTGTTAACCGTGATGCCGGGGTGTTACACGAGCCCTGGACTTACAACAACCACAACACAACTCCTAGCGGCGGGCATGGCTACCAATGGGGCCTTCCCACGGCCCTACCTGGCTGGGTTACAACTGATAAACCAAGCCCTGGCGACATTATTTCGTTCCAGCCCAGCTCTCAGGGAGGGCGTTGGAGCGCAGAGTTCGGTCACGTGGCCTATATAGGCCAGGTGTTAGTTAACGGCTCTATCACTGTTGAAAACTACGGAACTGGCGAGTATTTCGTAACGAACTACACCGCTAGCGAGCTAAGCCAGCTAGTGTCTACTGGCCAGGCCATTATCAAGCACAACCTACACTCAAAGGTGAAGATCAAAAAGATTGGTGACTCCTCGATTGTTGACCCAGGCGGTGGTGGCTATTAGGGTGTAGGTGGGTCTCTACCGCCTGAGACAGCTAAAGCGGCTGCTAAATCAATGCTGCCCGCCTATGGGTGGGATGATGGCCAATACCAGTGCCTTGAAATCATGTGGACTAGAGAATCCAACTGGAATTACGCGGCTGAAAACCCTAGCTCGGGTTCGTATGGAATCCCTCAGTCTTTACCAGCCGACAGATGGGCTCGATTGCCCCCGATTGGCGCACTAACGCGGTAACGCAAATTAAGTGGGGTCTGGGCTATATCAAAGAACCCTACGGCAGCCCATGCGAGGCTTGGAATTTTTGGCAAGAACATAACTGGTACTGATAGGTGGTGAATGCGGTGACTGGTCGTCAGCGTGGTTTAGTGGCTTTGATTGTGGCCATATTGGTTGTGGTTGTTGGGTTGGGCGGCTTCCTAGCTTGGACAGCTTTCAACCACGGAAAAGAAGAAAAGGCTGCTTTAAAGCCTGCCCTAACAGCTTCAGCTTCCACTAGTAGCGAGACTAACGAGCCTAGCGAGAGTGGTGAGGGGGCTTCACCTACCCAGATAGATGGGTATTCGAAAGATTCTAGCCCCACCCAAGCACAAAAAACCTTGGCAATCACCACGGTTAAAGCAGTAGTGCCCTGGAAGCAAAACGAGAGTGCTTCGCAGCGTGAAAAGCGTCTTAGCAAGGTTTGCAGCAAGGCTGTAGCTAGTCAAAAACCGATCTGGCAAAGCACGTCTGGCCGGATTCCGGGGGCTTGGATTGAGGTACTAGACGTTGGTGAGCCAGCTATTTCCACTAATGACGGCCAAGTTATTGGTGTGGGCATGATGGTCACTTACCGGATACATATTCCCCACAATGACGGGACCGAGGTTATAGCTACGGACACGGCATTGTGGGTGGTTGAGATGCCCGCTAAAGGAAAAGTTGATAAGGCCACGGCTGTTATATGGCCAAAGCTCTAAAAAGGGAAGGCTGTTTGTTATGGGGCTTGATAGGGATTTGACTGCTCAGCAACTTTGGGCGATCGCGTCCGACAGGCAGCATCTTAGCTATGACTTGTTAGACCAGATTGTTGATCACCCCGCCGCGTATCGGGCTTTATCTGATTGGGCTGTTGATGCACTGGGGGCTAGTGATATTTCTGGCCTGGGTGATCCTCCCGCGCCTGAGGTTGAGGCCGCATCCCCTAAACGCGGGTTTCGCTTGCCTGGGTTGGGACGCTGCGAGGAGCAAAATGCTTCTAGCCCTGAACTGATTTATAACCAGTCCGTCCCTGTTGGCCCGGCCCCTGCTACCCCGGTTTTTGACCCTACCGCGTCTATCATGGACCCTGCCGTTAACCCCTGGCTGAATATGGCGCCTGTGTTTGACCCGGTACCGGTGCCGGTACCGGTGGATGTAAAAACTGGTCAGGTGGTGCCCCCCAGGTAGTAATTGGTGACCCCTGGTTTAAACGCCCGGCCCCTATGGGAGTCGTGATTGTGTTGGGGATTATTCAAATCCTGATCGTGTTAGCGCTGGCCGTGATTGCTACGCGCCCAACACAGCCAGCCCCGGTACCGGCTTCTACGGTTACGTCTGTGGTGACAGTTTCACCTACGCCTAGCGTAACTCCTAGCGTTGTGGCCACTAAAAGGAGCGTGAAACCATGAAAGACATCATTAGGATGATGCTTCGGCAGATTTCAACGTTCCCCATTGATACCAGTAAGTTAAATGAAGGTATTGACTCGTTCAATAAAACAGCCTATGACTTTATCACTAACCTTCATTCCACGGCCGTGCTACCGATTACCTCAGTGATTATTTCAATCATTTTGGTGCTTGAGCTTGCCCGCACTGCCACCCATATGGAGGGTGACCACCAGTTGGGGGTTAAAATCATTACTGCGACAATGTTCAAGTCTGCCCTGCTGGTGATTGCTGCCCAAAACTCAACGCTGTTTTTGAACGCGATTAATGAGGTATCCTCAAAAATCATTACCGGTATTGGCGTAAGCAACACGAGCTATGGCCCCCAAGGACGGCTCTGACACGCTAGAAAAGCAGATTATTCCGCTGGTAAGCAACTTGGATACTGGTGATCAAGCTGGCATGATTATGATGCTACTGATCCCCTATCTGCTTGTGAAAGCAGCTGAAATCATTATTTATATAATGCTATTTTTCCGCTTCGCTGAGCTTTACGCTATGACCGCATTCTCTTCGCTGCCGATCGCGTTTCTAGGCCATCCTGACACCAAGAGCATGGGCATCAGCTACCTGCAAAAATACGCAGCAGTTTCTTTACACGGGGCCACACTAATGCTAGCCATATCTATATACTCTGCACTCATGCATAGCAATGTTTTTAATGGCTTTTTAAAAATCGGCGACAAGGATAAGCTTGTTGATTGGATGTTTTCGCATTATGTAGATTTTGTTATCCCCCCGATACTGCTACTCATTTTGGCCCTTGCTTCTGGGAAGATAGCTAAATCACTTGTGGGTCAATAAAAAGATGCGGGGACATCGGTAAACCTGGTGCCCCCGCATCCACAAGCAGGCAAACTGCTTTACGCTAACCTACTTAGTGATAGTAAACCTATCAATAAGATCATTGCCAGAATAAATACTAACCGTACCATCACCATTTACGGATATCCGGTAAGCGACACGGCTATCACTGATTTTAAAATCAGTTTTCTTACTATCGCCAAAAATAAGGTATACCTCACTACTATCGTAGTCATATCGATCAATACCCCAGTATTCGTAGTCGTGCGAAATACATGGATCCTCGGGATCTTGACCACTAATCTGCCAAGTTTTGTTAGCATTAAACACTAAGGTCACATTAGCGCAATGACCAGTGGTACCAACTAGTTTAGCCCCACTAATAGTGGCCTCAGTATCTTTAAGCTCCTTTCCTGCAACCATTTTTTCAGATACCTCTTTATCGTTAGCTGCTTTAGCCTCGGCAAGGATACTTTTGATGGCCGCTGAATCAGGAGCCACTGTCAGTTTCTGCTTGTACTCCTGAGCTTTTTCTGAGCTCAAACTGGTCATAGATGAAAGTGAGGCGTAAGCCTGCGCCCTGTCATCCGACACACTATTACCACAGCCAGACAACGCTAACGCAGCGCACGCCATAACTGACATTACCATCGACAATTTCTTCATCGAACTACCCCTTCTAAAACGCCTTTAAGGCTACCCCCCCC
>ERZ773234.412-NODE-412-length-13442-cov-5.019497_pt1 | contig 13442 bp, 9 predicted proteins | sample MGYA00580523_ERZ773234 | MGnify/ENA primary metagenome ERZ773234 (study PRJEB29015, sample SAMEA2738167) | human oral metagenome | biome: human oral; feature: human-associated habitat; material: saliva | place: China | collected 2262 ...
AATGCGATTCTGCGTCTTAAAGACGGTAAAGGCCGCAACGGCTACCCCGCCTTCCAGTTCGCCAACGGTGCAGTTGACCCATCCATCCAGAAGATCATCCAGACCCTCCTAAACGGAGGGTTCAATGAATGGGAAACCGCTCTATGGTTGCGTAGCCGGTCGCTAATGTACGACGGCCTCTCAGCACTGGACTACATGAAGCAGTCCCCAGAGCACTACGACGAGGTCCTCGACCACGCACGCAGTGACGTCAACACCCGTCACGCCAACTTGTAATTTTCGACAGAATCGATACCTAAAAATTCATCTGCTCGCCCCTGTGCCACCCACATAATCAAGGACATAGGTACAGGGCAGGGGCCACAACAATAAAAAAGGGGGCTACTGGACTCATGATGTATATGTAGAGTCCAGCAGCCCCCTCCTCTTCTACCCTCTGAGCGCTCGCCAACTGGCGGCAAGCCCAGGTGCAACCCCCTTCACCGACAGCATGCACCAACAAAATGGGGGGTGAGAAAAAGTACCTTACTTATGGAGCAGGAAAACCCTGACGCCTATGGTATTCGGCAATGCACTGATCTAGTAGGCGCTGATGCTCCTGCCTCTTGATCTTCTCTTCGGCCTGCTCCGCTGACAATGTTGGGTAGCGGTGAAAATCCCGGGATGTCACCTTATACTTAGCAGTAATACCCTCGTACGAGGCAGACACTACGAACCTCTTCTGGCGACGCTTATAATTATCTGACACCAGCGAGCGGTATTTCGAGTCCTTAGAATCTTGGAAGGCAGCAACGTGAAAGAACGATTTGTTGCCCTTCTGCACAGTGGACGCTCGATACCACGGAGTGTTGCCTCCCAGAAGACGGTTCACCTCAAGGTGCCGCTTGAAACGCGCCGCCGAATTATCTGACCTACGGCCTTTTTCAGGCACCATACCCTTAGTCTGATAGTCATACAGATAATCGTCTTTGCCAAGCTGCTGAGCCAAATCATCCACGTGAATGATGGAAGCATACGGTGCAGATTCCTCCTGCTGCCCGTGAGCGATGGCAGCAATCTCCTGTTCCGCATCTACCATCGGTAAGCTACCGGGCAAGCTACCACCGTGAATCAGCTGATCCGCTTGAGCCCGCAGAAAAGTATTCGCCTCAACATTAACCTGCGCAACGCTGTCACAAGAGTCCAGCGATACGGGAATAATCGCGTGCACGTGGTAGGGATACCCTTCCCGCTTCCCTCTTCTGATGGCTTGCTGAGCCGCCTTCTGAGTGACCCCAGACTGATGACACTCGACCACCGCCCAGGTTCCCCAGCAGCTAACACCGTCAAGACCATGAAGGTGCTTTGCCACATTTTCAGCAACCTTGAACGCGATTTTTACCTCCCCGTCAGTCAGCCGGGGGATGGTCAGCATCAGGCTATACGGACCTCTAGCTCGCACCACTCGAGTGACCGCCGCTGACAACTTCGGTTGCGTCTGTTTGATACATTTGGGGCGGGTACAGCTGAGCACACTACACCGAAACGTCTTTGTCTTGGGCATGACACTGCCATCAACCCACCAGGCTCCTAGCAAGCCACGGTCTTTAAGGCCTTTGAGGTCTTTGGTCGGGATGTACACGTTCACATTGTGCCCATCCTGCTTCCAGTGCTTGAGTACAGCCCCGCAATGCTCATACCTAATGATGGGCCGACTCCCTACCGGGATAGCATCAGCGCTCATGCGGGAAGAGCTTGGGTCCTCTTCCATGTAATCCAGCGTCTCAGATGGCGCCACTGGTGTCTTGGATAGGTTGTACTGAGCGTCTATGGTCTCATCCTCTCGAAATAGTGAATTACAAACGTACGCAACAATCATACGTATCGTATCGTTTGATGCACCTTCATTTACATATACATACAACAATTGTTTATCTTCTCGTTACCAACCTTTCAGGAAACATCCAGGTTCCACAACGACCGCACTACCTTCACCCCACTCCTACACCTCAGCACAAGTGCCCACAAAGAGCAGCCCCCCCCCCCCAGCGCTCGCACACACAAAAAGACGAGAGTACAACACAAGCACAGATAGCCTATCTACCACTCTCTACCGCCAAGACACCCAGCAGGCTCTTCATAGCCACACTAGAGCGCGCAGAATACCGTCACATATGGACAACACAAAACCCGCCAGGCCTCACACCTAGCGGGTCAAAACCAAAAAAGGGGGGTATCAGTCTTACCCAACAAGGCAAGACCAATACCCCCTACTTTTTCTCTACAGCCCTCATAGCGCTCGCCGGAGGTGCTCTTTACCTACGGCGAGCGCGGCGTGCCCGTTTTACCTTTGCGGTGTAGTCAGCGAAGGTGAGCAGCAGCGCGAGTAGGCATAGCAAGAAGATGATTCGTGGGGTGTCTAGTGCGATGCCTAGTTCTGGGATGCTGAATACGGTGTGTGTGTTTGATGCGGTTTCGGTGATGTCTCCGGTTTCTGGGGTGCTTTCTGTGGTGGGGATGGTGGGTAAGAATACTCCTAGGGATAGGAGCCAGTTTTTTGCGGCTTCTAGTAGTCCGCTCATCCATGCGCCGATAGCGCCGATGGGGACCATGAAGAAGATGAATAGCCAGGTGAGGACGTTTTCGAAGTCGTCATTTGAGGTGTGTTGGCTCATGGGTTTAGGTCTCCTCTCGGGTCTTGTCGTACGCTTCGATGTCTTCTTCGCTGCGGGCGCGGCGGGTGTTCAGTTGCTGGCCCTGGGTGAGGGTGAAGGAGCCGGATTCGCCGTGGGGGGTGCGGTAGTCCAGGATGAGGTCGCCGGAGCCGAAGGGGTCTTTCACGAGTGAGTTGACGATGACCCATTCGCCTTCGACTTCGACCAGGTCGCTTTCGCCTAGGCTCTGGGCTGATTCGGTTTGTTCTTTACCCCATACGGCGGTGTCGAATTCTTCCGTTACGCTCTGTGGTGTCGCAGTATCGGAGCTCATGAGCACTTCGGGGGTGATGGTAGGCATCTTCATGGTGTCGATGGTCGGCTCACCCGTAGCGGGGGTGCTGTCTTCGATGACCTTCAGTTGCGCTTTCAGCGCTTCGCTGCGGCGGACCGCAATCTCAATGGGTTCTCCGTCAGCTGCCAGGATGGGGGCGGTCAGGTAGTCCGTCCACGGGGTCGGGGTTTCCTCGAACTCGTCGTTCTTCTCGTTATAAACCTGGGTGTATTCTTCTAGCTCCTTAATGGTCTTCATGGTGTACAGGGTGTGGGTGGGCATGTTGTTCTTGACCTTCGACTCGTCATAGTCGGAGTCCAGCGGGTCCGGGTTCGGTGCCAGAATCGACTGAATCATCGTCGGCTCCCCATTCATCATCGCCAACGCACGGCCCTTCGCACCGGCTACAGCGCAGCCGATGGAGGCGTTTTCCCACATCATGATGGAGGCGTCGCGGCCCATCTGGCCCAGTGACATGCGGCCGCCGAAGTTTTCTCGGGTTTCGCCGTTCATCAAGGATGCGTCAGGGCGCTGAAGACCAACGACCATGTGGATCAGTGCCTTACGTGCCAGACGTGCCAGCGAGCCAATCCAGCTATCGACCTCAGATTTCGAGGGCATGCCCTTGACCTTGTGGGTGGCGTAGAAGTCGGCGATATTGCCCTTCATTTCCGACAGCTCATCACAGACGAAGAAGATCGGGTCAAAATCGTAGGCGGTCGCCTGACGCTTACGCAGCAGCGTGTACCGCTCCTGCATAATCTCGTGCAGGTGCTTGAGCATCCTAATCTGGGTGGGCACCGAGTTAGCAATCAGCTCCACGTTGGGCCACTCATCATAACCAAGCAACTCAATCCACTTACCATCACACAGCCACACACGGTAACCGGCCTGAGTAATCTGCTGAATAATATTGTGCAGGCTGATGGTCTTACCGTAACCGGTACGACCGGTAATGAGCAGGTGCGCATCCTTAGTCGGATTCCACGTAGCCCACTGCCCGTCCTCATTCAGACCCAGCAGAATCTCAAACTTCTTATACGCCTTATAGCTTGCACCATCATCGAAACGCTGACGCATCGGCTGCGCATGCGCAGGCAACGACACCACCGCAGGAAACTCCTTACGCCGCATAAAACTCAGAACATCCTGCTGCGCATCCCAATTACAACGATAAGAACCAGGGATACGGGTCAACATCGCACGAGTAATACGAGCCTTAGATGAGGGGTTCATCTCCAACTCAAGCGTACGATGATGCTCAATATAAATCTCAGTCAGCACACCCTGCTCATCACGCACAAAACGGGCATTAGCCTCATCACCCAGCAACTTCTTAGCCGCTTCGGTGATAACGCGCTCGCGTTTCTGTTCTTCAGTTTCGTTGATGGTTTCGTCGGTAGCGGTGGGGATTGCTTTGAGGACAAGCTTCTTGCGGACGTTGTTGACCGAGTCGATTTTGAACTCTACGGTGCCGTCAGAGAGTTCACGGTTAGCAATGGCTAGAAGCTTTCCAGCCCATTCGGGGTTGGTGGCGTCGATGGTGCGTCCGTAGTGCACGATCAGGCTTGAGGGGTGGCCTGGTTCGGTGAGGTTGTGGCGTACAGTGGCCCCGGCTCGGCGTGCTTTCGTCCAGGAGGCGGCAGAGAGGTTCTTTGCACGCTGGGAGGTACGGCTTGAGGAGGGTTTGACGGTTTTCTGGGGTGCGGTATCGGTGGTATCTGCCTCGTTGCTGTTGGGGGTATCGGTAGTGGCCGTAGTCTCGGGTGCGGGCGCAGCATCAGTAGCAGCGGCCGGGTTGGTTACTTCTTCCTGGCCTTCTGCCTTACCTGCCTTCTCAGATTTTTCGGCGGTGTGGGACGACGGTAGCGGGGTACGCTTCCACCGCCCCACACTCACCAGCGTACGGCTCAGACCCTTGACTCCCAGTAGTGGGTAAGCTGCCTCAATGAAGTTGTCGGCACGAGCCTCACGTTCATCTTCATGACGGGCTGAGGCGCTGAAGGAGGCGGCGGCAGCCGCAACCACCGCACCAGCAAGGATGATGCTGATCAGCGGGGTTCCGGCCATCACCAGCCAGTCCACCACCATGATGGCCACGATAACCGCAGCGGCAGTGACGTGCTTGCCTTTACGGACCTTAGCAGGTAGCCCGTGCTGCACCTCAGTGAGCATCGGGTCCATAGATTCGGCGGTGTTATCCCACCGGGCTGCAGGCCCATCAGCAGAACGCTGCGCAGTACGTCGTGACCTCATCGGCGTGGTGTCCTTTCAACGATGGTTCATCTGAGAAATACAGATGGTTTAACTCACGGTGTGGGCTTAGCTGTTGTTGCCCAGTGCGTTGTAGTAGTCAGCGACCTTCCACGAACCGGAGAAGTCACGGACCAGTACGATGGTCTTCACCTCACGTACTGGCTTCACAGCCTCCATGGGGTCCCGTGCATCTCGGCCGACCATGAGAGTGGCAGTGAACTTAATCATCGGAGCACCCGAAGCATCCGTACCCTGGCTAAAGACAATGTATTCGCCCTCGTCCTGAACAGTCATAGCGATCCTGGCCTTAACCAGGCGCTTCCACTCACGGTCTTCAGCCTTCTGCTGATTGGCCTGGTCGATCATCTTCTGCCTAAATTCGGGAGTGCTGAAGGTTCCGGCACGGAAAGCCCAGTTTGCCGGGTCCGGATCCTTCCAGGACTGCGAGTAGTAGGCGGTGACGAACTCGTGGGCACGTTCACGCGCACGCTGAATTTCAGCCTCGTCCAACGCTGAAGCTGAAGCAGAAGGTGAAGCCTGTGACGTGGTGGTGCTCTGGCTTGCAGGAGCAGAGGCCGCAGCGGAGGCAGAAGAAGCCGCAGCACCGGTGTTTGATGCAGGCTTAGGCATCATCATCCACACAGCGAACAACCCCAACCCGATGGCGCCAATAATGAGCGCGATGGTCACCCAGTCCATCGAACGGCGCGCACCAGCGTTCTGACCCGCGAGCGCGTCAGTAGATGCGGCGGAGGTATTGGGGGTGGATGCGTTGGGGTGTGCATCCTGGTTCTGGTTGTTGTTCATTGTTCTCTCTTTCTTGGGAAGTGATTGGGGGTTATCCTGCCCCCTGCCCTGTACTGTGCCGGATACGCCCGGTGCCGGTGGGCGTTTTGTGTTGTTCAAAGGCGGGCAGGGGGCAGCTATCAGCAATGGTGGCTATTTTTTGGGGTGAACAACCCGAATGTATTCGGTGTCGCCTGCCCCGTTCCAGTTCACGTCGTGTTCGACAGTGCCTTCGTTTTGGCCCATAACGGAGTACATCTTGCCGTTTCCGGCGTAGATGCCGACGTGGGCATAGTTACCGTTGCCGTCTCCGACTTGGGCGACGAGGTCACCCGGTTGCGGGTCGGTGGTGGTTTCACCGACGGTCCAGGGGGTCTGACGGGGCAGCTCGATTCCTGCTTGTCCGTAGACCCAGTGGACGTAGCCGGTGGCGTCCCAGCTCTTGAAGTCGTTGCGGCCTTGGGCGTAGGAGCCGCCGAGACCGTCGCGGGCTTTAGCGAGAATCATCTCGCGTACCTCCTTCTCCTTGTCGGTGTGCACGCCATCGGCTTCAACGGTGAGCTTTTGGGGCTTGTCGGAGTCCTTAGAACCTTCATCCTTGGAGCCTTCAGATCCCTTATCGCCCTCGGAGCCCTTATGGTTGTTCGGGCAAGACTGCTTACCGTACGTAGTGTTACCGTCTACCCCGGAGAGCACCGAGTAAAGCTGACGAGCCGTATTCTCCCACTTGGAGTACTCATACGGGTACGCACTGATCTGCACCGTCTGCGCAGCTTCACCCAGACCCTTCGACTCCCAACCGGGGTAATCCAGCAGCCCAGGCGGGTTACCGTGGTTCGGGCCCTCGGGTCCACCGTAGAAGGCAGCCGCCGCGTACTTGGGGTCGTGCACCTGCTCGGCGGTACCCCATCCAGCGGAGGGACGCTGCTGGAACAAACCGACGGAGTCACGGTCACCGTCCGGGGTGTTTTCCAGGGCGTTCTCCTGTAGTGAGGTCATCAACGCGATGATGATGCCCCGCTCGGGCACACCCATGCCTTTACCGACGGCGATAATATCGGCCGCATTAGATACACGGTTCATATCCCACGTGTACTTGCTGCCGTTGGGAAGGTCGGTTTCAATCGGGGTGATGTCCACCTTGGGGGACGGTGCCTCGGTCTTCGGTGCTTTGACCTCCGGGTTAGCTGGCGCGTCGGTCTTCTGCGTATCAGACACCTGATCCGGCGCACCCTGACCCAACGTGATGCCACGCTCAGCCATATACGGCTCCGGGTCGGTCGGGATACCCTTACCATCCGGGTTATTCGGATCCGGCAACATAATCTGGAAGTGCAGGTGCACACCAGTGGCGTAGCCGGTCATACCGGCACCAGCCAGCTCCTGACCTACTTCTACATGGTCGCCGGCCTTCACTTTCGCAGTACCCGTTGCAGCATGCCAATACCAATATCGGACGCCGTCATCACCCTGGATGATGATGCCGTTACCACCGGCAGCACCACCAGAATCAACAACCAACACCGTACCGGCAGCAGCAGCATAAAACGGGGTACCCTCAGCCATACCAGCAATGTCAGTACCCGGATGATCCGTCAAATCAGCCAACGTCGCACCCGGAATCGGATTATCACGCAAACCAAAACGCGAGGTAATCGTACCCACCGCAGGATTAGCGTACTTACCATTAGGCGCCACACGATTCACACACGAATTCTGGTACTTGGACTCACGCTGCTGAACCAACGCATCATGACTCGCCTTACCCATCACCATCATGGACGTGATCACAAACACCCCGAAAACGGGCACCACAAGAGCCAGAAGCAGACAGCCGCAACCCATAGCACGACGACTACGACGCTTCTGCTGCTTCCGCTGCTTCTTCACCTCACGCTTAGCCTTAGCCTGCGCAGACTTCAGCAACTCAACGGCACGACCGGCGCTCTGATTCACACTCATCGATCAAGGACATCTCACTCCCCTCACCACCCCCCGTACTGAACAAACAGCACCACAAAGGAGGGGGTATAGGGGTTTCAGGTAGGTTAGATATTTCACTCCTATAAAGGCACCCACCCACCCGGCTTTCACCTCACCAGAACAAGAAAAATTTTTAAAAAAGACCCCACACCAAAGACCCCCACCGATCCCCTAGCATCCAAAGGACACACAGCACCTACCCCAGCGCTCGCTGCCCTCACCTGCTGATGAGAGGGCACACAAAAAAGGGTGGGGTGTCTGGTGGATTCACACCACCAAACACCCCACCCTTGTGGGACCCAAAACAAGAGCGAGCAGAACCGCCCGCTAGTCGCTGCGGCGGGTATCGACGATACCCTTACCCTCAGCCGTATAAGCACCCAACTCAGGCACCCATGAAGCACCCCACGGGTTAGCCTCGACACGGCACGAAACACGAACCGTAATCGTGTTGCTCTCTGCCGACAGGTCAGGGCGACGACTACCGGCAGCATCAGCGTTAAGAACCGTCACCTCAGACGGGCTACAACCCGTGTCTTCCAGGTTCTTAGCGACCGTGTCCTTCGCTACCTGTACAGCTCGTGAGGGTTCCGAGGTCAACGCGGCATCACGAGCCGCAGCGGCAGCTGCGGCATCGACTGACGACTGGACGTGGGCGCGTACACCAAAGAACCAGACGGCTGCTACGACCATGAGTAGTAGCGGCACGACGTATAGGAATTCGATTGACGCACTACCATCCTGACCCTGATTCTGGTCCTGGTCCTGGTTCTGCTTACGATTGAGCATGTACGCCCTCCTCTCTACAAGCACGTGAGACTATACCGAAGAATAAAGGGGGTGGTGGGTGCGGCACCGTCACCAGCCACACCCACCACACACGCACATCATTTGACGTTGACCGCGTACCCATCCTGCACACGAATCATCTGCACACCATCCATCGGCACCTCATGAATCAGAACACCGGATTCGTCACCAGCGGTCCACTCCACACGGTACAGAATCGACGAAGTCACACGGTAATGGTCTTGCTTCTTAGCCTTCCAGGAGCAGGTGGAACCACCGCGCGGCTCACCCGCGTACACCGGGCCAGGATCATCACACTGAATGAAACCCTGGGTGCCGGTTGTCTGGCCATCGAAGTACACGTTCATCGCCAGGAAGCTGATTTTCAGCTGCACGTGAGTGTCGCCGTCCGTTGCTTCAGAAACCAGAGGGTTCTTCTGACTGGAGGAACGCGCCTTGGATTCAGGCAACCAAGCCCAGACGTAACCTTGGGTGAAAACGAACGCGTCCGGGCGCACAGTAGCGTCAGACGGCTGAGTACGCACTGTCAATTTCTCGAAGTCGTAGTCCGCGAGCGCATCCTCAGCCAACTGCGCGCCCGCCTTCGTAGCAGTAGCACGAGCCTCAGCCTCACTGGTCGGGACCGTGATAGTCATAGGCGCCAACAATGACTTCACTGCTTCAAGATTCAGACCCGCACCATGGCACTCAAACGCAGTATGATGCTTCGCTACTGGAAGGTTAAGCTTCTTAGTCGCGTAACAAGACTTCGGAGCATAGAACCATCCAGTTTCAGTCTCGCAGGGCACTTCAACACCACCGGCAGCGATGCAGGTCTGCCCCCTCATCGACGCCACAGGCTGAACGACAGGAGAGTCCCCTGCGTCGCGGTTTTCATTCACTGTCGCCGAATTATCCGGTTCTTCGTGCCTCTTATGGAACGCAGAGATCTTGGATTTAGATACACTGACTCCAGACTCATCAGCACTGGCTACAGAAGTAGCCAACCCAGACGCAAAAAGCGCAGCTAAAACTACTACAGATCCAGCCCGCAAAACATTGTGCACCATCATAATTACCTCACAGCCTACGACGAAGCACAGCCCTTGCCGAGCGAACGAACACCACCATAGACATAACGACCATCCTGCAAACGCAGAACAGTAACTTCAACGGTCATCGTCGACTCCGGACCAGTAATAGCACGTTCCCCATCAGGAGTACGCAACTGCGTCCAGTCTTCACAATACCTCACGCGCAAATGGCCATAAGGATACGAGCTACTGTCCGAATATTCGACAGGCAAAACATCCGTAACGGTCACATCACGAATCGTTACATCACCCGTCACGCCGCCGCCGTTATCCGCAACGTCGTTACGAGCAGACTCAATAGTTTCCTTCACCTTATCCAGCTTCTCCGGGGCCACAAACTTGAGTAGTTCCTCATCACTGGTGTGCTCGAAATCCCCATGTAGCCACGCATTCAACATACGAATATCGTTTACCGCAACACGCCTAGCCGCTCGAATTGCTGCTTGTTTGGCGATTGCGGCATCTGCATTCGTGTCATCAGCCGCACGCACCTCAACCACCTCGGAGCCCCTCGGCTCCGCAACCACCGAGGCAGACGCCGAGGCCTTCGTAGCGGTGGGGGTGGACGCAGCAGACGCGCTCGCCGAGGCGGTTGCAACCGGCGCATTAGATGCAGAAGCGGTTGCGGAGGATTCGCTGGTGGCCTGTCCGCCACCGCATGCAGAGAGTGCAAGCATCAGGGCAACAGACATACCTGCCAGGCCAGTACGGGCAGGTCGGTGCTTCAGGGTCTTCATGTGTTCTCCTTTGAGGGTTCCCCTCATCTGGTGCCTGGTATGTGTAGGCCCCAGGGGTTTTATCGGTTGTCTTCACGGTAGCACACAGGCACACCAGGACATCCATCAGGCGGTTAGATGCTCAGGGTGACACCGCGTGCGATAGCGAGATCCCGGTAGCGTGCCATTTCGTCAGCGATGCCGAAGCCAGCCTCGGTGAGGTTTTTCAGGCGGGCGGAGACAGCATCCCAGCAGGCCTGTGCCTCAACAGCAGTGGTGCCGGGCGCTTTCAGCTCGGCGGCGCATTCTCGGCAGACCCTGCCGAGGATTTCTCCTCGGTGTTCGGGGCAAGTTGCCTTGGGCAGGGTCACCAGAGGCACAGGTGCAGTGGCAATCCTGTGGGTAGGTGCCGGTGTGGTAATACCCAGTAGCGCGGGTTCACGCACGATGGCGGTAGTGACCAGAGCCTGAGCATTGCTGACCGAGCCGACACGGCTGAGCACCCTGTCGATAGCAGAGCGCAGGGCACCGTCGGAGACAGCGGTGGTTTTCACGCCATTGTGTGCCAGGTGTGTACGTAGCTCTCCAAGGTCCACGCCCGCGTGAGCGGGGATAGAGATCACCTCAGGAGCAGGCTTCGCTGGGGCTACAGCGGGTGCAGGCTGAGATTCCTGACGTGTCGAGGACTCCGGTACAGACGCTACGGGGCGAGTGCTAGTGCGACGGCTACGGCGGGTACCCCAGCCAAGCAGCTTACGATGCTCAGCGCTCACCGGAGCCAGACGCAGACCACCCGGACGGGTACGAGAGCCCAGGTCATATTCATTGATGTAGACGGTCGAGTCAAAATCCTCGCCCAGAGGCGCAAAATAGGTTTTCGTTGCCACCGATAGAGCGGAGCGGAATTGCTGGCGCCAGCGGCGCTCTGCACTCATGGTGCTGCCGAATTGGGCAGCGAGGTCTGCCCAGGGGATACGTACCTCGCGGCGGACGCGGCTCATACGGCCAGCCAGCCACAGGTACACGTCACCTGCGAGAGCCTGGTGGGGGTTTTCGGTGACGATCTGGCGCCAGGAGTCCCGGAGTACACGCATGGTGCCGTGGACTGGGGAGGGAGCAGCCGCAATGCGGTCGAAAAATTCTTTGGAGAGGATGACGACGGAGCGGTATGCGTCATCGAGGGCGCCGTCACGGTCAAAAACCAGGTCCTCGCCGGAGCCGACCAAGCATGCGCGCGAGGACAGGTTGGTGCCGGAGGTACTCGCAGTACGGTGAGAGACGCGGATGCTCATGTTGAGGATGGCGCGCAGCTGACGCTCTACCGCGAGGCGGTTAGCGGAGCTGTAGGGTACGCCCATGTCGCGGAGGAATCCTCGCCACGTACGGGAGATTTCGATGGTGGGCGATCCGCTCGTCACGGCGGAGGTGACCAGGTACATGAGTACCTCACGGGCGATACGCCCGGAGGGCAGGTGGTACTGGGTAACGCCGTGGGCGTCCTCGTACGGTGTGGCGGCGAGGATGACGGTGATATCTCCATCGGTACGTTCCCACATGGTCTCTGAGGTAGCACGCAGCGGCAGGGAATAGTTGACGAAAATCCACGGGTAGGTGCTGGTGATGTATTTGTCGATGGCTAGCGGCCCGGTGTTGTGGGGACGCTGCAGAGTGCCGCCGGTGGGGGCGGTGTGGTCAGCGAGGATGTCGCTGAGATTCATGCCAGCGGCGGTGCTGGCGGGGGTAGTCAGGGTGGACTGAGGGCGCGCGGGTACGCTAAAATCAACCATTGCGGTGCCTATCGTGTTTAGGTGCTGCCACGGTCCCGGACGTTGCGAGCGTCGCGGGACCATTTTCGTATCTGGCACCACACTAGACCCCGGACAGACGGGCTGTCAACCAGGGAATTTTGCTCTTCTTCGTCGTCGTCGTCATCAGGCGCAGCATGAGTTTTCCACAGCCCTCACGCGCACGCACGCGTCTGACGACGATAGGTTAACTTATAGGTATATCTTATAGGGGGAAAAATTTGAACACCGATTTTCCCCTGTGATTCCGGGGATTCTTGGGCATTTTCACCATGGGTAGCGTACACAATTCATCCCAGAGGCGTACACAATTCATCCCAGGAGCGTACACAAACCATCCCAGTAACGTTCACAGTTGATCCCAGGAGCGTACACAATTCATCCCACTATCGCGGGTGATTGTTCCACCCTAAAATCGAGTTATCCACATGGCACACATCACATAAAAATATTTCCTGTCCGCGCAAAAATACCCCCTTAACGTGTCAGGGGTACCCTTTAGGGTATACGTGTGGAACCTGAATATTTTTGGCCTTTGGCGGGATTTCATACCTGGTCAGCTAGTGTGTTCCCCGCGCGAGCGGGGATGAGCCGAGCACCACCGGAACCAACCTCTCCTCACGCGCGTGTTCCCCGCGCAAGCGGGGATGAGCCGAAGACGATTGCTTCTGGTCGCGATATGGTCGAGTGTTCCCCGCGTGAGCGGGGATGAGCCTGCTGATTCCACGATTGCGAAGGAGGCAGCAATGTGTTCCCCGCGCAAGCGGGGATGAGCCGGGGTAGTAGCTGAGGTCCTCACTGATGGGCTCGTGTTCCCCGCGCAAGCGGGGATGAGCCTACAGGTTGCTATGCACAAAAAACGGAGCAATGGTGTTCCCCGCGCAAGCGGGGATGAGCCGGGCTCCGAGGTCATCGAAATCCGTGCTGCTGAGTGTTCCCCGCGCAAGCGGGGATGAGCCGGCCTCGGTGGGCGCTAGGAGGTCGGGGCGCTTGTGTTCCCCGCGCAAGCGGGGATGAGCCCGATTCTGCTCCAGTGAATGAAAACC
>ERZ773234.414-NODE-414-length-13405-cov-9.936929_pt1 | contig 13405 bp, 10 predicted proteins | sample MGYA00580523_ERZ773234 | MGnify/ENA primary metagenome ERZ773234 (study PRJEB29015, sample SAMEA2738167) | human oral metagenome | biome: human oral; feature: human-associated habitat; material: saliva | place: China | collected 2262 ...
CAGGTCAATCCGTGAAAATCCGCGATTCCGGACACACTTTTTGACCCTTAACCCCGACCGGATACTGCTAGGCTGGGAATCAATCACCAATCCCCTTTGATATACTGCCATCTGGCGAGGGAAGAACCTTGGCTCGCTGGGAATCAATCACCAATCCCCTTTGATATACTGGCGACCTCGTGTGCTTCGATTGGGACGAGCTGGGAATCAATCACCAATCCCCTTTGATATACTGGTCCGATCAGATCAGTTCGGCCCATCGGGCTGGGAATCAATCACCAATCCCCTTTGATATACTGCATCGGCTCTACGTCGTCAGACGGGCGGGCTGGGAATCAATCACCAATCCCCTTTGATATACTGTAGGCACTCTTGGCAGTGCCTTTGGTCGGCTGGGAATCAATCACCAATCCCCTTTGATATACTGTCGGCTTCCAGAAGGTCGGCGGCTCGTTGCTGGGAATCAATCACCAATCCCCTTTGATATACTGAGAACCCCGAATTTTCGGCAGAAAATAGCCGAAAATTCGGGATTTTTGGTTAGAAAATCATGAGCTGTTCGGGTGCTCCAGCCTCCTTCCGAGGCTTCGCATTATCAAAACGAAGCCCCGTCGCCCACTGTCGATCCGTCAGAGCGAGCACCCGCACCTGCCCGCCCTCAGGTAGGTGCGTCTTGATCGCCCTCAGCGTTGCATGGTCCTGCCCACCCGTCGGCCAGTACTTCACGTACACGCTGAACTGAACCATACAGAACCCCCAATCCAGCAGATCATTCCGGAAACGCGTCGCCTCACGACGCTGTTTCTTCGTCTCCACCGGGAGATCAAACATCACCAAGCACCACATCGCGTCATCCGCCATCTCAGTCACCCACGCCAACCCGCGATGGCCCCTGCCACGACGCCACCTGAAGGCGATCAATATCCCCTTCGATATAGCGCCCAAAAGACTGAGCCAGCGCCTCGGCGACAGCTGGAATCCCATGGCCATCCGCATCAAAACGCTGCGACGCAGCCGCGACCAGAAGCTGCTTGACCTCTCGATCCGAGGGGGAGGCCGTGGCGGGGAGAGGTAGTGCTACTTCGTCGATTGCAGGTCGAAAAGGCTCGATCAGGTCATCGGCCAGCGCGAACGCGTTCCCGCGTCCCCGGTGGAACACACCGAGTGCCGGAGCGAGACCAGCTGCGAGAACGGCGCGCATGAGATGCCCACGAAGCACCGCGTAGCCATAGTCCAGACAGGCGTTGGCACCAATCAGCTGACCGGCCGCTGGCTGTCGCCCCACTCCCCGACCGAGCGTCCGCGACCAGTAGAGACGAGCGGCCTGAGCCTCAACGTTTCCGGGGTCACCCGAGCGCACCTGGTCCGCAAGCGCAAGAAGCTCGCCGCTGCCTCGAATCTTCAGGTTCTCGAGAACGGATGCCTGGCCCTCGATTTTTGCGCGAACCAAGCGTGCCCACGCGTTCTTTTTCCGAGGCACCGAGACCTCTGCCTGCGCCCGGTGACGGGCTGCTACTCGACCGTGATCCGACCACGAGTAGCAGCCGCCCTCTGGGATGCCTCTCCAGTCACAGAAGAGCACCGCGACATCCGCCTCAGACAGACGGTGGAGAACAGCGGCGCTCAGGTTGACCTTCATGCCAATAAGGACCACAGCCAGCTCTGCAACAGGCAGAACCGTCGACGCACCTTCATCTGGACAGACTTCCACACCGCCACGAACAGCACGAAGATCCCCCTCGAAAGTACACAGGTCAACAACACGCCACTGCTCTGCCATGGGGAATCACTCCAGCGTCATGGATACGGGAAGCGACGCCGAAGAATGGTAACGTTCCTCGCCCAGACAATTTCGGCGAATGACACGTACTCCTCCTGCACCAAACAGAACATTTACTGCAGGTAACCAGCCTGGCCTATCTACAGTCTTCTGAATAGCTTCGGATGTCACTTCAACCCCCAGAAGCGCAGCCTGCGTCTCATCCACAAAGCCTTCCTTCGATAGGAGTATCGGCTTGATACGCAGCTTTGCCGGTGTCATAAAACCGGCCACACGCCAACTGGTCGCCTCTGGATACCGCGCAAGAACCTCACCGATAAAGCCACCGGAGTACTTACTGGTGTCGATCACAAGCTCGTCACCTTCAACCAGCCAGCCGATCTGCGTTGCCGTCCCGTTGGCAAGTGCCTCCCGGATCTTAGGTTCCGCAGTTCGCATCGAGATGGTCGACGGCTTAAGCGGCGTGGTGAAGACGTCGTGGTCCTTGAGGCGCAGCAGATCTACCTGGAAGACGCGAATCATCGCATAGGCGGTCTTCTTACCGGCAATCCGATAGATCCTCGCGTGGTGGATCGCACCGCTTAGGTCAACATAACCACCACGCACCTTCAGACAGGCTTTCGGACCCGACTTCGAAAACTCGAAGAAGTTCACCAGCTCCGTCGGCCCCACGCGGGTTCCATTCACTGAGATCGTGCGCTGCGGATTTTCGGGCAGGCCCTTCTTCGGATCGAAATCGGGGCACCGAGTGAGCGCGGTCCACAGGGCCGGAGTCTCAGCACGATCAATCAGTTCGACGGGCATGGCAGAACCAAGCGAGTGCTGCTCACCGTATCCCTTTGTGATGATTTGCTTCCCGTCCGGGGTCTTCGGCGGGCAGAACGAGTGCACGGTCGCGTCATGAATGACGCTCGAACCGACGCGCAAGCGGATATTTTCAACGAAGGGGATCGCATTGTCGCTCAGCGCAATGTTGAAGAGCTCGACGCCACGCAGCATCGATTCTCGCCAGGACTCGAAACGCTTCGATGCCTCGCCGGGCTTCCCGTAGAAATGCTTCCAGGTTTCCTCAACGCCCGTCAGACGCTGCGCGTCGCGCATGTTGAGTCGCAGCGCCAGCGTCCGCGACACCGACGGGTTCATGAGCGCGATGACGAGCGCATCCATCGCATGGTGACGCCGATCGAATCGGGTCTTGCCTCGACCACCGATCAGGTTGACGCGGCTTTCGAAGCCCGAGGCCCTACGAGCCTCGGCGGTCAGCTGTCCTCGGTAGACGCCCACCGAGGGAACCGACTCCTCGTCTCGCGAGCGGTAGAACCCCTCGATGCGGGTGCGCAGCTCGACAGCCATCCAGGCGACGGATTCCATGGATCGACCGTCGAACTCCTGGTCCGGCTTCTTCGACTTGAGGCGCGCACAGACTTCGCGCTGCAGCTGCTTGAGCTGCCTGGGAGACATGCCGCTGTCGCGCTGCCACATATTGACGCGCTCGAGCGCACCCGTCAGGGACACTCCCTGATTCGCTTTGTCTGACGATGCCCACACGGCAAAGGGAATCTTGCCCTTCATGTGGTTGCAGGTACGGCACACCGCAGCCAGATTGGAGCGGTCGTTTGTCGATGAACCGTCCGCACGCGGAACAATGTGGTCCATTTCCGCGGTCGTATACGTGATCGGTGCTCCGCAGTACAGGCACTGGCAGTTCTGCCGTTGCAAGGCGAAGTACCGAATCTGGTCGGAGCGATGCACCTTTCCAGAGAGCTTAAGCTTTGCAGCCATCTCAGCAACAGCTGAAGCGTTTGCCTTGCGTCGCTTCTCGTTCTCGCGCATGAGTTCACGAGCGACCCGCTCAGACCCAAGCCCATCGCGCGCATGCTCGATATTGATGACCGTCGGTTCACCCCAGCGTTCAGTGGCAGCATGCAGCCACCTGCTGACCTGCTTGAGGACACGATCAACCGCCGGGTTCCCCGTCGGCGCTCCAATCGGTTCTACGGCAGGCTTCCAGTCATCACCGACGTTGAACTCCAGGCGCCGAGCCGTATGCAGATCAACACCGTCGCGAAGCATCCTGTCGGTGAGACGACGCAGGGAATCCAACGAATACGCGGCTCGTCCCTGCGGAAGCGAGATCTTCTCGAACTCGAGCTGATCGTCCTCAGTTGCCTGCTCGAGCAGCTCGGCGACCTCGTCGTTAACGTCGGTCCCATCCTCGGATCCACCGGAGTTCGAGAACGCGTCCACCATGTAGCCACGCTGTTCGTCGTCCGCTTCCTTCCACCACTCCTTCAGCCACTTGACCTTGCAGGCCATGATCTTCTCGGTGGTCACGTCGGTCGGAGGATTGCGCAGGACCGGCGAGCCATCGAAGGACGCCTTCGCGGTGCCGCGCAGGTCTGCTCGCTCAATCCGAAGCTTATCCGCCAGGTCCTGCCACGTAACTTCCTGTTTGAGGCTGACCTGATTGATGAAGTCGACAAGGTCCTCGAGTTCGTCGGGGGTCAGCGGACGCTCCTCACGTCCCTCTCGAATACGCAGGTTCGCCAGCACACTCACCATGCGGAACAGCTGGAATGCGGGATGCGCCTTCTCGGCGCGCACGTGTCTGCCCTGTCCCGGCAGTTCGTCGTAGCCGACGAGGCCGCGTTCCTTGGCGCTTCCCTTCGGGGACTTTGCCTCGAACACAACGCGAATCAAACGATCACGTTCCGCGGGTTCGATCCTTTGGACATCGCAGATCCCACGAATCTCCTGCGCATTATCGCTCTGGTGAAGTTTGCCAGCCAGGATCCCCTGGGGGCCTCTGAGCTTCGGAGTGCCGGCACGGCCCACGTAGTCGGGATGCGCCAGGTAGGTGTCCACCAGCTGCCCGGGAGTCGCATCAGCCGGGAAAGCCCTCCCCAGCTCCTCACTAATACGATCGTTGAGCCCCTTGAGGAAGTCACTGGGTTCGGAGGGCTGCAGCAGCGTCTCCACCTTCGCGTAGGGATTCCGCCAGCCTCGGTGACGGGCAATATGACGCAACGCGATCGAGAGTGCTTCCTTGCGCTTCTCATCATCCGCGATGTAGCCCTCCAGCAGGCCTGCACGCACGTGCCACGGCTCTCGAGGATCCTTAAAAGAAGTGAGATCGGGTAGAGGCCAGCCGAATTCCTTGGACAGAACACGATCAAGATTCACGAGGCGCTGGTGCCGCGTGCGGTAGAGGCGACGCGTCCGGCGGGCGACACCGGCGGTGAGCTTTCGGCTCTTAGCTGCCTTGTTCTCGTTCGGGTCGACGCCGGCGTCGTGGATGAACACCATAGAGTTCAGCATCCTGACAGGCTGATCGTTGCGATCGACCTCGACCGCGCAAAAGCCAATGGATTTCAGGCCGACGTCGATGCCGACCCGGTAGCGGATACCCGGAACATTTTCTGAGGAATCAATCATAGACACATGGTGTCACACTGCACACACATTTGCGCTCATTTCACAAAATACCGGGCGTTTCGCGAAGAAACGCCCGGTGGAGCATTCAGAGCCGCCAACGAGTCGACCCTTACTGAGAATCAATCGCTTACAGCGTATCACCACACAACACGCGACGCAAGCCACATTGCGAGCAAGTTTCGAGCAACATCACCAGCTCCACTCCCCTAGCTCCCGCGCGCCATTACGGCACAAACGACACGATCCTGAAACAATAGGGGCATGTCGAACGACTCGCGTGAAAACCTGCAGGGTACGGATGGCCAGGACGTGGCTGACTTGACGGCTGCCGCTGGGCAGGCCGTCTCGGAGCCGACCGCCGCTGCTGCGGTCGACGCTGCCGTCGAGGGGGCCACGGCCTCGTCGACGACGGGCGCGCAGGACGAGGCCGTCCTGACTGACGCTCAGCAGCCCCAGAACTCCCCGTACGCGCACAGCCCCCAGAGCGGCGCGCAGGCCCCCCAGTACTCTCCGCAGCCACCGGCTCCTCGCCGGACGCAGAGTAAGGTCATGGTCGCGCCGATGCCTGCACGCGTGCCCGCGACTGAGCCGCGCCCGTGGTACCGTTCACGCCGCTCGTTTGCCGCGAAGGGAGGCGGCGGCAAGGTCCTGGTCGCCGGCCTGGGCCTGACCTACACGGATCATGCGACGGGCGCGCTCCTCCTGGCGAACGTGGACATGGGTTTCCGCGCGCGCACGCTGAGCGCGATCCTGGATCCGACGGGCCGCCGTGCTCGCGCCCTGTTCCTGATCCTTGCGGGCCTCGAAGAGCCGCAGGCTGGCCGCATTATCGCTGCGCCGTCGCGTTCGTGGGTGGCGCGCCTGGCGGGCCGCATCGGCTCGGTGGCACTGATCCGTATGGATTCCCCGCTGGACGAGACGCTGACGATCCGCCAGAACATCCTCGAACCCCTGTCGGCAACGGGTTCGGTCGCGGACTGGGATAACCTGGTGGGGTCACTCCAGGTGACGGGTCTGGCGCAGCGCGTTGATCGGTATCCCTCGGAGCTGACGCCGTGGGAGCGTTTCAAGGCGCTGATCGCTCGCGCGATCGTGTCCGGTGCGGAGGTGTTCCTCATTGAGGATCCGATTTCCCTGCCCGATGAGGCGCGCACCGAGTTCGAGCCGCTCCTGAGGTCGCTGACCAAGGCGGGCTGCGCGGTCGTCGTTTCAACGCCATCCCCGGAGCTAGCCGCCTCGACGGACCGTGCGATTCTGCTCACGAACGGTCGAGTGTCGCTTGACGCGCCGAACCCCACGCCCGTGATCATCGCGACGTCCCTGGAGGCCAACCCGGAGGATCAGAGCACCCTCCGTGCATCACTCCCCTCCCCCTTTGACGAGGTCGTGGCTGGCACCTCCGGTTCCCTTCCCTCGTCGGTTCCCGCCCGCCGCTCGATTGGCGCGGCGACGAACGCTCAGGATCTGTCTTTTGACGAGATCCCTGTGGACGAGCCGGTGCTCATTGCGCCGGTTGAAACGAACGCTGGTTCGGCCGACAACGCGCCGCTCCGCGACATCCCCGCGGTCGATTCTGAGGACCCAGCACAGGCCGAGGATGAGGTCTCCGAGCTGGTCGTGCGCGCCCGCAAGATCCTGTCGGATCTGCCGGGTCCCATCGCACCGAAGGAGTAACGCGAGGAGTAGCGTACGGGTCACTGCGAGCCGCCTCTCTTCATGAGAGACTAGGCTTATCAGGCGAGCCGTCGCCTCGTTACCCCGCACGCGCAGGAGCCCCTATGACCCAGTCTATCCCCCAGCCCGGGCAGTACCCGCCGCCCGAGGCCCCCACGCAGCACGCGCCGCAGCACGCGGCTCCCGCATCCGAGGCACGCCCCAGCATTGGCAGCCTCGTCGCACTGGTGACCAGCCAGCTGTCGGGAATTCTGCGTGACGAGATCGAGCTCAATAAGACGAAGGCGCGCGCTTTCGCCGCCAAGAGTGGTAAGGGTGCGGGCCTGCTCATCACGGCCGCCGTTTTCGCGCTTTTCCTACTGGGTTGGACTCTCCACACGGTCGAGGTCCTCCTGGCCCTCGTGCTTCCGGCGTGGGCGGCGTCGCTGATTGTTGTCGTGATCCTACTGGTCATCGTGGCAACCCTGGCTCTGGCGGGTAAGAACGCCCTCCAGAGCGCGCAGAGGCACCGTCCGGATCCGGCCGCATCGGTGGTCGCTACCAAGGAAGCTATCGAGAAGGGACTGGGCAAGTGAGCAACTCCGTCGACCCGCGCACCGTGACCGTCGGCGAGCGCGCCGCTCAGCCTTCCGGCACGCGCACCGCAGCCCAGATCGAGGCCGACCTCGAGCGTCAGCGCGCCGAGCTGGCCGCCACGATCGATCAGCTCTACGCGCGCGTGCAGCCCGCCACCCTCGCCCAGGAAGCGAAGGAGGAGGCCACCGTGCGCTTCAAGTCCTTCAAGGAGAGCGCGTCTCTGACTCTTCAGGACGCCGTCGGCGGCAACGCGGAGGCCATCAAGAAGGTCGCCGTCGTCGCCCTGTCCACGGTGGGTGCCATCGGCGTCCTCGTCCTGCTGGCCACGCGTAAGCCGCGCCGCGCACGCCGTCAGGCTCGCCGCATCGGCCGCGAGGCCGCCAAGCAGACTCTCGCCGCACTCGCGAAGGCCGACGAGGCCGTGGACGCCTGACTCTTCCGCCTTTCCGTGTGCTCCCCTCGCCCGGGCATCCCGCTCGCGCGAGGGGATTGCACATCTGCGCGCCTGACAGATTAATCCGTAATACCGTTCACATGATGCTGCGCGTCGCGCACGTTTTCGGCGTGTTGCCGGGGATTCACCCCCTTCGGGTCAATCCGCTCAGCGCGCAAAAACCGATCCAAGGTGAGGTCAAGCCGTTCCATTAGCTATGATGGTCCCACGAAACATTTTGAACACCCAGGGAACCGCTTGATGCGGACCCGAACGACGCGGAGGGGGTCGACGCCATGGGGCGCGGCCGTCAAAAGGCTAAGCAGATGAAAGTCGCTCGGAAGCTGAAGTACTTCAGCCCCGACACCGACCTACACGCACTTCAGCGAGAGCTGGCGGATGAGGACTCGTACACGACGAACAGTGCCGTGGACGAGCCTGAAGAGGACGATGCAATCGACGACGACCTCTACTCGAAATACGCCGACTTCGCGGATATTCCGGCAGAGGACGACGACATCGACCCGAAGCAGCTCGATGAGTCCTTCTGGACGGGTGGTTCCTCCACCAAGTAACGGCTGAGCCATTCGGCGGACCGGCCCCGGTCCGCCGCTTTGGCGTACCCGAAACCTGGCGTCAGGTCCCGGTTCACGGCCGCGCGCGTCAGCGTACCGCGCGCATCGCTGTCACGCATGCGTCGCTGTCACGCGCGCCTGCTGAAATCTCCCGACTGATCGCGCCGAGGCCTCGTCCATCCCCAAGCACAGCGGGGCCGAGGCCACCCGGACCCCAGCCCCGCCCGCTCGCGCTCGGAGACGCAGAAGAATCAGCCGACGCGGTACTCGCCGTGCAGCAGCACGGCACCCGCCTGGACGCCCTTCGTGCCGGAAATGAGGCGCACGCCGGCGGAGTCCGCGCTCAGGTCCGAGACCAACCCGAAGCCAGCCACCGTACCGTCAGCACCGGCCGACGTCACGGAGCCCAGGACCCACGCCGCCACCCCGGCCTCGTTGATCGCGGCCAGGACCTCGGAGGCGACGGACGCGGAGACGACGGCGACCATGCCGACGCCCAGGTTCAGGGAGTCCTCCATGCCGACCCAGGTGACGTCGCCGCCGCGGCGCACCCAGTCGAACACGGCGGGGACGGTCCACGTGGAGCGGTCCACGGTGGCGATGGCACCCTGGGGCAGGACACGCGACAGGTTCGCGGCCAGGCCGCCGCCGGTCACGTGCGAGTAGGCGTGAATGCCGCCGACGCCGAAGCGCTCGACCAGGTCAAGGCACAGGCGAGTGTACAGGCGGGTGGGTTCGAGGAGTTCCTCGCCGAGGGTGCGGCCAAACTCGGCAACGTGGGACTCCAGCGACGCGCCGACGCGGGAGACGACGGAGCGAACCAGCGAGTAGCCGTTAGAGTGCAGGCCCGAGGAGGCCATCGCGATAACGACATCCCCATCGGTCACGCGCTCGGGACCCAGCAGCTTCGAGGCGTCCACGACGCCGGTCGCCGCGCCCGCGATGTCGTAGTCGTCGGGCTCCATGACGCCCGGATGCTCCGCGGTCTCGCCGCCGATGAGGGGCGTGCCCGTGGCCTCACAGGCCCGCGCGATGCCGGTGACGATGGAGGCGATACGCTCGGGGACGACGTGCCCGCAGGCGATGTAGTCAGTCATGAGAACCGGGCGCGCGCCGATCACGACGATGTCGTCGACGACCATGCCGACCAGGTCCTGGCCGATCGTGTCGTGCACATCCATGGCCTGCGCAATCGCGATCTTCGTGCCCACGCCGTCCGTGGAGGTCGCCAGGAGCGGCTTCTCCATGCCCAGCAGCGCCGACGCGTCAACCATGCCGGCGAATCCGCCGGTCGCGCCGAGCACGGTGGAGTCGTGGGTGGCGGCGACGGCGCTCTTCATCAGCTCGACGGCGCGGTCTCCCGCCGCCGTGTCGACGCCAGCGGTCGCGTAGTCAAGGGGGGTGTCGGTCATGGGTGGTGCCTTTCGCGGGTGGCGCTCGACGAGGCCGTGTCTGGGTGATCGGGACAGTAACAAAGCCCGCGACGCGGGGGGCGCGTCGCGGGCGTGGAGGTTAGCAGGGGGTGGCGTCGGGGGTTCCGGGCACGGGCGTCCCGGCGGGGATCGCCTCGGGGTATTCGCCGGTGAAGCAGCCCAAGCACAGGGAGGTCCCCTGCCCGGTGGCCGCGACCATGCCGTCGATGGAGAGGTACGCCAGGGAGTCGGCACCGAGGTGGGCGCGCACCTGATCGACGTCCATGGAGGAGGCGATCAGCTCAGCGCGCGTCGGGAAGTCGATGCCGAAGAAGCACGGCCACAGGACGGGCGGGGACGAGATGCGGATATGCACCTCGGCTGCCCCGGACTCGCGCAGCATTCTGACGAGCGCGCGCTGCGTATTGCCGCGCACGATGGAGTCGTCGATGACGACCAGGCGTTTGCCCTCGATGACCTCGCGCAACGGGTTGAGCTTGAGGCGGATGCCCAGCTGGCGCAGCGACTGCGTGGGTTCGATGAAGGTGCGACCCACGTAGGCGTTCTTCACGAGGCCCTGTGCGAAGGGGATGCCGGCCTCCTGCGCGTAGCCGATAGCGGCGGGCGTGCCCGAGTCGGGGGTGGGCATCACCAGGTCCGCCTCGATGGGGTTCTCTCGCGCAAGCGCGGCCCCCATCTCGTGGCGCGCGGCGACGATGCGGCGTCCACCAATCGTCGTGTCGGGGCGGGCCAGGTACACGTACTCGAAGACGCAGGTGTTGGCGCGGCGCACGGCGAAGCGGCGCGAGTGCACGCCCGACGCGTCGATGGAAATCAGCTCGCCGGGCTCGATCTCGCGCACGACGGTCGCGCCGCACAGGTCCAGGGCAGCCGTCTCGGAGGCGACAACCCAGCCGGAGGCCAGGCGACCGAGCACAAGCGGGCGGTAGCCATGCGGATCACGCGCGGCGTACAGCGTGTTCTCGTCCATGAAGACCAGGGAGAACGCTCCCCTGATGCGCGGCAGGACCTTCAGGGCGGCACCGACGAGGGGCGCGGGTTCAGGATCGACCACCGCCGAGGCCGAGGTGACCTCGTCCCCCTCCGCGTCGCCCGGCGTGACGGCGGGTGTCGCGATGAAGGGAGCCGGACCGGGAATACGGTCGGCCATGCCGAGGAGCGCGGTCACGAGGGAAGTATCGGTGGAAGCTCCGCGCTCGAAGTCCTCGCCGTCGTCGGCGATGTCGGCGGCCAGCTCACGCAGCTCAACCGTGTTTGTCAGGTTGCCGTTGTGGGCCAGTGCGAGCGTGCCCGTGGGGGTGGGACCCAGCGTCGGCTGGGCGTTGCGCCACACGTCCGCGCCGGTCGTCGCGTAGCGCACGTGTCCCAGCGCGATGTGGCCGCGCAGGCCCTGGAGGGACTGCTCGGAAAACACCTTGGAGACGAGTCCCTGGTCCTTGTAGACGAGGATCTGCTTGCCATTCGACGTCGCAATACCGGCGCTCTGTTGGCCGCGGTGTTGCAGGGCATAGAGGGAGAAGTAGGTCAGGCGGGAAACGTCCTCGCCCGGGGCCCATACTCCGAAGACGCCGCAGTGATCGTGCGGGTGATCGTCTCCGAAGAGTTCCTGGTCGGACAGTGTCATGTCTGGCTGCGAGACGGGAAGCACGCTCTCACTCTCCCATACTTTTCCCCTCCTCGTGGCATATATCCACGTTGTGGCGCGCACACGCGGGCCCAGCAAACACGACGCGCAGCGCGTAATTGCGCACGCTTTGCGGGGCAGAATCGGTCTCTCCAGTGTCGAGATGACACAATGGAGTGCAGCAATCTTGAGGAGGAAACGTGGCCAATCCGACGCTGAGCGCCATCATGTGGGGACTCGCCCTGCTGGTGAGCGCTGTGGCCGTCCTGTCGTTCGCGCGAGGCCTGACACACATGTGGCGCACGGTCTGCACGGGTACGCCCGACCCGGGGCGCCTGACCCCCGTGGGCAAGCGCCTCTGGGGCGTCATCTCCGCAGCCCTGACCCACCGTGAGTTCAAGGGACGCCCGTGGATCAAGGCCGCCCACTGGCTGGTCATGGTGTCCTTCCCGATCCTCTTCTTCACCCTGGTCACCGGGTACGCCCAGCTGCGCGTCCAGACCTTCACGCTGCCTCTCCTCGGACACTTCGCGCCGTGGGAGTGGCTCACCGAGGTCTTCGCGTGGGGCGGCCTGGCCGGCATCATCCTCCTGATGATCGTGCGCCAGCGCGCCGGGCGCGGCACAGCCGCCGAGGCGGCACTGTCCAACGATGACCCCGACGCCGCAACAGCTGCGGCCGACCCCGACGGCACCCCGCCCTCGTCCCTGACCCGCCCCCACCCGCGCGACTCCTCACCGCGCGGCCTGGCCTCCCGATTCCTCGGCTCGACCCGATGGCAGGCGCTCTTCGTCGAGTGGGTCATCCTCATCGTGTGCGCGTGCGTCGTGGCCCTGCGCGGCCTCGAATACGCGCTCTTCAGCGTGACCCCGGGCCTCGAGGCCCACGCGACCGCGCTGCACTTCCCGCTCACCGCATGGCTCGGCGTGCTCTTCGCAGCCGCATCCTCCTCCTCGGCCACCTCGCTGGCGAACGCGATCGTGCTGGTCAGCGCCCTCAAGGTCCTCACCTCCATGATCTGGCTGACGGTCATCGGCATTCAGACCGGCATGGGCGTCGCCTGGCACCGCTTCGTCGCGATCCTCAACCTGTACACGCGCCGCAATGCCGACGGTACGAAGTCCCTGGGACCGGCCGACCACATGCTCATCGACGGCAAGCCCGCCACCAGCGAGGACGACTTCGACGACGTCCCCGAGGACACCGTCCTCGGCGTGGGCACGATCGACGACTTCTCGTGGAAGGCGCGCCTGGACCTGTACTCGTGCACCGAGTGCGGTCGCTGCCAGGAGCTGTGCCCCGCGTGGAACACCCAGAAGCCCCTCTCCCCCAAGCTGCTCATCATGGGCCTGCGCGACCACATGGAGTCCGCCTCCAACGTGCAGATCGTCGAACAGGAGGAGGGTCACCAGAAGCTCGAGGATGGCGAGGTACTGCTTGACAAGGGTGTGCCGGCCTCGCCGCACTCCTTCGACCTCGTCTCCGCCCTGTCCCTGTCGGGCGCGACCGGCCCCGAGGGCGTTTCCGCGGTCACCGCTCCCCTGGTCCCCGAGGTCGTCTCCGAAGAGGTCCTATGGGACTGCACGAACTGCGGCGCCTGCGTCGAGCAGTGCCCCGTCGACATCGAACACATCGACCACATCCTCGATCTGCGCCGCCACCAGGTCCTCATGGAGGGCGCGTTCCCCCGCGAGCTGGGCCGCGCGTTCCGCGGCATGGAATCCAAAGCGAACCCCTACAACCAGGCAGCTCGCAAGCGCATGGATTGGGCGAAGAAGCTGGACTTCGACATCCCCGTCGTCGGCGAGGACATCGAGGATGCCTCGCAGGTCGACTACCTGTTCTGGGTGGGCTGCGCGGGCGCCTACGACGACA
>ERZ773234.427-NODE-427-length-13197-cov-3.978314_pt1 | contig 13197 bp, 10 predicted proteins | sample MGYA00580523_ERZ773234 | MGnify/ENA primary metagenome ERZ773234 (study PRJEB29015, sample SAMEA2738167) | human oral metagenome | biome: human oral; feature: human-associated habitat; material: saliva | place: China | collected 2262 ...
TGTCAGCACGTCTCTGTACACTTTTGAGAGACCAAAAGTAAAAAGTACCGTCTATCATTATAGCACGACGATACTTTTCTGTCAATACATTTTTTCTATTTTAAGCCTATCTCTGCTTATTAGATTGCTGCTAACTTATTGCTGCGGCTGAGCCACTGCTTCTTCTGATACAGCAGCTGGATTTTCAGAAATAGCTGTCTGGGCTGCTTCCGGATCAATCAAGACTGCTATCGCCTGAATACGACTTTGGAATCTAGCCTTCGTCGCTGCATCCTTAACCTTCTCTACTGCAGTCTTAGCCAGTTGCAAATCTTCCAAAGTTTGCATGGTTTCAAGCTGTTTAACCGCTTCTTCTGCGGCCTGAACTGCTTGCTCCTCTTCCTGAATTTCTTTTTCCTGCGCTTCTTTTTGAGCAGAGGATAGCTGTAAGGAAGAGCTGCTTGATGCGATGCTGGCAGCTGAACTAACTGAATTTCTGGTGGAATTAGCCTGTCCCTGCACAAAAAGCATGCCAGTAATCAGAATCCCAAACAAAATCGACAATACTCCTAAACGAATCCACAGCGGACTGTGGTCAAACTTTTCTAAAACTGTTTTCATCTATAATCTCCGCCCTTTTCCCTAATCAAAAATATTTCCAATTTCCACATCAATGGTATTCGCCTTGACATCAATATTGGTTACTTTCAAGAGCGATTTATAGTCCAGATAATCGCGATTAGCCTGCGCGTTGTCCGCAAAGACAGCTACACCTGCCAACTCAGAGTCGAACTCAGATAAGAGGCTAATCATCCCTGTAATAGTCCCCCCACCTTTGAGGAAGTCATCCACAATCAAGACGCGACTGCCGGCCTTGAGACTGCGCTTGGACAAGAACATCTTTTCAATACGATCTCCGCTGGAGCCAGATACGTAGTTGACACTGACCGTTGACCCTTCTGTAATCTTTAAATCCCGACGAACGATGACAAAAGGTACATTGAGAACATTGGCTACTGCATTGGCCAAAGGTACACCCTTAGTTGCAACCGTCATGACTGCATCAATCTGTTGACCTTTAAAGCTTTTTGCAATGATCCGTCCGATATTATTCAAAATGGATGGAGTACTGAGCAAATCAGATAGGTAAATGTAGCCTCCCGGAAGAATCCGATTACTTTCAGACAGCTGATCACAAAGACCTTGCACAATGGTCTTAGCTTCTGTATCGGAGATGGACGGGCTGAAAATCACTCCTCCACCGGCACCAGTAATCGTTTCAATGGTCCCAATTTCAATCTCTTCAAAGGCTCGCTTAATAATGACAATATCTTCTGAAATAGAAGATTTGGCAGATTCATATTTTTCTGCAAATGTATTTAAGCTCGTTAATTCATAAGGATGGTTAATCAAATAATTAGAAATAACCACCATACGCTCACTTCTTCTTAATTTCATTTTTTCACCAATTAAAGTTATTTTATTCATTATACCATAACAGAAACAAAAAAACGAACATTCTTTTCCAAGTAATGTCCATTTTTCGTATTTTACTGTTCAAGTTTTGGTTTGTAGAAAGAACGGCCTTCAAGAGCGAATATTTTATTGCTCATTTGACCTGGATCTACAAGTCCTAAGGCAGCAGTCATCATCATCATCTCCGCATCCAGATTATCAATCATGTGCAGAATTTCCGCCTCCATAATCTTAGGCCGGACAGGACTGCCATATTCCAAGAGACCGTGGTGGCTGAGAAGAACATGCCGCAGGACAATAACCTCTTCCTTACTATCGTCAATTTTCAGCTCCATCAAGGTCTTGGTCAATTCTTCATCAATCAAAGCGATGTGGCCAATCAGATTGCCTCGCACAGTGTACTCTGTATTTTCTGGACCGCTGAGCTCAATAACCTTGGCCAAGTCATGGAGCATGATCCCTGCGAATAACAAGCTTTTATTAAGCTGAGGATAAATGTCTCCGATAGCATCTGCCAGCTTGACCATAGTAGCGGTATGAAAGGACAGACCAGACTCAAAAGCATGGTGATTGGTCTTGGCAGCTGGATAGGAATAGAACTCCTTGTCATACTTGCTATAAAGCGAGCGGACCACGCGCTGCCAGACCGAATTCTCAATCTTGAAAATCATCTGAGATAAATAGTCTCGGATTTCTTTCTGATCTACTGGCGGTTTTTCCTTGAAATCCGCTGGATCGTTGGGCTCTCCAGCCTTAGGAAGACGCAGGGTCAGTTGATTGACCTGGGGCGTGTTATTGTAGACTTCCCGTCGACCTTGCATGTGCACGACCTTGCCAGCGGTAAATTCTTCAACATTATGTGGCTGAGCATCCCAGAGTTTGCCCTCGATTACCCCTGTATCGTCTTGGAAAGTAAAGGCCAGATAATTTTTCCCAGCCCTTGTCTGACGGACTTCTGCTGACTTGATCAGATAGAAACCTTCAAACAGTTCATCTTTTTTCATTTGATTAATCTTCATTGTTTTCCCTTTCTTCTGAAAAATCAAGTAAGTTCAAATCGAGGTCTTGGTCAGACAGCTCAATATGGCGTAAGGTTCTTTCGATTGCCCCTGTCCGCCGAGTCAAGAGTTCATCAATATTGCCTGAAGCATGCTGTAAGTGCTTTTGTGCCTTGGTCAGGATGCCACCGAACTTGTTAAACTCGGATTTGACAGAACCCAGAACCTTGCTGATGTCGTCCGCACTTTTTTGGATATTGAGCGTTTTAAAGCCGACAGACAGTGAATTAAGCAAGGCAGATAGGGTAGACGGCCCCGCTACCACAATCTGCTCCTCCCGCCGCAAACTGTCAAAAAAGGCTGGGTTGCGGACAACTTCCGAATAGAGACCTTCCGTTGGCAGAAACATAATTCCAAAATTGGTCGTAGCTGGTGGTGCCAGATATTTACTCTTAATATCCTTGGCAAAGCGTTTAACACTTGCTAAAAGAGACTTGCGGTAGAGCTCAATCTCTTCCTTGCTGCCAGACTCATAAGCATCTTCCAAACGGTAGTAATCAGCCAGAGGAAACTTAGAATCAATAGGCAGATAGACATATTCATGCTCTGTCTGTCCCGGCAGTTTAATAGCATATTCGACACGCTCACTGGAACCGGCCACCGTCACAAACTCTCGCTCATACTGGCTGGCCGTCATGATGTCTTCGATAATCTGCCCAAGCTGCAGCTCGCCTAAAATCCCTCGGGTCTTGGTATTGGATAAGACCTTATTCAGTGTACCGACATCTCGGGCAACACTCTGCATTTCTCCCAAGCCGCGATTGACAGACTCCAACTGCTTAGAAACGGTCTCAAAAGAAGTCTGAAGACGAGTCTGAAGTGTTTTTTCCAATTTTTCTTCAACAGTCTGACGCATCTGCTCTAGACGGGTTTCATTGGACTCTTGGATCTGCTGCATACGCTCGTCAGTTTTATCCCGATTCTTGGTCAGGTTGTCACTGATTTCCAAGCGCAGCTCTGTCAAGTTGCGGTGCAAATCTGTCCTGACCTCGCTCAAACGATCTCCCAGAGCTAATTCCAGCTCTTTCTGAGCCGTTTGCTTTTTCTGGCTTTCTTGCTCCAAGCGATAGTCCAACTGATCCGATAGATGATCTGCCTGATTTTCTAAGACTTGCTTTAGCGTCTCGGTCTGCTGACTAAGCTTTTGCCATAGGAGAAAGGTCAGCACTAGGTTTCCCAAAAGAATGAGGATAATTATAAACTCCATATCAGCTCCTGTCTTTACTGTAAATGACGACTGTATATCCGCTATCAAAGTCCAAATAAATGGGCCTATCTATAAATTCGTTAGAAGCATATACTTTTTTGAAAAAAAAGTTATCTTTATTGAGCGGATATTTGGCGCCCTCAATCGTTAGGTCAACGTCATCCGATGGCAGAAAGGCCAGATAGCGCATGCCAGGTACTGGTTTGATTTCATGGCGCCCCTTGGGAACATAGGTCAGCAGATTCTGCTCATCTTCCAGAAAAATCTTCTCCATATAAGGTGCAATTTTTTCATTACTGGGCAGGAAGACATTGGCCAAGGCATGATCCAGACGGCCCCCAAAGGCGCCGAAAATGGTCAAACGGGCATCTGGATACCGTTCAAAACAAGCCAGAACAGCTAACTCCAAGTCCGTATCATCCTTTTCAGGATGGGCCTGAACGACTTCCTTCGCTCTATCTTTTATGCGCAGCAATTCTTCCTTGCTCACAGAGTCAAAATCCCCGACAGCCAAATCCGGACAAACTCCTTGCTCAAGCAGAAAGAGGCTCCCGCGGTCTACTCCGACCAACACATCAAAATCCAAGCTAAAATGCTCCAAGTTCCCACCAGCAAACAGTGCAACCTTAGTCATGCAGGGCATCCCGTAAGGTCTGAACTTGATGATTGACATCACCCTTGAAAACATAGCTACCAGCCACGAAGACATTGGCGCCAGCTTCTTTAGCAATTCCAATGGTCTTATCGTCAATACCGCCATCCACTTCAATATCAAAATTCAGCTGATTGACTTCGCGCAGAACCACCAGTTCACGAATCTTATCCATGGTTTCTGGCAGAAAGGCCTGGCCGCCAAATCCTGGATTAACTGTCATCACAAGGACTTGGTCAACCAGATTTAAGACATTTTTGACTGCTTCGACTGGTGTTCCCGGATTAATCACAACACTAGGCTTGACTCCTGCTGCTCGAATCTTCTGCAGCGCTCCGTGGATATGAGGTGTCGCTTCGGCATGGATGCTGATAATATCTGCACCGGCACGAGCGAATTCTTCGATATGATGTTCAGGATTGGAAACCATCAAATGGCAGTCAAAGACTAGCTTGCTGTGAGGACGCATACTGGCAACAACCCCAGCCCCAAAGCTGATATTGGGTACAAAATGACCATCCATAATATCGATATGGGCATACTCAGCACCTGTCGCTTCTAACTTCTTCAATTCTGCTTCAAAATTAGCATAGTCCGCACTTAGAATTGAAGGGGCAATTTTGAATGATGTCATAGTTCTTCTCCTTATTTAGAATTTTTTTTGGCAACTTTTTTATAGGTTTCCCGACGATTTTCAATCTCGCTGAGAAACTGCAGATAATTATCAAAGCGGAATGAAGCTATCTGGCCGGACTCAACTGCTGGCTTGACAGCACAAGCCGGCTCGTGAGTATGAGTGCAAGTACGAAACTTACAGGACTGGCTGAACTCAGCAATTTCTGGAAAAGCTTGATTGAGATCTTCAGCTGTACTCACCTCGTAATCCAAAGACGAAAATCCTGGCGTATCGGCAATCTTACCGCCGTTTAGATTGTAAAAGCTGACGGCCCGTGTCGTATGGCGGCCACGACCCAAACTTTCGGAAATCTCTCCTGTTTCCAATTGCAGGTCTGGAGCGATTTTATTGAGCAGAGTGGACTTTCCAACCCCGGTCTGTCCCATAAAAACAGTGATTTTCCCTGTCAGCAGCGGCAGCAACTCCTCAGTAGCCTTAAGAACCTCATACTCTATATCCTGATAGGCCTGTACATAGATATCCAAACTCTGCTCATCTTCAAGCAGGTCTAACTTGCTGATGTAGATAATAGGATGAATCTGTTTATGCTCTAAAAGCACCAGAAAACGATCCAATAGATTAGCATTGAAATCTGGCTCTTTCGCGCTCATGATTACAACTGCCTGGTCAATGTTGACAATCGGCGGCCGTACAAGACTGTTCTTTCGCTCTGCTATTTTTAAAATATAGCCTTCCGAGTCTTTTTCTGCTGAAAATTCGACATCATCACCAACATAGGGTGTCTGCCCTTTTTTGCGAAAATTACCCCGCGCTCTGGTCTGATAAACCTGTCCGTCTGACTCTACATAATAAAAGCCAGCCAGAGCCTTAATTATTTTTCCTTGCAAGATTGCTCCTTAAAAGTTAATACACTCATTATAACAAAAAATGCGAGATTTAGCTTGCTTGTTTTGTATAGAAAGCATTTCTTAAGGTTAGGTTCATTTTTCATAGAAAACAACTGCTTTAAAATATTTGTAATAAAACTGGCATGATAAAAGCGAACAAGTCCAAAAGAACCTGTTCGCTTTTTTATATCGTATGAGATGCTCACTGTAATTTTCAGTAAGTCATAAAACTGATTAGCTGCGTTTTGCCTTAGCCATCAGCATTCCTCCTGCGAGAAGCGCTGCTAGGAAGCCAAGAATAGTAACAAGAAGACTTTCTTCCTGTCCAGTACGAGGAAGAGCTTTTCCTCCGCCTTTCGGAGCTTGACCGCCTGGCTTATTAGTTGAAACCTTATCTTCAACACTCTCTTTCTTAGCAGGGATATGACTGAAGGTCAGCTGAGTACCGTTGATCTCAAGCTTGTAGCCATCTACTGGATCAGCAGCAACGCTATAGACAATTTCCTTGCCATCCTTGTACTTAGGAAGGTCGCTAAAGTTATACTGCCAACCATTTTCTTCTGATACAACCAGTTCTTTGATTGGTTTGCCATCTGCCAAGAGTCGAACAGTAATCTTAGAAGGTCGAACCTTATCTTGATTTTCAGCATCTGACCATACCGCAGTTCCCTTAACAGCAATCTGTGTTGGTTTATAACTGTTGGTCAAGGTGTAGCTACCGTCTGTTGCTTGTTCCTGGCTGCTGCTATAACCCTCAACTGTCACTTCTTCAAGGACTGTATAGTTGATTTTCTTGCCCTTCTTATTCTTAGGCAGATCCTTAGACTCAAACTTCCAGTCAGTAGCAGCTGTTACTTCCAGCTCATCTACCACCTTATCTCCGTCCAAAATCTTGACCTTGATAGATGCTGGGCGCTTGCCATCTTGGTTATTGGCATCATCCCAAACCTTTTGACCAGAGACTTTAACGGTTTCTGGAGTGTAGGAGTTGGTAACAGTGAACTTATCAATCTTCGTTTCATACTGAGCAACGGCATCTTCAGTAAGTGTGTAAGCAATCTCTTGACCATTTCTATATTTAGGCAGGTCTTTAGATTCAAACTTCCATCCATTAGCAGCTGTTACTTCAAGTCTATCAACAACTGTGCTTCCATCCATTACTTTTACTGTAATAGATGTTGGGCGTTTGCCGTCTTGATCGTCTGCATCATCCCAGACTTTCTGACCAGAAACTTTCACCTGCTCTGGAGTATGAGAGTTAGTGATTGTCTGACCTTCTACTTTCGGACTGTAACCTTTTTCTTTCAAAACGGCTACTGTTGCATCATCCTCTTTGACAGAGTAGGTGATCTCCTGTCCCTTGTCAAACTGAGGCAGATTAGTGAAGCTTGCTTTCCAAGTATTAGCAGCTGTCTCATTATCAGCTGTCAAGGTCAATGTCTTACCTGCGACAGCAATTGGCTCTTGACCATTTACTGAGCGATACAGCTGCACTGTGATAGAAGCTGGACGCTTACCGTCTTGGTTATCAGCATCATCCCAGACCTTCGTAACAGCATATTCTGTACTTTGAGGAGTGTAAGAATTAGTAATGGTAAACTTATCAATCTTAGTTTGATAGTCCGCAACTGCTTCTTCAGTAACAGTATAGGCAATCTCTTGACCTGCTGCATACTTAGGAAGGGCTTTAGACTCAAACTTCCAATCGTTAGCAGCTGTTACTTCCAACTCATCTACGACAGTATCGCCATTTTTCACCTTAACCTTAACAGAAGCTGGACGCTTGCCATCTTGGTTATCAGCGTCATCCCAGACTTTTTGACCGGAAATCTTAATCATCTCTGGAGTGTAAGAGTTGGTAACTGTGAAATCTTTGATTTCTTTAGTGTAGCCAGCCACATCATCTTCCTCGATAGAGTAATCAATCTTCTGACCATTTTCATAAACTGGCAGATTTTCAAATTTGGTTTGCCATTGATCAGCAGCTGTCACTTCCTTGCTAGCGACTTCTGTCTTGACACCGCCGACGGTCTTCATCAGCTTAATGCTAATCTTAGTTGGACGCTTGCCGTCTTGATTGTCGCTGTCATTCCAAGTCTTGCTGGCAGTGATTTCTGCCTTTTCTGGTGTATAAGAGTTAGTGATATTGTAGCCATTAAGATTAGTTGAATAACCCGGTACAGCTTCTTCCGTTACTGTATAGGTAATTCGTTGGCCATCCTTGTAGACTGGCAAGCCAGTAAAGTTGTAAGACCAGCCTTCTGCCTCTCCGACTGTTTGAGTATTGACTTTTTGACCGTCAGCTAGCAGATTAACTGTGATAGAAGCTGGACGTTTGCCATCCTGGTTATCGCCATCCTCCCAAGTCTTGCTTCCAGACACAGTCGTTGTCTCTGGAGTGTAAGAGTTGGTAATGTTGTAACCATCCACTTTGCTATCATAACCTGGTACAGCTTCCTCACTTACGGTATAAGTAATTTCTTGACCTGCTGCATATTTAGGCAGGGCCTTAGACTCATACTTCCAGTCGTTAGCGGAAGTAACATTTTGCTCATCAACAACCGTATCACCATTCAGAATTTTAACCTTAACAGAAGCTGGGCGCTTACCATCTTGGTTGTCCGCATCATCCCATTTCTTCTGACCGGAAACCTTGACCGCTTCTGGAGTGTAAGAGTTGGTGATATTGTAGCCGTCCACTTTGCTCGTGTAGCCTGAGACAGCTTCTTCTGCAACAGTATAAGCAATTTCTTGGCCAGCTGCATATTTAGGAAGAGGATTAGATTCATATTTCCAACCGTTAGCAGCCGTCACTTCCTGCACATCGACAATATCTTGGCCTTTCAAGATCTTGACTCTAACAGCATTTGGACGCTTGCCGTCTTGATTGTCCGCATCATCCCACTTCTTCTGACCGGAAATTTTGATGGTTTCTGGTTTATAAGTGTTGGTCACTACAAAGCCGTCAGCAGCATTGCCAGTTACCTGAGATTGATAGTGAGGGACCGCGTCTTCTTCCAGAGAATAAACAACTTCTTGTCCCTTTTCATATTTGTTCAAGTTGGCGAACTCGGTTGCCCACTGGTCAGCTTCAGTCAGAGTTCGGTTCGCAACTTCTGATTTCTGACCGCCGACTTCTTTATAAAGTTTGACAACAACATTGGCAGGACGTTTGCCGTCTTGATTCTCGGCATCATCCCATTTCTTGCTGGCTTTGATAGCGATTTTCTCTGGCGTACGAGTATTGGTAACAGTGAGATTCCCCTGATCTACTTCTGGAGCATCGTAGCCATCAAGCTGATCTTCACCGATTGTATAGGTGATTTTTTGACCATTTGTATCAAAGATTGGTAAATCAGTTGTCTGAGCTGTCCACTCCGCATCTGTACTTCCGCCAGTTACAGTCACTGTCTTATCAGCCAACTTTTGACCGTTAGCGTAGACATCTACAGCAATAGAAGCCGGACGCTTGCCATCTTGATTGTTTTCATCTTTCCAAACTTTCTTGACTGTCAGCTTTTTGCTGGCATTTGGATCCACCGTATTCTTGACTGTCTTAACCGCTCCATCAGCCTTGATAGTCACCTTCATCGGATTGCTGTCCAGTACATAGCCTTCCGGAGCTGTTACTTCTTCTACTGTGAATTGACCTTTCTTGATTTCTTCACTTGAGAAAGGCTGTGTAGAAACCCGACCGTTAGCATCTGTCGGCGGCAGAGTAATCTCTTCACCGCTAGGAGTTGTCACCTTAAAGACAGCACCTTCCAGCATTTTGCCAGTCTTAGAATCCTGCTTATAGAGAACCAGACTGTTGCTGATGTCAGCTGTAATGACACCGCCCTCTGTAATCCGGCTACTACGTTCTATTGTAGAAGACGTAACACCAGGACGATCATCTCTGAATGGCAGTTTTTCATTATTAACTTCCATCTCAGCCGTATTCGACACCAAAGAACCATCAGCTGGTGAAGTTGTCATATAGTTCAACATAAAGGCGTGGTTGCCTGGGTTATTGATGGTTAGAGTAAATTCTGTATAAGTGTCATTATAGGCAACCGTATAATCTTGACCTTCTTTCAAGATAACAGAATTCGCAATACTTGATAAACTCTGTGTGTACTCCCCTTGGCGAAGGACAAATTGCTCCGGAACGAATTGCATTGGCGCACTGCTATCTGGAATTACATCCTTGATAACAATCGGAGAATTATAAGTCTTTTGCTGAGTATTGATACGAACAGTCCAGTTATGGGAGTAGTCTCCGCTCTTGCCAAGAATAGCCGAATTATATGGCTTCTTAGCAATGACCCCTCCAATCTTAGCGTAGTTTTCACCGGCTGTTGAAAAACTGCTTTGTTTGCGCTCGTTAATGGTTACCTTATGGCTCATCGCGCCTTGAGTTTCCTCGGGATTATAATTCCAGTCCTGATCAGCGCCTACTGTCGTCGCCTGAAAGTCAAAGAAGAAGCTCCCTCTTACTCCACTAGCAGTTGTCTTAGACTTGTAATCTGCCAAATTCTGAATAGTAACCGTGATCAGACCGCCCTTACCTGAACCATTCGATGTCATCTTAGCAGCTCCGAGCTGGACCTGCGTTTCATTATCCGTCAGAGTAAAAGTTGTACCATCAGCAATGGTTGCACCGTTCGGTACTGTAAAGGTAAAGGTATCCCCATCCTTGAGCTGGTTATCGTAAGCAGACAAATCAAAAACTAGCTCATAGCGATAATTTCCCCCTTGAACCAAATTGTAAGCACCATTAACCTTAGTTGCTTCGCGGCCATTAGAATGGTCCCAGATTTTAATATCTGTGATTGCATTCTTCAAAGCATCGGCTTGAGCAGTTGCTGTAAATAGCTTCAAATCCAGCAAAAACAGAAGGGGCAGCATCAAAAACAGCAGCCATTTTTTCAGTTTCATAACATTCTCCTTTTTTATTTCGTTACCTAAATAAGTAATTAATTTAATTGTAACAAATACTTGCTATAATGGCAATATCATAGAACTATTTTAGTAAAGAAAAAATAGAAATTTTTCTGCTTTTTTCACTGTATGAAAAAAACTGATATTCTCTATTGGCATTTTCACAAAAATAAGTTATAATAGAATCTCAAGCGGAGGTGGTGGAACGGCAGACACGCATGCTTCAGGCGCATGTGCCCGTACGGGTGTGAGGGTTCAAATCCCTTCCTCCGCATCGAACAGGAACTCTTGTCCAAGTTGACAAGAGTTTTTCTTTTGAAAAATCATGAAACCGTCTTGCGATTTCTTTCAGAAAAACCAGCCTTTTTCAAAAAGGGCTGGTTTTCAAATCTTATAATCCTTGTTCCTTCAAGGCATCCGCCAGACGGGCAAAATCTGCCAAAGTCAAGGCTTCTCCCCTGACACTTGGAGACAATTCAGCTTGCTCTAAAGCAGCTGTTAGCTTAGCCTTGGTCTCCTCTGACTTCCCAAAATGACTGGTCAGATTGTTCCAGAGCGTCTTGCGACGGTGGACAAAGCTAACCTTGGAAACCTTGAAAAAGAATTTCTCGTCTTGGACTTCAACTGCAGGCTGGTCTCTGCGTACCATCTTGAGAATGGCCGAATCCACATTAGGCGCTGGCACAAAGACTGTCCGCGGCACGATAAAGGCAACCTTGGCCGTCATGTAATACTGGACCGCAATCGACAAACTGCCGTAAGCCTTGGTATTCGGCTGAGCTGAAATACGATCCGCTACTTCCCTCTGCATCATCACGACAAACTCACTAAAAGGAATCCCGCTCTCAATCAAATGCATGAGAATCGGCGTCGTGATGTAGTAGGGCAGATTTGCCACTACCTTGATAGGTAGGTCTGGATTCTTAAACTCTGCTATGTACTGGGCCAAATCAACCTTGAGAATATCCTGATTGACCACTGTTACATTGTCAAAATCGCGCAGAGTATCCGCCAAAATCGGCACCAACCGATCATCAATCTCAAAGGCCATGACCTCTGCGGCACTTTCCGCTAAAAATTCTGTCAATGCCCCAATTCCAGGCCCAATTTCAATGACATTGACCTTTTTGTCAATCTCCGCTGTATCCACAATCTTCTGGAGGATATTGGTATCCGTCAGGAAATTCTGACCGAAAGATTTTTTAAAAGTGAAACCGTGACGCTCCAGAATGGCACGGGTCACACTATGGTCTGCAATTCGCATGCATCGTCTCCAAATCTTTGTATCCGTATAGAAATTCAATATATTTTCTAGTTATACTTGTTAAATAACCAAACCTAAATATTTTGACTTGCCCGACATCTATTACGTTTATTTTCAAAGCCTTTTACACATCTCTCAATATATTTATCATAGTCTTTGTTGTCCACTCTAGAACCAGTATTATTTATTCTGTCAACAATACTATGTACTTTTTGTTCAAAATCCGAGGTATCCTTTTCTTTATAGATTACAAACAACTCTAAGAACTCTGCTAGGCCTTTTAATTTATTGTAAAACTCTACAGCTTGTTGCATATTTAATACTTTTACAAGTAATTCAGGTGTCCTTTCAGTTTTTCCAGAACTAGCTAATTGAATATCCCACTGACCATGGGCTAGTCTATTTCTAGCCGTAATAACGTCTTGAATTTCTTTAATATATTCATCTTGAAACATTTTGTCAATATAATCTCGAGTAATTTCCTCCCAACTTTCTGTACTAGATATATGATTAATTGCAATTTTAAAAGACTTTTTCCATTTATCACCAATACTTTTCTCCTGATTAATCTCATCTAGTTCCATTTCATTAAAACTCACTCGCGAACTTTCATACAATATCTTATACAGACGTAGCTCGAACCAGTTTCCTAACAAGAACATGTATAGCCTTTGAGATGCCTGTAGTTCTAACTTCAATCTATCTAACCTACTATTTTGGGGGTTATTTTGCAAGTTCCAATAATATTCTCCAATAATTTTATTAGTGTTTTTTTTGATGATATCAATTTGAATCTCACACATAATCAAATTAGATTGATAAATCCCATATAATTGTTGTTTAGTCAAAAATGTATTTGTCATTAAATGACCTCCAGACAAAAAAATTCTGCTTCCGAAAAAAATTGAATGGTGTTTCCTCCAATTCCTTTCGGAAGCAGGATTCGAACCTGCTATACTCCAAGTAGCCTTGGCGTGTTTACCAATTCACACCATTTCCGCTCTTCACATTATAACAAAGACAATAACATTAGTCAATATTTTTGTTATAATTTAAATGTAGCATTTCCCGTAGGCAGCCAACTGATTGTCAATACAAATTTAAAACTAGATGT
>ERZ773234.437-NODE-437-length-13013-cov-6.471523_pt1 | contig 13013 bp, 10 predicted proteins | sample MGYA00580523_ERZ773234 | MGnify/ENA primary metagenome ERZ773234 (study PRJEB29015, sample SAMEA2738167) | human oral metagenome | biome: human oral; feature: human-associated habitat; material: saliva | place: China | collected 2262 ...
GGCGGCGATGATGGACCAGCCGTTGGGGCCGGGGGCGGCCCCTTCAGCGCGGCGCTCGGGGGTGTCGAAGTAGTCGTAGATCGGGTGGTAGTGGGTACCAACCAGCTCGTGGCCCTTGTAGGTGGCGACGACGGTGGGTTCCTCGCCCAGCTCCTTGGCGTAGGCGGGAATCAGGTCGGTGGCGATGATGACGCGCTCGCCCGCGAGGTTACCCGCGTGATCGGCTGCAACCTCGACGAGGGAGTACTCGATCTGCGGGCCCACGGCCACAGCCGAGTTCGACGGCAGGGTCCAGGGCGTGGTCGTCCAGATGAGGGCCAGTTCGGGGCGCGCCGAGTCCTCGCGCAGCTTACTCTCGAGACGCAGGCCCACCGTCACCGTGTTGTCGGTGCGGTCCTGGTACACGTCGTCGTCCATCTTGAGCTCGTGGTTGCTCAGAGGCGTGCGGTCGTTCCAGCAGTAGGGCAGGACGCGGTGGCCCTGGTAGGCCAGGCCCTTGTCGTAGAGCTGCTTGAAGGCCCACAGCACGGACTCGGTGTAGGGCATGTCGAGCGTCTTGTAGTCGTTCTCGAAGTCCACCCAGCGGGCCTGGCGGGTAACGTATTCTTCCCATTCCTTCGTGTAGCGCAGGACGGAGGAGCGGCAGGCGGCGTTGAACGCCTCGATGCCGACGCCACCCTCGCGGGTGATCTCGGTGACGTCCTCGATGCCGAGCTGGCGCTGGGCCTCGAGCTCGGCGGGCAGGCCGTGCGTGTCCCAGCCGAAGCGGCGCTCGACGCGGTGGCCCTTCATGGTCTGGTAGCGGCCCACCACGTCCTTGACGTAGCCGGTCAGGAGGTGACCGTAGTGGGGCAGGCCGTTGGCGAAAGGCGGGCCGTCGTAGAACACGAACTCGTTGGAGCCATGCTCGCCGGCGTCGCGCATCTCAATGGACTTGCGGAAGGTGTCGTCACTGGCCCAGAACGCCAGGGTGCCCTCTTCCATCGTGGGGAAGGAAGGGCTGGGGTCCACCTCGTCTTGCCGGTGGCGGGGGTAGAAGCCGTGCTTCGTCATGAGTGTCCTCGTCTCGCGCCTATACAGGGACGAGGACCGGCGTCGCCGGCACCCGCGGTACCACCCCGCTTGCCGCTCCCGTTGGTCGGGCGCGGCCGCTTCGTTGGGGCTGTGTCGGGCCCTCCCGTCCGGTTCTACTGGAGGGGACGAGGCCATGGCCGGCTGTCGCGTTCCTCTTTCTTCCGGATGCTCCCCGGTGATACCCCGCGGCAGCGGGCCGGATCGTAGCGAAAAACCAGTGTAGCGAAGAAACTCGCGAGCGCCCACTGGGCGGAGCGTCTGCCTGCCCACAGCGCACCTGAGAGCGCTCAGCGACGCACGCGCAGACGATGGTCTGGTGGGCTGTGGTCGGCGCGTGACCGGGGAGGCTTGGGCCTCCTGTCCTAGAGTTGTGGGGTGAGTTCGACAGATACGAGACGCCCTGCGCGCCCCTGGGGTGCGCTCATTGGCGTACTGTTCCTCATTGCGTTGATCGCCGTGTGGGCGGCGCAGGGTGTTCTAGCTGGATCGGGGTTACCCGTTGGTCGCGCGGCAACGATCGCCGTCGGCATGACGCTGCAGGCGATTCCGTTCCTGCTGCTGGGCGTGTTCGTCGCTGAACTCATCGAGGCATTCATCTCCCCCGCGCTCATCGCGCGCGTATTCCCGAGGAATCCGATTGCTTCCGTCGCTACTGCGCTTCTCACGGCTTTCCTGCTCCCCGTGTGCGATTGCTCGGCGGTACCGATCTTCCGCTCGCTGCTGCGCAAAGGTGTTCCACTCTCGGCAGCCACGACCCTCATGCTGGCTTCTCCCGCCATCAACCCACTGGTGATTGCGTCCACCTACTACGCGTTTGGCTCGTGGTCGTTGGTCGCCACGCGTATCGGACTGAGCGTTATTGTTGCTCTCTCGGTTGGCCTGTCGATGCTGGTTGCTTCTCCGCGAGCGCTGCGGGCGGATGGTGCCTTCCATGACGGCGACGCGTGCGGCTGCGCGGGTGGCTGTGCGATGCCGGATCGATCCTTCTTCGGCGTGCTGGGTGCGACGGGGCAGTCTTTTGGCCGGATTCTGCCGTATCTGCTGGGTGGCGTTGCGGCGTCGACGCTGGCTCAAGTGCTATGGCCGGTGTCTTCTCTGCTCGCGGGGCTTCCCGCGCCCGCAGCACTGGCCCTGATGATGGGTTCCGGCTTTGCATTGTCTCTGTGTTCATCCTCTGACGCGGTGATTGCCCGCTCCCTCGCTTCGCTGGCGCCCACTGGCGCGCTGATGGGTTTCATGGTGTACGGGCCGATGATGGATGTGAAGAATGTGGCGCTCCTGGCTTCTCAGTTCCGGGGTGCGTTTGTGGTCCGTTTGTTCGTGACGGTGAGCGTGGCTGCTGCCACCGTGATTGGCTGCGCCTGGTGGGCGGGGGTGCTGTCGTGAGGGTTATGGATCGCCTGGCCCCGGTCGCCGAGTCCTTGTCGTTGGCTTGCCTCGGCGCTGGCTTGCTGTGGCTGTCGCTGTCGGGTCGCTATGCATCGTTCGTCCCGCCTTCCGCGCGTCTCGGGATTATCGCCTCGGGAGTGTGTCTGCTCGCGTGCTCGCTCGCTCTGTCTGCTCGACTCGGGTCCGCCGACCACGAGCACACCGACAGTGCTCACACTCGTCGCGCTCTCTCGCGCGCCCTTGTGGCGCTCCTTGCGAGTGCTCTGATCGTTCTTCCTTTCCGAGTCTCTCCCTCGGAGTTGGCATCGACCGCGTGGAACGCTCGTGTGGCTGACGCAGGCACGAGCCCCGGCCTCGACGCTGGGGACGATGGGGACGGCTCTGCGTCGACGTCCACCTCCCAGGGGGAGGCCTCCCCCACCGTTACTCCGCAGAGCGGGGACGCCGCATCGGCCTCGTCGTCGGGGAAGCTGGAGCTGACGACTGATAACTTCTACGATCAGGTTGAGGAGTTGATTGCTCACGGGCGCGCGCACGACGGCGATCACATCGATCTCGTCGGTTTTGTGATGAGCCCTGAGGCGGCTCGCGCACAGGCGTCGATTCCTCGCGTGACGGAGGATGACAGTTTCGCGGTGGCCCGCATGGCTATCTGGTGCTGTGCTGCTGACGCATACCCGATCGGTTTCGTTGTTCGGTGGTCCGGCCCCGCGCCCGAGGCGGATAGCTGGGTTCACGTGAGCGGTACGCTGCGCCTGCGCGGCACGAAGGCGCTCGTCATCGATGCTGATTCGGTCGAGGTGACCGATGCGCCGAATCCGGAGTTCGTGATTCAGTCGCGCTAAATACACAATTTATAGTGATGCAGATCACTTCGATCGTTTATGTCCGTTACCTCGGACACAAAATTGCGCGCGTACGGTGAATGAAGCGCACACGGCAGGCGCGGGCGCACCATCTCACCTTCAAGGATGAAGACATGTCATCGACAACAACACTTACTCCCCGCGAAAAACAAGCGAGGCGCTACGCAACAACTCTCGCTCTCATCGCCACCCTCGGGCCCTTCTTCTACGGATTCGAAGGCATGGTCCTCAACGCCGCCATCAAGGCGGTGGGATCCACCTTCGAGCTCGGACCGATCCTGCAGGGCGTTGCAGGTGCAGCAGGCGTCATCGGCGGCCTCATCGGCGCGCTCGCCGCGGGACGCATCTCCGACAAGATCGGCCGCAAGACCACGCTCATGTGGGTCGGCCCCTTCCTGCTCTTCGAGGCCCTCCTCGGCCCCATCTCTCCCCTCCTGGGCAGCCTCGGCTACCCCTTCCTGCTCCTGACCCGCATCGTCGGCGGCATCGGTTTTGGCGCGGCGACCACGGTCGCCCCCGGCTACGTTGCGGAGATCGCTCCCGCTGAGATCCGCGGACGTCTCATCGGCTTCCGTCAGCTCGCGATCATCCTGGGCCTGTTCTTCGCTGGCCTCATCAACACGGCGGTCGTCTCGATCACGGGCGGTGCCGCGAAGCCCGCGTTCGGCGGGCTCATGACCTGGCAGGTCCTCTTCGCGTGCCTGATCATCCCGGCCCTCCTCTTCGTCGTCTTTACGGCGAAGATCCCCGAGTCTCCCCGTTACCTCGTCTCCGTGGGGCGCACCAAGGAGGCCGAGCAGATCCTGGCCAAGCTGTGCGGCGAGGAAGATCCCGCAGACCGCGTCACGGCCATCACCCAGTCCCTGACGATCACGGGCGGCGCGAAGCTCTCGATCGGACAGATTCTGTCCTCCCAGTGGCGCGGCCTCGTGTTCGTCGGCATGGCGATCGCCGCATTCCAGCAGCTCACCGGCATCAACGGCGTCTTCTTCTACTCGAACTCCCTGTTCGCTGCCGTCGGCTTCACCGAGTCGATGGCCCTGGCCCAGACGCTGCTCATCACCGCGTTCAAGATCGTCGGCGTCCTGTCGGGCATCATGCTGGTGGACCGCGTGGGCCGCAAGCGCATGCTGATCTACGGCGGCACCCTCATCTTCGTGTCGCTGGGCATCGTGGCCACGGTCTTCACGGTCGCCCCCACCGTCGACGGCAAGCCGGACGTCGCAGACTCCCCGGTCCTGGCGTTCCTGGCGGTCGCGGCGCTGTGTACCTTCCTCCTCGGATTCACCTCTTCGTGGGGCCCCATCTTCTCCATCGTCATGGGCGAGATGTTCCCCAACTCGATCCGTGGTGGCGCCATGTCGCTCGCCTCGGGTGCCGACTTCCTCGTGAACTTCCTGGTTGTTCTCCTCTTCCCCTTCCTCATCGGCTGGTCGCCCGCCGGCACCTACTGGATCTACTGCGCCTTCGGCGTCCTCGCGGTCATCTTCACGGCGAAGTTCCTCACCGAGACCAGCGGCGCCGAACTTGAGGACATGGACAAGGTCGTCGCCCAGTAGCAGCGGCCTACCCCCTGATTTCAACGACGAAAAGGCATTGCAATGACTGACAACACGCGGGATATTCCCGACAATGTGCGCAACGTCCTGGTCATCATGACCGACCAGCACCGCACCGACACGATCGGCTGCCTGGGCAACCCACACGCGCGCACCCCTGTCATCGACGCGATGGGCGAATCGGGCTTCGCCTTCACCCACTGCTTCACCCCGACCGCGATCTGCACGCCGGCGCGCGCCTCGCTGCTGACCGGCAAGCGCCCGGGCAAACACCAGGTGCTGGCCAACCCCGAGTGGAACATCGCCTACCAGGTGTCGATCCCCGAGGGAACGTGGACGTACACGCAGGAACTGCGCGACGCCGGCTACAACGTCGGCATCGTCGGCAAGTACCACTGCGGCTACAACCTGCCCGATAAGTTCGGCGCCGACGACGACACCTACTGGGGCGCTGAAAACCCGGTAGCCAACGAGAAGTACGTCGCCTGGCTCGAGGCCAACAACCTCCCGCCCGTTCGCGCCCACGACCTGTGGCGCGGCAAGCTCCCAGGTGGGCGCGACGGCCACATCATCGCCGCGCGCCTCGACCAACCCGAGGAGGCAACCTTCGAACGCTTCCTCGCGGACCGTGCGATCGAGAAGCTGCGCGAATACGCGGCCGACTGGAAGGACTCTTCTCAGCCCTTCTGCCTCGACGTGCATTTCTTTGGCCCCCACCTGCCCTACTTCCTGCCCGACGAGTGGTTCGATCTCATTGATCCCAATGACGTCGAGCTGCCGGAAAACTTCGGCGACTCCCTCATCGGTAAGCCCCCAATTCAGGAGAACTACGCGACCTACTGGTCCACGTCCTCGTTCACGAACGAGCAGTGGAAGAAGCTCATCGCGGTCTACTGGGGTTACACGGCCATGATCGACTTCGAAATCGGACGCATCATGGACGTGGCGCGCGAGCTGGGCATCCTGGACGACACGGCGGTGTTCTTCTGTGCGGACCACGGTGAGTTCACGGGCTCGCATCGTCTCAACGACAAGGGCCCGATGATGTACGACGACATCTACAATGTCCCGTTCATCGCCCACATCCCTGGCGTGTCCACGGTGGGCCGCTCGGACGCGTTCGTCTCCCTCATCGACCTGCCGGCCACGGTCCTGGACATCGCCGGCCTGGACACCTCGCTTGTCGAGGACGGCCGCTCGATCGTGGACCTGACGCGCGGGCAGGACGTCGAGGGCTGGCGCGAGGACATCGTGTGCGAGTTCCACGGCCATCACTTCCCCCTCCAGCAGCGCATGCTGCGCACTCGGGATTTCAAGCTCGTCATCAACCCCGAGTCGATCAACGAGCTCTACGACCTGCGCCTGGATCCGGCCGAGATGAACAACGTGTACACCGTGCCCGTCTACGACGAGATCCGTAGGGAGTTGGCCACGAACCTGTACCTGCAGCTGCGTGAGCGCGGGGACCACTCCTTCGCCAAGTGGATGGCGGCGATGACGGACTTCGACATCCCGCTGGTGAACACGGCTCGCTCCGACCTCGACGAGGTCACGAGCGACTGACGCAACGCCTCGGCGGCGGGAAGGCACTCACATCCCGCCGCCGAGGCAACGCGCCCTCTGCACACCCCAAGCAGTGACGCGTATCATAGAAAGTATCAACGAGGCCGGAACGCACCGACCGAACATCAACGACAAAGCGCCGGTAAGGAGAGACATGCACTACCCCACCCGCAGCCCCCTGCCAACCCTGGAAGACCGCATCGTCGCTCACCTGGCCAAAGCCCCGGCCACACGCTCCCAGCTGTGCGAAGCACTCGACACCTCGCGCACAAACCTGGGGCGCGCGCTCACGACCCTCCTCGATGAGGGATCGGTGACGCCGGTGCGCACCAACGCCCCCGGACGAGGCCGCCCCACCCAGCTTCTCACCCTCAATTCCTCGGCCGCCCACTGCGTCGGCCTCAACGTCACGCGCACGTCGTGTGCGGGCGTCATGCTCTCGCGCAGCGGCGCAGTCTTGGCCGCCGTCCATATTGTTTCCCCCGCCTCCCCATCCCTGCAGCTCTCCCTTGAGCAGACCTGCGAGGCCCTGGCCGCGAGCGCTGCCCGGCAGGGTATTGACACGTCGACCGTGCGCGCGGTGGGTGTGGGCGTTCCCATTCCGATGGGGCGTAACGCGAGGTTGTCCTCGGATGCGTACCCGAGCGTGGAGGAACTCGCAGCTCTGACGCGTCGCTGGTGGTCTCCCGCTCCGGTGGTTGATAACACCGTGCGGATGGCGGCTCTCGCTGAGGCGATGTGGGGTGCTGGGGTCGACATGTCCTCATTCATCTACCTGCGTTTGTCGGGTGGCGTGGGCGGGTGCGTCGTCTCCGATTTTCGACTCGTTGGTGGAGCGGGTGGCTTGGCCGGCGAGCTGGGCCATATGACGGTGGGTGCCAACGACTCTCCGTGTGCGTGCGGCAAGCGTGGGTGTTTGGAGACGCTGGCCTCCGTTCCGGCGTTGTGTGAGCGCGCTGGAGTTCGTGACATTGCGGAGCTACGCGGCGCCGTCCTGTCCGGCAATGCACGTGCGCGCGAGGCATTGGACCGGGCGGCGGAGGCTGTCGGCTACGTCCTCGGCTCGGCCGCGCTCCTCATTAATCCGCGAGCCATCATCGTGGCGGGTGAGGTCGTCGACGCGTTCCCTTCCCTTCGGGCCGATATTACGGCTTCCATGTACAAGGAGCTCCTTCCCGTGATGGAGTGGGACATCGATGTCGTGGGGGCATCGCTGGGGCCCTTGGGTGCCGCGCAAGCCAGCGCGTACATCGCTGCTCACCCCTCCGACGATGAGGTTTCCCTCCCCCGTTACGCTGAGGATGCTCCGACCCGTGAGGTGGGGTCGGCCTCGTCAATGCGCACGCGCACCGATCGCGGGGGCAGGCCGTGACCCGCTCGATCCCTTTCTCCGTTGTCACGAAGCCGACGGGTGCCGCCTGCAACCTGGATTGCCAGTACTGTTTCTTCCTGTCAAAGGAGCTGCTCTACAACGCGGCCGCGCAGACCATGTCGGAGCAGACGCTTGAGCGCTACGTGGAGGCTTTTCTCGAGTCGAGCCCCGACGGCGAGGTCACGATGCTGTGGCAGGGCGGGGAGCCTACCCTGCGAGGCCTGGGTTTTTTCGAGCGCCTCATTGCGCTGTGTGAGCGCTTCCGTCGCCCCACCCAGCGCGTGCGTCACGCCCTGCAGACGAACGGCACGCTGGTGACCGACGAGTGGGCGCGCTTTTTCGCAGACCACAACTTTCTCGTGGGTGTGTCCATCGACGGGCCCGCTCCCCTGCACGACGCCTACCGGCTCAACCGCGGCGGGCGCGGCACGCACGCGATGGTTGTGCGCGGCTGGGAGGCCCTCGAGCGCGCGGGCGTGGAGACGAACATCCTGTGCACGGTCAACGCCGCGAACGAGGACCACGGGGAGCACGTGTACCGCTACTTCCGCGACGAGCTTGGGGCCCGCTACCTGCAGTTCATCCCCATCGTGGAGCGCGTGCGCGCGGCCGACCTGGCCCAGGCCGAGCGCGGCTGGAGGTCTGGCACCTCCGCGCTCCTGTATCGACAGGACGGGGATTGCGTGACCAGCCGCTCCACGTCCCCCGCCTCCTACGGGCGTTTCCTGTGCGAGGTGTTCGACCAGTGGATCGCCGCCGACGTCGGCGAGGTGTTCATCCAGGACGTGGATTCGACGCTCTCAGCTCTCTTTGGATCGGCCACGGTGTGCGTCCATGCGCCCCACTGCGGGGCGAACATGGCGATGGAGTTCAACGGCGACGTGTACGCCTGCGATCACTGGGTGGAGCCGGACTGGCTGGTCGGCTCAATCAACTCCTCATCATTCGCGCAGCTGGCAACATCGGACAAGATGCGCGACTTTGCACGCCTGAAGCCCGACCTCGGCGAGGAGTGCCGGTCCTGCCCGCACCTGCGACTGTGCTGGGGTGGATGCCCGAAAGACAGATTCGTCCGCCGAGGCAAAACCGCGCACAACTACCTGTGCGAAGGATACCGGGCGTTTTACGAGCACGCAACTCCCGCCCTGCGTGCGATGGGCATGCTGATCGCAGCGGGCAGGCCAGCCTCGGACATCATGGATCCCGCAGTCGCTTCCTCACTCGGACTTCCCTTGTCCACGTCAACCCGGAATCACCAATGATCATTGAAGCGCTCCTCATCGGCGCATTCGTCGGCATCATCGTCGGCTCACTCGGCGCAGGTGGCGGCATCCTGTCGGTACCGATCCTCGTCTACATCCTCGGCCAAGACCCCCACCAGGCGACGGGCCTGTCCCTCATCATCGTGGGGCTAACAGCCGCCGTGTCGCTGGCAACGCGCGCTCGCAGCGGCAACGTCGCATGGCGCGAGGGAACGATCTTCGCGCTCGCGGGCCTCGTCGGCACGTGGGCGGGGTCAACGCTCGGTCCGCTCGTCTCGGCGCGCGCACTCATGCTCTCATTTTGTGCTCTCCTGGGAGCGGTCGCGGTGTTCATGGTGCGCTCTCAGCTGCGTTCCTCGGAGTCATCGTCGCACGAGGCCGGGGCGCGCCCGCCCGATCACCACTCGTGGACGCTCGCGACCGTGTGCCGCGTCGTCGCGCTCGCGACGCTGACGGGTTTCCTCACGGGATTTTTCGGCGTCGGCGGCGGGTTCGCGATCGTGCCCGCGCTACACCTGGCGCTGCGATACCCGATGAAGCGAGCCTCTGCGACGTCCCTGCTGGTCATGGTGATCACCGCCGCCTTCGGGCTGGCCTCGCGCACGGTCGCCGGGACCCTGACGATCACCGCCGAGGCCGGGGTGATGGTCGCGCTCTTCACCGCGGCATCGATGGGAGGCGGCATCGTGGGAGCCAAGCTCACCAAGAGAGTGTCGAACCGGGTGCTCGGACTCGTTTTTGCGGCTCTCCTCGTAGGCGTAGCCGCCTCGACCCTCGTAGCCACCCTCGCGTGAAAGAGCGCGCGAGACAGATGCCGTCTCGCGCGCCCTCATCGCTTAGCTGGCGGTCGACCCCTCATTCTCGGTTGAGGTGTCCGCACTGCCTTGGCCTCCAGGCTTGCTGCCGGGGCCTCGGCCACCCTCCGGAGGAGGTCCGGGCCGCCTACTGCCAGTGTCTCCCTGCTGTGAACCAGGTCCTTGTTGCTGATCGCTGCCGGATCCCTGGCGATCATTGCCCTGCCCCTGCTGATCATCGCCCGGCCCCTGCTGCTGGCCGTTACCCGGACCCTGCCGATCACTTCCGCGACCGGAATCCTCATCCTCGGTCCCGTTACCCTGATCGTTGGAGCCGTCCTCGTACCCCTGTTCGTAGTAGTCCTGTCCATCCCCCACCACGGCGGCATGGGTAATGATGCCCGCGCCGAAGCCGACGGAGAGGATGGCAGCTGCCGCTCCGGCGATGGCCGCGCGCTTACCCCACGAGGTTTTCTTCGGTGCAGGCTCGAGCGTCGCGGCGCTAGCTGCCACGGCCTCGTCACCCGCCTGGTCGTCGGCAGAAGAGTGCGCGACGGACTCGAGGGGCGTGCCAGCAAACGCATTGCCGGTGTCCTCTTGAGTGACGGGAGGCATCTGTGCCGTTTCCGCCTGGGACACGTGAGTGGGCAGGATTTCGGTCTGATCTGCGCTCTGCGCCTCCGACTGGGGCAGAATCGAGGTGCGCTCGGTGTCACCTGCCGGGTTCTTGTTGTCATCCGCCATGGGGGACGCTCCTTTCTGCTGATATGTGCATCAATGCCTCGCAGATTAGGGACGACACATAAGGGGACGTTATGACGAAACTGTGAAAACGCTATGAAATAACAGGTGTCGCACATCACTTTTTGGAGCTTGATTAATTTGTCAGCTCACAACTATCCTGCAACGTTCGCCACCCGACGATCACGCTCACGAGGTGCCTCATGTCCATCAAGCCGCTCCCCACGATCCTGTTTGCCACGGCAACCGCGCTTGCTCTCACCGCCTGCGGATCAGCCTCGACCCCCTCCACCCCCACCGCGAGCGCCGAGGCCTCGTCCGCGGCTGCGGCAGACCCATCGACCGCGCCCATGTCCGGCATTATCTTCGCCGCCGCCGACGACGGCATCGACACGACGGTCACCACCGTGCGGGCCATCGACCCGCAATCGGGCACGATCACGGCGACGCGTACCTTCACCTTCCCGAGCGAGTACCTGTCCGCACCGGGGTACATGTGTGAGTATATGCAGTGCTACTCCCCCGACTTCTCACGCATGATCATCGCGAACGACGATGGCGAGAACGAAAAGGTCGCCGTGGTCTCCACGAACGGTACGCTCACCGTCCTCAATGACGCGATCCCGACGCCGAGCGGACACACCCCCGTGTCCAATCACTTCGCCCAATTCGGCCCCGACGGAGCCATCTACGTGGCCCACATCGACAAGGACGCCGCATCGGATCGCGTCGGTACAATCTACCGTTTCCCCTCAGAAACTGAAGCGCCCGAGGCCGTTTCCACCGACTTCACGGTCGAAAACTACGCGCGATTCCAAGTCATGCCCGACCTGTCCATCCAGCGCACCAAAACCGCGATGTGGGTCGCCAACGAGGCCGGCGTTGGATGTTTCGGCGCGGACGCCGTCACCCCCGACGGCACGTGCCTCACGATCGACCAGGGCACCATCTACTCCAAGCCGGGCACGCCTCTCGCCCAGACCACCCCGGAGGACCAGACACTGCTCGTTTCCAACTGGACAAAGGTCAGCCTGCCCAGCCTCGAGAGCACTCACACCATCGAGGGATGGCTCGCCGTGAGCCCCGACGGCACGCAGATGGCACTGTATGCGTCGCCCAAGGACCTCTACTCCGACCTCTCACTCCACCTCTTCGTCGCCCCCGTCACAGGCGGCGAGGCCACCCAGATCACGACGACCACCGACGACGTCCCGGGCGTCGTGAGCATCCTGGGCTGGACTCAGTAGAAGACCCGAGGCCGGGGACGAGACGCGCACCCCATCGCGCGACTGTCCCCGGCCTCGTTCCTATGCTGTTAGCGCGCGGGCTCTACTCTGCGGCTTTCCTGGCCACGAGGGTGTTCGTCGCCTGTGCTACCGGGCGCACGATCATCGAATCAATGTTGACGTGGGAGGGGCGCTCCAGGGTCCACACGATCGCCTCGGCAATATCCTCGGCGACGAGCGGTGCTGCAACGCCCTCATAGACGCGGTCGGCGGCCTCCTGCGAGCCGAGGCGGTTGAGCGAAAACTCCTCGGTGCGCACCATGCCGGGCGCAATCTCGATGACGCGCACCGGCTCGCCCACCAGCTCCTGACGCAGCGTGTTGGCGATGATGCGCTCGGCGTGCTTGGCGGCAACGTAGCCGCCGCCTCCCGGGTAGGTGTCGTGGGCGGCGGTCGAGGTGAGGAAGACGAGGTCTCCCCCGCGCTCGCGCATCCCCGGCAGGAACGCACGCGAGCAGTGCAGGGCGGTCAGGACGTTGCGCTCGAACATCGCGCTCCACCTGGCAGGATCACCGTCGGCGACGCGGTCCACACCAATCGCCCCACCGGCATTGTTTACCAGCGCGTCCACGGGGCCGCCCGCCAGGACGTGTGCGGCCATCTCCTCCACCTGCGCCTCATCCGTCAGGTCGACAGCCCAGTACTCGCAGCCGACCTGCTGGGCGAGGGCCTCCAGGCGCTCGCGGTGCCTGGCCACGGCGACGACCTTCCACCCCCGTTCAGCGAGGAGTCGGGCAGTTGCCTGCCCAATTCCGGTGGAGGCTCCAGTGACGACGACGCGGCGAGAATTGCTCATAGGGCAACAGTAATATCCCCGGGAACGCACCGTCGTGCGCGCCCGGGGATACTCGCTGGTGTCTCAGCCGTTGGGCAGGCCGTAGGCCTTGTGGATCAGCCAGATCGGGTGGACGACGTTCGCGCCCGTGGCCGTGCGCAGCTGCCAACGGCACGTCTCCGTGTCGCAGGCCGCCAGCTCGGCGTTGACCTGCTTGATGAAGTCGAAGACCGGGGCACCCACGGCCTGGGCGATCGCGTACTTCTCCTTCTTCATGCCGTACGTGCCCGCGATGCCACAGCAAGGCTGCTCGGAATCCTTGACGGTCACGC
>ERZ773234.439-NODE-439-length-12996-cov-3.992350_pt1 | contig 12996 bp, 21 predicted proteins | sample MGYA00580523_ERZ773234 | MGnify/ENA primary metagenome ERZ773234 (study PRJEB29015, sample SAMEA2738167) | human oral metagenome | biome: human oral; feature: human-associated habitat; material: saliva | place: China | collected 2262 ...
ACATTAGTAGCTTAAAAACATGATTAAACCGCTATTCTTAGGAGTAGCGGTTTTTATTTTTGTTCTAGAAGGGGCAAAAAAGGGGCAAACTATTTGTAAAGTTTATCCAGGACATCAACAACTCTGGACTTGATGTTCTTGGTTACGTGAGTATAGATCTCCATTGTAGTTTTTCCATTGTCTTTATGTCCAACTCTTTGAGTGATGGCTTTTAAAGGGATGTTATTTTCAGCAAGTGTACTGATTAGTGTATGGCGTAGTATATGTGGATGAAGTGGTTTGTTAATTGGCTTCTTTAAAGTGGCGTTTGCATTTTTCATGAGCTTGCCGATACTTGATTTATGAATGGGAATTCCATTGGCTGATACAAATATAAATCCCATGTCTTTATAGTTCGGATTGGTACTCTTTCTTATTTTATGTAGCTCAATGAATTCTTCAATAATCTCTATTTCTTTTTTTGTCAAGTCAACTACCCTTATAGATGATAAAGTTTTGGGTGTAGTTTTAATCCCTTCAGAACCTTTGCGGGTTGGGTCTAAAGTTCCGTTGATAGTGATAGTACGGTTTTTCTTATCGTAGTTTTCAAATTTAAGTGCGCCAGCTTCCCCAACACGGCAACCATTCAGTGCCATAAATTCAGCCATACGAGCGACGTGATAGCCCCGATTATAGCTTTTCATAGCTTTTAAAAGCCTTTTTAATTCGCTTTGCTCAAGGAACTTATCTTCAATCTTTTCCATATTTTCATATGCGACAACCTTTTTAGGAAGTCTCACACGCTGGATAGGATTGCTATCTACCAGTTCCATATCAAGCGCATACTTAAAGACCATGCTTAGTACTGACTTTTGCTTTTTGAGTTTGATATGATTTTCTTCCGATTCAGTAAAGTACTGTTGAGTGTACTTCGCAGTGATATTTTTTATTTTCACATCAGGCGCAAAAGTATCTTTTACTTCATCTACAGCATAGACCATGGTTTTTATGGTAGAAGGTTTGATTGACTTTTTATGAAGTTCCCACCAATCACTTAGTACGTCTGTAAAAAGCATATCTGTAGTAGTAAGACTTTGTAGTTTTTCTGCTATCTTCTCATCCAGTTGTTTCTGAGCTTCTTTCTTAGCCCTTGTTGATCCAGAATCAAGCGTGACCGACACCCTTTTCCATTTCTCGGTATACGGGTCTCTGTATCGCTCAAAAAATTTGTATTTTCCGTTGGGAAGTTCTTCCATCCACATTGATTTTCACCTCATTTCTTGATAAAATGGGTATAGTAAAGCAGGCTTTTTAATGCCTTTTACTATCCACGATATCCTCACGCTCAGACTCGCCAAAGTTTTGAGAGCGTGGGGATTTTTTTGTTTTTAAAAAGGGAAGCAACAGTTAAGTTACTTCCCCTGGCACGCTAAGGTGCAAAGTCTAAAATTATGAGGGCTTGCCTCTAAGTAACTTAATTATAGTTCAATTTATAAATGCTGTCAACAATCTACTCAAACCCTTTTTAAGTGAGTGTAGATTCAATCCTTAAAGTTTCTCTATATTGTTCAGCGACCGCAACATCGGTAAAGTGTACGGTATTGTTAAACTCTTTATGTACTAAATCTTTAATTTCTTCTAAATTTACTCGGAAGAACTCTTTGCGAGAATTTACTTTGTTGACTTCTTGTTTTCTAAAATAGTTGTGTAGAGTCGTTTCAAGAGCAGGAGCATCTTCGCTGAAAATTAGAGCGTGCACATCAAACGGGAATGGTACAGAAGCACTGCTCAATTCAGAGATACGATCCATTGGCTCAAGGCGTCTAGTCATACCAATTTTATAAACATTTTCTCCGAAAGAGCCAATATTAGAGATGATATAGACGAATCCAGCACGAGTATTGGTTTCTCGGTTTTCAACATCTTTTTTGTCTTTTTCCAATTCTTTGATTTTATCTTCTAGTTCTTTAATCTTATCTGCATAAAGTTCTTTCTCGATATCTGTATTAGATGATTCTAGATACTTCATGAGTTTAGCAACTTCATTTCTGAATTGATTTTCCTCTTTGATGATTTTATCTTTTTGAGTTTGAAGCTCTTTCTCTACCCGTTGTTGTTCTCTCATTTCCTCTTTTTTAGCTTTCAATAACTCACGTTCTTGCTCGAGAACATAATAGTATTTATAGGTTGCATCTAGCTTTTCTAATTTAATATTTAGTAATTCTTTTGTGATTTGAACATTATCGATAGAGAATAATCTATTTAACGTTGAGAATGTATTAGTGATCTTGTTGCGGTAAGTATCAACATTATTCATTCTTACATTGGTCAAGTAATAATCTGTTTCAGCATTAAATGCACGTAACAATTTTTTAGATTGTTTTTCACGTTTCTTGTAATCATCATAAGAAGTGGAGCGACAAGCTTTTCCGTCTGCAATCAATTCCTTTTCTTTTATTTGAAGAATAGATAATGTGTTTTTTAACTCATTAGAAGTAATATTGTCAGTAAAGTCTACAGTCGTTTCATGAGCGATAACGACATTAGATTTTTCTTTCAATATCGCTTCATAAGTTTTTTCTTCTTGTTTAAGTTTTTCTACTTTCCTATTTAATTCTTTCAGAGACGCTTTTAGGGAATACTTCTCTTGAAGAGCATTCTCTTTGATTTCTTCAGCTTCTTGTTTGGCATTCTCCAGAATTTCCTCAGCTTGATTTTGTGCTTCTATAAGAATATCATCTGCTTTATCTATGTTTTCAAATAAATCTATCTCTTTATTGGCTTGAGAAATAATGTCATCTGCTTTTTCCTTAGCTAATTTCAAAATTATTTCCACTTCATTATTTGCTTTCGTTAAAATAAAATCTGCTTCTTTCTTACTATCAAGTATAACTTCATATTGAGAAAGCTCATTGAACTTCTCTTTTGATATTAAATTGTATTTCTTAGATCTTTTGTAAATAAATAGCAGACCCAATAAGGTTGATATGAACATCGTCACAGGCCATGCTAACAGCAATATAGCAATAAACCAAGGTTGATAACGTAGTGGAATGCGTTCTTTCATAATAAACTCCTTAAAATAAGATTACATTTTATTTCTCTCTATAAATGCTTACGACTTCTCCAATAATGCGGATATCGTTGCTTTCATCTAGATGTATATCTTCATAATCTGGATTCAAGCTTTCAAGATATCCCTGACGCAGTTTCTTGACATAGTTAGCGCCATCTACTTGGAAGATGCCGATGGTATTAAAATCAACTTGAGGTGTATTCTTTATAAAAAGATAGTCGCCATTTTTTATCTTTGGCTCCATAGAGTTGCCGACGACATAAGCGATAGCGTCGTAGTTGTCTGGGATTTCATCCTCATAGAATGAAACCTCCATATCTAAATCGTCGTCCTGCATCGAGCCACTACCAGCAGAGACAACCCCAGTAACACGTCGGTAAGTAGTCTGTCTGTAGTCGTCCAGTCTGATGATGTTTTCCGATACTTCGTTTATCTTCGTTTCCTCTTCATTTTTCTGCTCATTCAGTTGCCTCTCGGCATACGTTAGGACTTTGCCTTGTCTAGTCGGTGCTAGTTGGTCGTATATGGATTGGATTTTGGAAGTGGTAGGGGAAGTATCAATAGATGAAGGTTTGGCTAGGTCAAATAGATATTGAGGAGAAACTTCTAAAGCCTGAGCGTATATTCTAATATCCTTTTCATCTAACTGTCTATTTCCGTTTTCATGGTTAGAAATTGTATTTTGTTTAAAACCTGTCAGCTCGGCAAGTTTTTTTTGAGTTAATTTCTTGGATTTTCTTACTTCTTTAATTGAGCTACCTAGTATATTCATATTAAACAACTCCTTTCATTTCTTATTATATACTAACGTGACAAAAAAATAAATAAAAAAATCTCAAAAAGTGATAAAAAATTATTGACAAATATCTCGATGTGAGATATAATTAAATCAAGCTTAAGGAAAAGGAGGTAAGGCAAATGATGGAACACATCATAAAAAGCCTAGCAACCAAGGACACTGCAACCGTCATTTTGGTACTAGGCTTAGTCAGAGAAGCTCGTTTGTGGCACAAACAAATCTTAGAACACAAACGTAGACTTCAAAACAAAAAGTAGAGAAAGGGGCGATGCCCCAACCTCTACTTGATAGTGTACCATCATTTGCCGTGAAAAGCAATGGATGAAAATGTTGGATTGATAATCCTAGCAGGATTTGTGATTGTATCTTTTACTATTCGTCATATAGTGAAGTGCCGATGTGATAAACAAGGGAAGGAGTAGAAAAATGGAAAGTGTTGAAATTGTTGAACTAATAAAAGTTACATTTAAAAGGGGGAAAGGAACAGAAGATGATCCGATTAGAGTTGTAACTCAGTATTGGGACAAAGAAAATGTATTAATCTTTGAGAAAGATTAATTATCTCTTCTTTCGATAGAATTTCGGTAGGAATCAGGTAATAGGTTATATATGTCTAGAATTTTTTTAGGTTGTGTGATTCGATTATCTACAATCAAGTTGATAAAACTTAACAATGATAAAGCTAACTCTTTGTTATCTTTTATGTCTATTTGACCTGGATGTACAGCATTATTCCCTATTACTCTAACACTGTCTAGCATTTGTTGGATTTCTATTGGCATTCCTTTAGAGACAAGACTTCCAATTTGGGTATTTAAATCTTTACCTTGTGCGTTTAAATGAGTAACAAGCTTTTCAATAGCTAGACGGGATAGAGCTGCAGAAGCTCTAGGCGATATATTTAGAACTTCTCCAGCTTCAATATAGATTTCTTTCACATCATCAGGCATATCATTATTAGGTTTAGGTACTCCTTCGGCAACATTTGGGAAAATTAATGTCGACGTTGCATCGCTTGTGTTTAATACTATCCTGGAGCCATACGTTATTTGGATTTCATTTGTTATCCAAATAGAAAATTGATTACAAGCCTGACATTGTGCAATTATAATAAATTTGATAGATTCTTTGTAATCTCTATTGATATCAATAGGATTATAAGTCCATAAATGGGAAGAGAAACCTGAACATACAGGACATTGAAATGCTTTTGAATTGCCTGCGAAGCGACTGCCTAGGCTTAATTTAGAAAGATCAAATGACATATTTTTTCTCCAATCGTTTTATTTTGATTATACCACATTTGAAAGGTAGTTAGAATTGGAAGATAAAATCATCGAACTTGCTGATTACCTCATCAGCGAAAACACAACGTACAGAGAAGCTAAAATAGCATGTGAGAAGCTATTGGAACAAGTCAGCCATGAGATTGAACTCAGGGCGCTGGAAAGTAAAACAAGGGGGTGAGTGCGTGCAGGAACTTACAAAAAAACAAAAGTTAAAAAAGCAAGAGTTGAAGCCGAAAATAAAGCTTAGAAAAGAGAGAAAGAAGCATGAACTTACGACAGTTTTTATGGCAGATTTAATTGGTTTGAAAAATCGCAGACAATATGAATTAAAAGAAAATGGCAAAGCTCCATTCCATGATTATGAGATATCTATTATTTCTAATTATTTTCACAAATCAGAGAGTGAATTATTTTTTTAAAATAAAATATCTCAATATGAGATTAAAGAGAAAGGAGAGCGTATGACAGACTTTAAAAATTTAGATTGTCAATTTATCTTTCAAGAATGCGACTGAAAATTATACTGCTGTTAGTAATAGCTTTATCAACGATCCTGCGATGGATTTTACAGCTGTTGGTATCATGATGGTGGTGCTGGCTAATCACCCAAACTGGCAAGTCTATCCGGATGAGATAGCTAAACGAAAAGGTGTTAGTCGAGACACAGTTGATAGCTACTTCAAAATATTAGAAAAAAATGGCTACCTACGAATTGTTAAAAAAGGCATGGGACGCGGTAAAGGAGTTCGTGTTTTCAGATTTTTCTCAGATGTAAAAATATCCGATTTTCAATTTGAAATCATGAAACAGAGATTGAATGAAAGTATATCTAAGTTATCCACAGGTTAGAATTTACATTTCCGATTTTTACAAATCTGTATTTTACAAATCTGTATTTTACAAATCAGTAAAATAAGGCACTAATAAATACTAACTAACAATAAATATTAAAAGACAACAAGTCTTACTTCTCTTAATAAATAAAAGAGAGAAGTTTAAAATTTCTAATATAGGACTTTGGTTTGAAAGGAGTAGGAAAATGGAAATCAAATACATTTATAACAAAACGTCTCTTGGGTGGGTATGGCAAGTAGAAATTGACGGACAAAAACTTTTTTACCCATGCGGAGATATAAAAGGGATGAAAAAATTTGTTAAATCAAACCTTGATTTATTAGTAAAAAAATTGAATAGTACGGACAATTACGGACTAGCCTTCCTTGCTTGTGGATATAATGGGCAATCACAAAATGATTTTATCAACTATTGGAAAAATCAAGGAGTTAGTGTTTTTTAGAAAGGGGGATTAATAGAAAAATTAAGTTTAGAACCAATTTATTTCGTGAACGAAAACGAGATATGCAAAAAGCACCTGACGGCAATCAGGCGCATACTAAAAAAACTTTACAAGAGGATTATAACATGAATATGAACTTAAATACAAATGAAATTTTAACAACTACTGAATATGATATGTTTCGCAAAATTAGTAATAGAAAAATAACTGAAAATCCTAAATTAGAAGAGGAGCTACTTTCTGAAGGTCAACGTCAACCGATTTTGGTAAATCAAAAAATGGAAGTCATCGACGGGCAACATCGACTTTATTACTTGAGAAAACATAGAAAACCAGTGCGCTACATAATTGATCCAACCGCTAATTTCAAAACAGTAATTTCGATGAATACATCAGCTGTCAACTGGTCATTACAAGATTATGTGTATTCGTTTGCTTTAGAGGGAGATCCTGAGTTTGTTAAATTAGCTAAATTTTTAGACGAGAACGAATTGCTTAGCGACAAGATGGTAATCGTAGCTGGTTCAGGAAGACGTGATGGTACAGCAGCACAAGTAGTCAAAAAATTAAAAAAAGGCGATTATGTATTTTCAAACGAAAAACAGTTAAGAGAATTTTGTAAGTTCTACGAACGCGTTTTAAACGAAACAAAACTGCCTAACAAACCATTTTTACAATCTGTTTTATGGACTTTGTATACAACATCTGTTTTTGATGAAAACAGAATGTTGACACAATTGAAGAAATCGGATTTGACATCAGAAGATATCGAAGGATTTGCAAAGAAAAAATTGCTATTAACTTTTTTAGAACTGTATAACGGAAGATGGAGTGATGATCATCCTTCTTTAATTCAATACTTCATCAACAGAAAAGGATCATTAACAATCCCTAGTTTGCCTAAACAGGATGAAGATAATTAAGAAAGAGAGGAAATTGCATGCCGAAAACAGAGATTACTTATAAGCCAGTTGATGTGGACGAAAAAGCTACGCATGGTGATTACAAACATCTTTGTCAGAGGTGGGAAGGGTTGACTCCAGGGACTGCAAAAGTCTGGGCAGGTGAAATGCGAGAACATCCAGACTTCAAGCAGTTCATCGATAACCCAACTCATAAGATTGTATTTATCGATTACGAAGGATTTCGCATGTTCGTCAAATGGAAAAGTCGTAATCGCTATCGTACGAAAAAAGAAACTTTATCAGAAATGCTTGAGAATATCAAGAAAGAAAAACAATTCGGAGTATAGGAGAGAAAAAATGTACGAACCACCATTAATCAACCAGCTTTTAGGAACTAGCGCAGTGATTTTAGGATTTATCAGCGCAGGGTTTCTAGCTCATCAGTTAGAAAAGCAAAAAGAGGAAGAAAGACGACTTCAAGAAGAGTATGATACGCAAGTGATTAGAACTTGTGATGAATTGCTTGAAATGGGTCGTGAAATTGAAAGAGAACAAATCCGCAAGAATATCCGTCGGGAGTTCAAGGGCTTTACGTTTGATAATGAACCGCCTGTGGGCTTGCGCCCTGAGCCATTAGCCTTACCAGAACCACGAAGAGCACGCTATGAAAAGTATTTGGGATAGAGCAAAGGAGACGCTGATGACCAGAATTGAACTTGAAAACCGTGTATGGCTTATGGCCAATCACGAAGAAAAAAACGAACTGCTGGATCTTGGGCTAACATCCAAGGCTAGATATGTGAAACGAGTGTTGGAACTTGGAAAGGTGTATGCTCATGTTTGATTATGACAGAGATATAATGCAACCGCCTGAAGAACGAGAAGAACTTGACCCTAGCCAGTACATCTATGTTGGGTGTGGGCAGTATCGATATGTGGGTGATGAAGTATGATTCAGGAGCTACACGAAGAAATCGACAACTGGCGAGCTGAGTATATGCATCTTGGAATTGAACTCGGAGAAATCATCAACGACCAACAGAATATTATTTTAAAATTGCAAAACGAAAATAGAAACTTAAAGCGTGAAAATTGGAACTTAAAACACAACAGAGGTAGAAGAAGATGACAAATGATATTCAAACAGCAGAGAAAAACTTTTTAGAAGATCCACAGACTTTGACAAGTGGGATTGTTAGGAAATATCTTGATCCGCAAGGTAAAGCTAGTGATGAGGAACTTGCTTATTTCATTGCTCAAGCAAGAGTACAAAATCTAAATCCTTTCACAAGGGAGATTTATTTCATCAAATATGGAAATCAACCAGCCCAGATAGTCGTTGCTCAAAAAGCATTTCAGAAAAAAGCTGACGCTCACCCCCAATTTGACGGGCTGGACTCAGGTATTATCTATGAGAAAGACGGAGAAATCCAACGGTCAGAGGGTGCATTTTTGCCACGAGGCGCCGAAATCTTGGGAGCTTGGGCAGTAGTGTATAGGAAAGATCGTACACATCCAACAAAAGCAGAGGTAACTTTCTCTGAGTACGATAATTCAAAAATCAGAAAAGAGGGGAAAGTCAACCAATATGGAAAAGAGAACAAACCTAACACATGGGACGAAAAGCCAGCTGTCATGATACATAAGGTAGCAATGGTGACAGCGTTAAGAAATGCTTTTCCTAACGAATTAGGAGGACTTTATGAGGCAGACGAATTACGAGAACCTAAAGACGTCACACCTCAAGAGAGCCGTGAGGATGTCGTAGCACGCAAGATGGCTCAGATTGAGCAATTCAACAAAGAGCAAGAGGCAAATCATGCAGAGCCTGAACCTGCTCAAACTGAAGAGCCAATCCAGGGCGAATTGCTAGACGGTGAACTAGAATACTAGGAGGACAACATGCAAGAATTACAAGTTATTGATGATAAGAAAATCAATAAAATCTATGAAATGATTACAACGGATGAGCTTACTAGAGAGTCTTTTGAAAAAGACCTCATAGAGGCTACTGAAAAGTACAAGGACTATATTCCTACAGCTAGTACTCTCAAAGATGACAAGGCAAAGCGAGCTGAATTTAATAAGCTAATTGAGTCTAAAAATCGTATCCGTATCGACACTAAAAACTTGCTATCAGAGACGGCTAACACATGGGATAGTTATGCAAAGTCAATTATTGAACCATTTGCAACCGTAGTTAGTGAATTTGATAAAGGTATCAAGGAAATTGAAGAACATCAAAGACAACTAAAAATAGATACGGTTAAGAGTTACATAGCCAACAAATCAGCTGAGTACATGCTGGATCCTCGTCTCTTTGATGAAAAGGTCCTTGAGTATGTCAAGGCTGGCGATTTCATGACTGATGGCGTGACGCTTAAAAAAGCCACTATGAAGTCACTTGATGACATGGTCACATTTGAGTTTCAGAAACAGCAAGAATTTGAAAAGGCTAAGTCAGCTATTTCAGGGTTATGTGCTGAGTACGGCATGACTGACTCACCTTACATTAGACAGCTGAAAGACTTGACTCTTGCTGAGGTCTTTGAGCAAATTAAAGCTGATCATGAATTTGAAAAGCAAAAGGAAGAACTCAGACAAGCTCAAGAACGAGCAGAGCGAGAAAGTCAGGAACTGTTAGTAGCTCAACAATCCAAACAGCAGGAACAAGCTCCAAAATCAACGGAGACATCAAATTTTGACCCAGAAACAGACGAAATCTTGGACGGTGGGCAAATCTCCCAAAATGAGCTAAACGCTCTCAGAGGGGCTGAAAACGACCTAAAACGATATACCCAAAAAATGACTTTGGAGGTGTATTTTGTAGATACAGCCGAAAAAGACCGTTTCAAGGCTGGTCTAAGTCAGCTTGGATTTGATTTTAAAAAGAACTATCAAGTCAGCGGTTATCAACGTATCGAGCCATTAACTCAGGCTGAACTCAATGAGCAATGTGGGTGGTAAGTATGGAGGTTAGAGGAATAGAGTACTATTGCATGGATTGTGACGAACGCTATATTGAACATTTTATAGATGAACCAGTAATTTGGCATTGCAAGAAGTGCAATAGAGAAGGTGTGCTTATAGAAAGTAGGTGGCTTGAACATGGAAATTAGAGAAATATCTAACAGCGTAGCCATCTACTCAGACGGCAAGAGATTGCAAGTTATCCACAACCTAGGGGATGAGTTTATCCTAGATTTTAAGGTGGGAGAGGATAGCGTCTGGAACCTCGATGGCCAAGTCGTAGAAATTATTGACATGATTGAGCCTGTCTTTAAAGTTTGTGGCTTTTGCTCAAAAGCTGGAGAGGGTATGCAACGCTTAAAACATGCTATCGTCCACTTTGAAAGATTTGAGCAGTACATCAGAGACAATCAGGATGACCTGATAGTCTGGTGGCATAATCCAGGAGGGGAATATGATTAAAACCGTGTTTCTTTCATGTGATTATCCACATGATGAGGCGATTGACGACCAAATAAATAGCTGGCTTGCCGAAAATCCAGACATTAAGTTGATTGACGTCAAATTTCAATCAAATGTGTCAGCAGTTGCTGACAGTGGAGTCATCGGTGAATATTGGCATACATCAGCATTGATTATTTACAAAGCTCCCTCAGAGAACAATATAAGCAGTATCAATTCAAATGGTTTAGGTTTCATAATCAACTGTGAGAAATGTGGTAGCTTATCAATAATCAAGGGAAAAGATGTAGGCCAAAATGTATGTTATGAATGCAAAGGAGAACAAGAATGATTGATTTTATTAAAGATGCTGGCATGGCACTGGTTTGGATATCGCTGGGATATTTTATCGGAGAAAACAACGCCAGAAAAGATAAAAAATAACCAAACCCAACTATTTCCATTTTGGAAACAACTCAAAAATCAACAAGCCGTGCATTCTTGTAAAACTGCGAACTAGAAAGCGTTAAAAACGGTCATGTGACCTTGGACGAGCGACTGCCCGTATTTAGCCAATTATCACAAAGGCAGTCGCATTTTTTAGATAAACAGATGAAATTTTTGGATTTATTCGCTGGCATCGGCGGTTTTCGTCTTGGTATGGAGTCCGCTGGGCATGAATGCGTTGGATTTTGTGAAATAGACAAATACGCTAGAGCCAGTTATAAAGCTATACACAATACAGAGGGAGAAATTGAATTACATGACATTACAAGAGTCACAGATGAGTCTATTCGAGGAATCGGAAGTGTGGACATTATCTGTGGAGGATTTCCGTGCCAGGCTTTCTCAATTGCAGGAAACAGACGAGGATTTGAAGATACTAGAGGAACTTTGTTCTTTGAGATCGCAAGGTTCGCATCTATTCTCAGACCTAAATATCTATTCCTTGAAAATGTCAAAGGACTCCTTAACCATGACAAAGGAAATACCTTCGAGATTATCCTCTCAGCGTTGGATGAGTTGGGGTACAACGTGGAATGGCAAGTGCTTAACAGCAAGAATTTTGGAGTCCCTCAAAACAGGGAACGTGTGTTCATTATCGGACATCTTAGAGGAGGAGGTGGACGAAAAGTATTTCCTATCGGAAGAGAAGATGAAAAATTTGATAATCAACAGTCGAAAACAGAAAGTATAGGGAATGTAAACCCATCAGGGAAGGGAATGAATGGCGGAGTGTATAACAGTCAAGGTTTAGCTCCAACATTAACCACGAATAAAGGCGAGGGGTTAAAGGTTGCTATACCAGTATTGACTCCAGATAGGGTTAATAAGAGGCAGAATGGCAGAAGGTTCAAAACAGATGGAGAACCAATGTTCACACTGACTGGACAGGATAGACATGGTGTTGTAGTTAAAAACGAAATAAAACAATTCGGAGTTATCCAACCAAACTTCAATCAAAGTGGTGTTGTTTACGAAACAGACGGCATCGCACCAACAATCCGAGCTTATCAAGGTGGAGGTCTTGAACCTAAAATCAAAGTCAAAGAAGCAACATCTAAAGGTTATGCAGAAGCAGAAATTGGAGATAGTGTGAACTTGTCACATCCAAACTCAAAAACAAGACGAGGACGAGTTGGGAAGCAAGTAGCCAATACCCTCTTGACTGGAGAAAGTCAAGGAGTAATTGAGCCTGATTTTAGAATTAGAAAGCTGACACCTCGTGAATGTTGGAGATTGCAAGGATTTCCAGACTGGGCTTTTGATAAAGCGCAAGAAGTAAATAGCAACAGTCAATTATACAAGCAAGCAGGAAACAGTGTGACAGTCAATGTCATTGCTGCTATCGCAAAAGAATTGAAATAAAAGGAAGTAAAAAATGCTAAATAAAATCGATATACCAGGAACAACTATCACACTCGAAATCGTAGATAAGACTATCACGATTACAAATAAGATTGAATATGATATGCAGATGCAATTCAGGAATTTGGACTCTGATACGTCTTTGGATACTGAAGGCGATGTATTTGAACCACTATACTGGCTAGATATCAGGGTAACACCGAAAACACCGACAGAATACCATTCCAGCTTAGGAGTCAAGGCAGAAAAACGGAACTTGGCCGAACTTCAGAAATTCTTTGAGTTCATAGAGAACAACAAGCGAAATCTATTTGACCTTTGTGGTATCAAGGGAGAACTGCAATGAAATCTCTGACATTATCGTTAGACAT
>ERZ773234.441-NODE-441-length-12989-cov-5.449436_pt1 | contig 12989 bp, 7 predicted proteins | sample MGYA00580523_ERZ773234 | MGnify/ENA primary metagenome ERZ773234 (study PRJEB29015, sample SAMEA2738167) | human oral metagenome | biome: human oral; feature: human-associated habitat; material: saliva | place: China | collected 2262 ...
GCCGTATCAATCGCTTCCATGGAGATGCCTTCTTGTAAACAAGCTCCAATAGCAGCCAATGTATTATACACATTAAATAGTCCTGTTGTATTCATCGATACAGGGTAGCTTTCACCCTTATAATTCACAGTATACTGGCTATTCTTAGTAGACATATGAACATCTGATGCATTCAATGTGCCCTTGCCTAATGTACTATACGTAATCGTTGGGGCCGTAGTTTTTTCCATAACGCGATGACCATAGGAATCATCGATATTAATAACAGCACCTTTATTATCTTTTTCTTGATTAGCTGCACTAACTTGTTCAAACAACTTACATTTAGCAGCCAAGTAATTTTCAAATGTTTTGTGGAAATCCAAATGATCTTGCGTCAAATTCGTAAATACGGCCGTATCAAATTCAACACCGCTAACACGGCCGAGTGCCAATGCATGAGAAGATACTTCCATTACACAGTATTCCACATTTTCTTGAACCATTTGATGCAAAATATGCTGTAAATCAACAACATCTGGTGTCGTATTATGAATTGGATAACTCGTATCACCAATCATAATATGGACAGTACCAATAACCCCCACCTTGTGACCTTGAGCCTTAAGGATATGACGAATCATATGGGTCGTAGTCGTCTTACCATTTGTGCCTGTAACACCGACCATACGCATGCGATTAGCTGGGTAATCAAAGAAGTATGGAACACACGCCATCATAGCTTGACGTGTATCAGAAACGGTGATAACACACACATCATCAGGCACAGTAACCGGTTTTGATACGATAACGGCAACAGCACCAGCAGCAACCGCTTTATCGATGTAATTGTGACCATCAACTGTAGCCCCATCAAGAGCGATGAACAAGCTATTGGGTTTTACTGCTCTGGAATCAGCTGTTATATCTTGAATAGATACATTTTGATTACCTTGTACTTGTTGTACATCTAACGTACTTATAATATCTTTTAAGGTTTTCATACTACATTCTCCTCTATATACGCAAATTAAAGCAGCCCATAAGAGCTGCTTTTGCCTGCTAATCTATAATTTGCTGTTTCGTTTGTACATTGCGTTCTGAAGTCGTACTTTTAGTGCTATACACAAAGGAATCAGGCAAAACCATCCCCAATTGTTCTTCCGCAATTTTTTGAATGCGTACTGGAGATTTTAAGGATGCCACCTCTACATCAAGGGTATCATTATCCTTTGCTAATTGTACTACAGTTTGTTGTGTTTTAACTACTTCATAACCTAATTTTGTAGTATATGCGTTCATAGCCATCATGATCATCAAAAAACCAACAAGGATTGCTATACCTTGAATGATTTGTCTCATCAATGGACTAATATCAAAAACAACACTAGCTCTCGCTTTTCTCGCTTGTACACCTAGCAACACATCACGTTTAACGTGGCCCACAACAGCCTTTCTCGCTAACATTAAAATAACCCCTTCCAATACTACAATTTAATCCCTACTCTAAGTTTTGCACTTCTAGAACGAGGATTCATTTCTACTTCCCCTGCACTAGGCTCAATGGCCTTATTTTTAGCCTTAAGAACAGCCTTATGATGACATACACATACTGGTAATTCTGGCGGACAAATACAAGCTGTACTTAGCTCTTTAAATGTTTGTTTTGTGATGCGATCCTCTAAGGAATGGAATGTAATAACACCAATTCTCCCCTTTGGCTTCAACATACTCACAGCATCTACAAAACTATCATGCAAAATAGCAAGTTCTCGATTCACTTCAATGCGTATCGCTTGAAATGTACGTTTTGCAGGATGTGGACCATCCTGTCTCGCTTTTGCTGGTATAGCTTTTTTTATAATTGACACCAATTCGCCAGTAGTGGTAATTCTCTTTTCATTACGGGCCGCCACGATAAATTCAACAATACGTTTAGCCCAGCGTTCTTCACCGTAATCACGGATAATCTGTAATAATTTATCAGATTCATATTCATTCACGACGATTTCCGCAGTAATAGGTGCCTCTTTATCCATACGCATATCAAGAGGTCCATCATTCATATACGAAAAACCGCGTTCCGGTGTATCCAACTGATAACTAGAAACACCTAAATCGAATATAAATCCATCAACTTCATAAATACCTTGCTCTTCTAAAGCATGTTTTAAATCTGAAAAATTTGTAGGTATCGTCATAACCTGACAAGTTAAATCAGACAAGCGTTGTCTCGCTACCGCTAAGGCATCTTCATCTTGATCTAAACCGATAATCATGCCTTGTGAGCTCAATCGTTCACCTACGGCATGAGCGTGACCAGCGCCACCTAAGGTACAGTCAACATAGATACCATCAGGATTGGTAACAACAGAATCCACCGTTTCATTCAACAGCACACTGACATGATTAAATTCCACGATAGCCTCCTACAACACAATGCCTTCTAATCCTTCAGCCAAGGACTCTACGCTGTCAGCCACTTCCGCATCATATGCATCAAAGCGTTCGCGGCTCCAAATTTCAACCTTATCACCAGTACCAATAATAACCGCATCCTTTTGTAGCTCAGCATGCTCACGAAGGGCGCTTGGCACCAAGATTCGGCCTTGTTTATCAAATTCAAGTTCTGCGGCACTACCAAAGTAAAACCGTTTGATAGCACGCGCATTTGCTTTATTAGATGGTAATGATTGTAATGTTTTTGAAAGTTGCTCCCAACTTTCGGCAGTATATATAGCGATGCAGTTATCGAGGCCTTTTGAAAGTACACAGTGATCACCTAGTTGTTCACGTATTTTGGCAGGTATAATCAACCGTCCTTTTGCATCTATAGTGTGATTATATTCACCCATGAACATCTAACATCACCGCCTTACAATCCTCATTCACCACTATATGGTAAATTTTACCACAATCCCCCACTCGTTACAATAAATAAAACGTAAAAATTGATGAAATTATGAATTTTTCTTCATCTTCAAATCAAAAGAAAACCGCGTAGCACGAGTGTACTACGCGGTTATACATACCTTAGATAGACAGGTATTCAGTGCCTACCTTTTGGGAGGTATCTTATTTAGTTGTCTTTTTAGCTACTTGAGGATTAGCAGCTAATACTTTTTCAAGCACTTCTTTAATTTCTTTATTTTGTGCTTCTAAGCTAGCAACCTTATCTTCTAGAACTTTTACAGTTGCAGGAGATGCTGGTTTGGAAGGTGCTGTAGGAGCGGAGCCAATACCGATAGTTACACCAGCATTTGCCATTACACCATTATCACCATCATAAGCAGCACCAGCGTGGAATAACAAATCAGGATTTGCATAATGAGCAACACCTAATGCAGTTGCTGTTTTACCTTTGTATGTACCAACAGCTGCCATGATTTGAGCTTTTTGGCCTTCATGGTATTCAATAGGTTTCAATGCTGCCAATGCGGCTGCAGATGCACCTACTGTTTTAACTTCACGTTCTACACTGCTAATGCGACGAGAGTTATCTTGAATTTGTGCTGTATGTTGTTCAATAGTTTCATGATCTTGCATTGTTAATGCACTTGCACGCAAGCTGTAATTTGCAGCTTCAGCTAATGTACTAATATCTGCAGTATTCTTGTTAACTTGTAAGCCCATTACATTGATACGTTCATTGTTTTCCAATGCAATCGCACCTACTGCCTTAGCTAATTTAGTATTGTCATTAACTTGATTTGTTACAGTAGCAATACTTTGTGTATTTGTATTAACTTGGTTAGATACTTCTGTTACACGGTTATTAACAGTGTTAATATTAGTAGCATTTGCTTTCACAGATTCAGTAATACCAACAATAGCATTTGCATTAGTTGTTACACGGCTATCAATGTGTTTAATATTTTCTGTATTCACGCTAATATTTTTAGCATTTACATTGATATTATTGATATTCGTAGTAACTTGATTAGATACTTTAGCAATATTAGTAGTATTTGCTGTTACTTGGTTATTTACTTTTGTAATATTGTTTGTATTTTCAATAACGGATGCATTGATAGTGGCAATATTATTAGTGTTTTTATTAACTTGAGCAGATACACTATTAATTGCTGCAGTATGTTCATCAACCTTGTTGATTACTTTTTGAACAGTAACATTAGTATTTTGAATTGCTTCTGCATTTTGCTTGATGGCAGCTTTGTTAATATTGATATTTTCAGTATTGTGTTTGATTCTATCAGTATTAACTTCTACTTGGCTTTGAACATTTTTAATGCGTTCTTCGTTAGCGTTAGCTTTGATTGTATTCGCATTAACTTGTTCTTTTACCTTAGATACATCAGCACTTACATTTTGCAAGTCTTTAATTGCTTGTGTATTTTTGCCAACTTGATCTTTCAAGCCAGATACATCTGTTTGGATGCCGTTGATAATCTTAATATTGTTTTCAACCTTAGCATTCACACTTGTTACATCAGATTTAATGCTGGTTACATCAGATTTGATGCTAGTTACATCATTCTTAATATTTGTAACTTGATTATTAATAGTCTTCACATCATTCTTGATGTTTTCAACATTGTTGTTCACAATATTAATCTTCGCATCAACCTTCGCATTGATGTTAGTAATATCATTCTTCACGATAGTTACATCAGCTTTGATATTGTTAACATTCTTTTCAACGTTTACTACATTAGCTTTAATATTGTTAATGTTAGAAGTGTTGTTTTGAATATTTACAGTATTAGCATTGATTACACTATTTTGAGCTTTAATGTTGTTTGTAATGTTTTCAACTTTCTTTTCAACATTAACGATTGTAGTGTTGCCTTTACCTACTTGACCTTTCAAGGATTCAATTGCCTTCGCATTAGAATCAACTTTACCATTCAAGTTACCAATAGCTGCTGCATTTGCATCGATACGAGTGGAGTTAGCATTTACCTTAGCAGAAACATCTGCAATGTTTGCTGTGTTACCTGCTACTTGTTTAGATACACTAGCAATAGCTGTTGTATTATTAGTTACATCAGTGCGAATTGCTTTAATATCTGCTGCATTCACATCAACTTTACTATTAATATTAGCTACATTATTTTGAATAGCTGTAATAGATTTGCTATTGTTTTCAATAGCTTTTGCATTCGCATCAACTTTTACATTTACATTGTTGATCTTACTATCAATCTTCGTATTGTTCTCAACAATCTTCGCATCGATATTTTTATCAACATTGTTAATAATAGTTGTATTGTTGTTATTAATTGCAGTTTCAATATTCTTGTTGATTACTGTGTTGTTATTAGAAATTGCGGTGTTGATATCGTTTCTAATCACTGTATTATTTGCTTCAATCTTAGTATTGATTGTATTTTCTACATTCGTGATTGTTGTACCAATTTTACCATTCAATTTCTTGATAGCATCTTCATTAGCAGAGATACGTTCAGAATGATGAATAATGTTGCCATCAATGTAATCAAGACGTTGATCATGACGGTCTACGCGTTCTTTAAGGCCAGATACATCACCTTTAACGCCATCAATCTTAACATTTACATCACCAATCTTCGTATTAATTGTGTTGTTAATTTGTTTGTTGTTTTCATTGATTTTTACATCAATATTTTTATCAACCTTGTTAAGAATTGTAGTGTTATTTTCAGTAATCTTGTTATCGATAGACTTATTAATAACTACATTATTTTCATTAATTTTGTTAGTAATAGTGTTTTCGATATTTGTGATTTGAGTACCAATATGGCCTTTTAATTCATCAATAGCTTTCGTATTGGATTTCACACCATCTTCTACAACACTGATACGTGTAGAATTATCTGTGATGTTATCTTGTAAGTAATCCAAACGTTCATCATGACGATCTACACGTTTAGTAAGACCGGCTACATCACCTTTAACACCATCAACTTTTACATTTACATTGTTAATAGCTGTTGTATTGTTTGCAATGTTAGTTGCATTAGCATCAACTTTTACATTTGTTGCATCAATACGTTTGCTATTATCTACGATAGCTTGTGCATTAACAGCGATGTTCTTAGTATTGTTTGCAATGTTAGTAGTATTATTTTCTACCTTAACATTTGTTTCATTGATGCGTTTACTATTATCTACAATAGCTTGTGCGTTTACAGCGATGTTCTTAGTATTGTTTGTGATGTTAGTAGTATTATTTTCTACCTTACCATTGATATTAGTAATTTGAGTTTTAATATCGTTGATAACTGTAGAGGATTGACCTACTTTGCCTTTCAATTCATCAATAGCTTTAGCGTTGATATTGATATTCTTAGTGTTGTTTTCAATAGCTACCTTGTTATCGCCGATAAACTTACGGTTTTCAAGAGCAATTGTGCCAGCTACATTAATATCTTTTGTATTTTGATCTACCCGTTTAGTTAAGCCATCTAGATCGTCTTTAATACCATCAACTTTTACATTGATATTATTAATATCACCTTTAATACCGTCCACTTTAACATTTACATTGTTAATAGCTGTTGTATTAGCATCTACTTTAACGTTTGTTTCGTTGATACGTTTGCTATTATCTACGATAGCTTGTGCATTAACAGCGATATTCTTAGTATTGTTCGCAATGTTAGTGGTGTTATTTTCTACCTTAACATTTGTTTCGTTGATGCGTTTGCTATTATCCACGATAGCTTGTGCATTAACAGCGATGTTCTTAGTATTATTTGTGATGTTAGTAGTGTTATTTTCTACCTTACCGTTGATATTAGTGATTTGATTTTTAATATCGTTGATAACAGTAGAGGATTGACCTACTTGGCCTTTCAATTCATCGATAGCTTTAGCATTGATATTGATATTCTTAGTATTGTTTGCAATGTTAGTAGTATTAACCTTTACATTATCTTCAACAGCACTAATGCGTGTAGAGTTATCTACAACATTGCCTTCTAAGTAATCTAAACGTTGATCGTGACGATCCACGCGACCTTTGAGTCCATCCAAGTCGCCTTTAAGACCATTTAAATCACCTTTAACGCCATCAATCTTAACGTTCACTTCACCAATCTTAGTATTGATTGTATTGTTGATTTGTTTGTTATTTTCGTTGATTTTTACATCAATGTTTTTATCAACTTTATTAAGGATTGTTGTGTTGTTTTCATTGATTTTAATATCGATATTTTTATCAACTTTATTAAGAATTGTTGTGTTGTTATTAGTGATTGCAGTGTTGATATCATTTCTAATCACTGTATTGTTAGCTTCAATCTTAGCATTGATTGTATTTTCAACATTAGTGATTGTTGTACCAATTTGACCTTTCAATTTCTTGATATCATCTTCATTAGCACTAATACGTGTGGAGTTATCTTCAATATTGCCTTGCAAGTAGTCTAAACGTTCGTCATGACGATCTACGCGTTTAGTAAGACCAGCTACATCACCTTTAACACCATCTACACGGACATTAACATTATTGATTGCTGTTGTATTAGCATCAATTTTCTTGTTAACATCAACGATATTAGCATCGATTTTCTTGCTCAAGTCGATAACATTGTTATCAATCTTCGTATTGATTTCATTAACCTTGTTATCAATGTTTGTGTTGATTTCAGTTACTTTATTATCAATCTTAGCATTGATTTCATTAACTTTATTATCTACCTTTGTATTGATAGTTACATCGTTCTTATCAATCTTAGCATTAATTTCGTTAACCTTGTTATCAATCTTAGTATTGATTTCGTTTACTTTATTATCAACTTTTTTGTTGATAGTAATATTATTATTATCAATTTTTGTATTGATAACATTTACATTGTTATCGATTTTCTTGTTAATAATATTTACATTATTATCAATGTTTGCATTGATTTCAGTTACTTTGTTATCAATTTTTTGATCAATAGCAATTACTTTATTGTCAATCTTAGTATTGATTTCATTAACTTTGTTATCTACTTTTGTATTGATAGCAATGTCGTTTTGATCAATCTTTTTATTGATGTTTGTAATATCATTTTTAATATTGTTAATATCTACTTGAACGTTGCCAATATTTTGACCAACTTTACCCTTCAAATCAGCAATATCCTTTGTATTGATATTGACTTGATTTGTAGTATTGCTCAAATCAGTCTTAATGTTCTTAACATCATTTTCTACAGCTTGTAAACGACCTTCATGGTTGCCCATAGCTTCAATAATTGTATTGATACGATTATTATTGAATTCTATTTTAGTTGTATTGCCATCAACCTTAGCGTTTACATTGTTAATTGTAGTGTTAATATTCTTGATGTCAGTTTTAACAACATCAATCTTAGCATCAACATCAGCATTCACTTTATTGATAATAGTTGTGTTGTTAGCATTAATTTCATTTTTGATTGTCTTATTGATTTCGACATTATTTTGTTTAATGCTATTATCAATGTTAGCGTTAATAACTGTGTTATTAGCGTTGATTTTATTATCAATATTAGTGTTTACTGTATTGATAATATTTGTTTTACTATTATCAATTTTAATGTCTACATCTTTATTGATTTGATTAATAATCTTAGTGTTGTTTTCATTAATCTTATTATCAATTGTTGTGTTGATGTTGTTGATAGTAGTACCAACTTTACCTTTCAACTCTTCGATAGCTTTTTTATTATCATTGATGTCTTTTTTGTTATCGCCGATAAGTTTACGGTTTTCTATCGCAATAGTATTGTTGAAAGTGATATTTTTAGTGTTTTCGTTAACTTGTTTAGACAAGTCAGCAATAGACTTGCTGTTATTGTTAACGTTAACAGTCAAGTTGTTGATAGCTTTACTATTAGCATCTACCTTAACATCTACCTTGTTAATATTCGCTTGTAATTCATTTTTAACATTAGCGATATTTTGGTCAATTTTTACGTTATTTTCATTAATCTTATTAACGATTGTTTTGTTAATTTCAACATTATTCGCTTCAATGCTATTTTTGATATTATTGTTAATAACAGTGTTATTAGCATTAATTTCATTCTTAATAGTCTTGTTGATTTCTACATTGTTAGCATTGATTTCGTTTTTAATGTTGTTATTAATAACAGTATTGTTGTTTTGAATACTTTCATTAATAGTTTTGTTTACTGTATTGATGATAGACGTATTATTCTTTTCAATCTTAGCATCAATATTTTGGTCTACTTTATTAATGATTGTTGTATTGTTATTTTCAATCTTAGCATCAATATTTTGATTTACTTTATTAATAATCGTTGTATTGTTATTTTCAATCTTATTATTAATCGTTTGATCAATATTTTGATTTACTTGATTGATGATAGTAGTGTTATTATTTTGAATTTCTTTTTTGATGTTGTTATTTACTTGATTAATAATATTCTTATTATTTTCTTCAATTTTAACATCAATCTTTGCGTTTACAGTATTGTTTACTTGATTAATAACATTGTTAGTAACCTTGTTGATAACATTTTTAGTTACATTATTTGTAACTTTGTTTTCAATGTTTTTCACACTGTTATTAAGTGTATCAACTTTTACATTAAGATTATTGATAGCTAATGTATTTTTAGATACATTATCAGCTAAACAATAGAATTTACTATTAAGGCAGTTAACATTACCTTTCAATACGCTAATATTGTAAGTATTTTGGTTAACTTGATTTTTAATATTAGTTAAATCAACAATAACCTTACCAGAGCCTTGTTTTTGAGATTGTTGGCCCCATTGTTGTTGGTCTTGTTGTTGCCATTGTTGACCTTGTTGTTGATTTTGTTGGCTTTGTTGCCATTGTTGTTGATCTTGTTGATCTTGTTGATGTAAATCAATTGGTTGTTGTTCAACTGCTTGACTACCTTGGCCAGGTGTTAACCATTTTTGACTACCAATAAGATCAGTTCTATACCAATCTGCAGGTGTGGATGCAGAAGCAATGCCTCCACCCAAACTGGCACTTAACAAAATTGCAGCTACAATTGTAGTTGCTGTTTTTTGATGCGACTTAGCTAACTCAGATGTTACTACATATGCATTCTTAGTCGCACTCCATACTACTTTGAATACCTTATTCATATTAAGTTCCCTCCCAACTTATGCGGCTCTCACCCCGCACAGATGAAATAAATGAAAATACTGGAATATACTTCACTAAATATTCACAATATCTAATTAAATACTAGCACAAGATATTTTAAAATTAAAGCGTTTTTTTAATAAGTTAAACTTATGCTTCATATTTTACTCATCGTTTTATATGGCAACAATCTTGAAAAAGCCTTGTTTATCAAATTTTTCCGATATAGAAATTTTCCTCTTCATTTTATATTTAATTAATATTTTTACTTGTATTTTTATTTACACAGATAAAAAAGGCCTATTAATGTATATGTATACATTAATAGGCCTTATATATTTTACCGTTTATTAATCTAATTAAAATTTAGATTCGATAGCACCTTGCAAATCACCTTTTGGCATGTAACCAATTTTACGATCTACTACTTTGCCATCTTTCAAAATTACAAATGTAGGTAATACTTCTATTTGTAAATCACGTGCCAAGCTTGGTTCTTCATCAGTATTTACTTTTACAAAATTAGCTTTACCTTCTAGTTCACCAGCGATTTCTTCAACAATTGGCATCATACGTACACAGTAACCGCACCATGGTGCCCAGAAATCAATAACTGTTACGCCACCTTGATTAAGAAGATCTTGATATTCTGCTGTTTTTAATTCTTTTAATTCGCTCATTATTTCCTCCTAAGGCAATTGAACTAATACACAATCTTGAATGTAATCCAAACCTACCTCTTTAGCCTTCGCTAAGACTGCTGGTTTATCCGCACCAGGTTGTAACCAGATTTTCTTAATGCCCAATTGCTTACATTCATCAATTGCTGCAAGCCCAGCTGTTTCTGGCACTACAAAATCAACAACGCTAGGAACAACTGGCAACGAAGATAGACTTGGATAACAAGTATCGCCATCGATACTCGTTACATTGGGATTAACCGGATAGACTTCATATCCATGCTCTTTTAAGCACTTATAAATCTTATAACCAAACTTATCGGTTTTATGAGTGGCACCTATTACAGCCCAAACTTTTTCAGCTAACGCATCTTTAATAGTCATTCTTACCACCTCTCATATACTATTATATATCAATATCGAAAATTGTCAATATATTATATCGATTTTTTTAAAACAATATGTTCACAACATAATTCTTCAGTTCGCGCTGTATATCTTAGTAATGATTCTAACGAAACACTTGGCGCATCACATTGAGGTATCAATCCCGCCAATACAGCTAATTCGCCCAAAATACGTTCTGCAGTCCACCCCATATCTCTCAATTCTTTTACAGTTATACTTTTCTGCCGTTTTGAAAGCCTATGTCCATCGTTATCTATGAGCAGCGGTGCATGGCCATAGCATGGTGGCTCAGCATGTAACGTACTATATAAATACATTTGTTGAGCCGTAGTTTCTAGTAAATCATGCCCCCGAATGATTTCGGTAACCCCCATTGCTATATCATCTAAAACGACTGCCAAATTATAGGCATACATCCCATCTCCACGGCGCAATACAAAATCATCAACACCATGGCGCAATACAAAATGCTGCAGACCTTGGTATATATCGTTAAAATCCATAGTAGAATCAGTCACCTTAATACGCATTGACGGATTTTTTTCTAATCTCTTCAATTTCACTGTGGCACTATCTAAACTACGACAATGTCCATCATAATGATGAACGACTTCACCTCGATGAGGTGCAGAAGCAATGGATTGCAAGCGAGTACGATTACAAAAACATGGATAGATTAGACCTGTATTCTCTAATCGTTGTAAGACCTCATCATACATTGGCAACCGTTCACTTTGCCAATATGATGGTTCCGGCCCACCCACACGAGGGCCCTCATCCCATTCAAAGCCAAGCCATTCTAAATCATCTAGCAAGGCTTCGCCATAAGAGCGCTTAGAGCGCTGCATATCGATATCTTCCATGCGTACCACATAGGTACCATGTTGGTTACGGGTCGATATATACGACAAAAGGGCGATCCACACATTCCCTAGGTGGATATACCCCGTTGGGCTAGGTGCGAATCGTCCTTTCATAAATAGTATCTCCTTATATGCACTCTAATAATATACTATATATTAATACATTATTATATTAACACATGGTGAGGATAGCCTCAGTTTACAAACTATATATTAGCCAAGGGATACAATGCTATCAAAGACACCAGCATCTTTGATTTTTTGTTCGTTACCCATAGAGCAAATATGATTATCCTTTAACACAGGTTCTACCACATCTGCAAGAGCTACGATATCTTCTGGCTTACAGGCAATGACTTGTTTTCTAAATGCTACCTTATCTTTAATATTGGCACCACTAAAGTATAGCCCCATGGCACGAGGACCACGCAATGCAGGTGTCATCGGTAAATCAAGACCACTCATAGTGCCGATAATATATTTACGCATTTCTCGATCGGTTAATGTAAATTGACGTAAGTATTCAGGTAACTCTTTATATACATTAAGTGTTTCCACAAGATTTGGATCTCGATAGCTACAGAAAATCATATTACCATCGTCGTAGAAGTTAGCAAATGCGCCATAGGCCCCACCTTGTACACGAATGCGAATCCATAAGTATTCATAACGTAAGATTGTTTCTAATACGCTCATAGCACCGACATGAGTAAATCCATGATCGATGAAATTACCACCTTGTGCCACATATTGAACCTTACCAGCTGTGACAATACCTTCATTGCTCGTTGTATGTTCTATGGATAATACATTATTTGGCAATTCCTCTGTATTCCAAGTACTGAGCAATGGTTCCATTAACTCTGTAAATGGTACTAATTCATGTTCTTCACCTACGAACATGATTTCTACATTGTTAGAACGGAAAATCTTGCGAGCTACATCAGCTAATTTTTCTGGCAATAATGGTAAAGCAGCTGGATTAGTAGCTAATTCACT
>ERZ773234.444-NODE-444-length-12921-cov-4.586663_pt1 | contig 12921 bp, 8 predicted proteins | sample MGYA00580523_ERZ773234 | MGnify/ENA primary metagenome ERZ773234 (study PRJEB29015, sample SAMEA2738167) | human oral metagenome | biome: human oral; feature: human-associated habitat; material: saliva | place: China | collected 2262 ...
GCTTAGGGGTTACTTTCGAAGATTTAGTTAATAAGGAGGCCGTACCTAGGCAGGGGAACCTCTTTGCTCCTACTAAGGACCAGGAGGGACAGAAGGAGGAGGATATTCAAAAGACCCTATTATCGATTAAGGGGCGCTTTGGAAAGAATGCTATCCTTCGGGCTTCTAGTCTAGAGGAAGACGGGACTATTCGTTATCGGAACACCTTGGTAGGAGGTCATAATGGGGAATAAAGAGGATCTCGGCTAGGGTTTGGGTGTTTTTTGATTAGTACTAGGAGGCAGAATGAAGGGAAAAATGTCACGCCTACAAAGGGCTAAACAGTTCATGCCCTTTGCTGCCCTTAAGGGTTTTGATTCTTTATTGGCGGCGGTAGCTCGCCATAAAGAAGAACCACTCGAACTGTCAGAGGATCAAGTAGAGGCCTTAGATCGGTCTTTACGATCCTTGACCTGTGGCGATTGGGTCCGGGTGACCTTCTATGATCGGGGTACCTATAGAAGTGAAGAAGGTCCTCTTACCATGGTGAGTAAGAGCCTACAGCTCCTTTCTGTTTCTGATAGGGTCATTCCCTTTAGAGATTTAAAGGATATAGGCTGGCTACCAATAAAAAAGTCGAGGCCCTAGGGTCTCGACTTTTTTATTAGATTTATCTACTGAAAAGATTTCTTTCAAAGGATTCTATCTATTATTTACTAGCATTAGCCATAGCTGCTGCATAGGTAGCAGAATTCATAGGCTTGTTATTGGCGTTTTTAGGATCTTGAATGATGGCTTTAAGGTCCGTATCGTAGTTAGGGTTTACAGAGATAGCTGTTACCCTTTGTGCGCTAGGCGCCGCTTGGTTAGCAGGCGTAGATTGTGGTATAGCCACGCGTGATGCTGTAGGAAGGGCTGCTTCTTCAGCACTAGCATAACGAGCCGGACTAGTAGATTGGTTATCTCCTTCTAGGACAATTACATTGCCTTGTACAGAGAGAACTTTACGACCTTGGTAGTAGCCAGTTTTAGCCGCTTCTTGCGCTTCTGGGGAGATAGAACCTTCCTTAGTTACAGGAATGGTGGAGTTGGTATCGGCTACTGCCTGATTAGAGTTTTTGGTAGCTATTGATCCAATAGTGCTTACTTTGCCTGTCTGCATAGGTTGTTGGCCCATGATAATAGAAGCACTAGTTGCTGTTTTATAATCCGTAGTGGTTACTAAGCCAGGGGCTGGGGTGCCATTTTGGATATAGTCAGGACCAGGTACGGAAGCGCCTGCTTCGAGCGCCTTAGCAGAGGCTGCATAACGGTCGTGGTTGGCTTGGATTTCTTCTTGTAAGGCAATCAAGCTAGCAGGTTTATTGACAGTTTTCTTGGCGCCTACGAATGGGGCGGAAATAGCTAAGCTTGTAATGGTTGCAGCAGCAAGGGCTGTTAAGATTTTTTTATTCATAATAACCTCCGTCATTAATTTATCATGTTCTGCCTCAAGTATACCATACTTAAGGTGTTAACTAGGCCCTTTAGGGGTATAATAGGGAGTAAGTTTATATAAATTTTAGCTTTAACTAGGAAAGGGATGGACCTATGAGTCAGGTTGAGGATAGAGTCATAGAAGTATATATAGGCCCTGCAGGGACTGGCAAGACCCAGGCTGCCTATGAGTGGATTAAGAAGACCTTGGAGGCTCATCCAGGGGAGACCCTTATCCTCTTGGTACCTGATGCAGCTACCTATAAGGCAGAACGGGATTTAGCAACCTATATGGGGGGCGGCTTCTCTTCCGTACGGGTTGTGGGTTTTAGTCGCTTGGCCTATCAGGTCTATCAATCCCTAGGGGCTCGTGCAGTCAGAGAGGAAGGTCTGTCTAAGGTGGGCCGCAACCTTCTTCTTCGCCTAGCTATGAAACGGAGCCAGCAGGAGGCTCATCTCTTGAATCAAGCCTTAAAGCAGGCTCAGTTTTCCGATGTGTTGGGGTCCTTTATGACCGAATGTAAGTCCTTTAAGGTGGATCCAGCAGATCTGCGGGCTAGTGCTGATAAGGTTCAAGATCCTAATTTAGGAGATAAGCTAAAAGAATTAGCTAGCCTAATGGAGGCTTATGATGGCCTAGTTAAGGAGGCAAATTTAGATGATCGGGAGGGTCTTGAAGTCCTCATAGAGGCCCTTAAGGATTCTCCCCTCTTGACCAAGGCTCACGTGGTCATCGATGGCTTCCATTGGTTTACCCCCCTTCAGTATGAACTAATTTATAACCTAGTAAAGCAGGCTCAGCGGACCTTAATCACCATAACCCTTCCTAGTGATGCTAAGGAAATTGCTTATCAATCTACGCCAGGAGCCCTTTTTAGCCGCCCTTATGAGGTTTATACGACTCTTAAAGGAACGTATGGGCAGGCCCTTAAGGTCACCTTTTTCAAGAATTTCCATCGCTATAGTGGTGATCATTCTACCAAGAGGGATACATTAGGACCTATATCGCCTTTGGAAGATTTGATGGCAGGCTTCTTTGGTCGTCCTCAAGTAGTCAGCGCATGGGGTGCTGATGATAAGAAGGAGAAAAGTCCTAGAAACCGAGAAAAAGAAAGGGCTCGTATCCCCATCATAGCGGCCTATAACAGGGAACGTGAGGCGGATGAGGTAGTTCGTCGTATCCTGGCCTTAGTAGAGGAAAAGGGGGCTCGTTATCGCGATTGCATGATTGTACTCAGGGATTCTGAGACCTATGGAGACATCCTGGAAAAAGCCTTCCAAACCTATGAAGTGCCCTATTTTATAGACCAACAAAAACCTATGCGGACGCATCCCTTGGCGGATATGATGACAGCCCTCTTGGAGGTAGTCCGCTATAATTATAATAATGATGCTATTTTCCGCTTACTCAAGACCGACCTAGTGCCTGTAGGTCTTGATTTGGACCTAGAGGAAGCTCGCTTCCGGGTGGATCAGTTAGAAAATTATTGCCTGGAATTTGGTGTCCATCACTACAGGTGGGATATGCCTAGTTGGCCATGGATGGTTAAGGGCCCTGATGGAAAGGCCTATAGTGACCTAGAAGAGGACCGCCATAAACAAGTGAATGAAACCCATAGGGCCATTATGGATTGGTTGGAGGATTGGTTTGACTTTGCATCTAAGGTGGATGGTCATACCGGTCGTGAATGGGCTCAAGAAATCTATGGAGTTTTAGACCGCCTTGGGGTAGCTGAGACTCTCTACAGGTGGGCTCAGGAGGCCGATGAGGCTGGACAGCTTGTAGAAAAGGCTAGCCATGAACAGATGTATAGCCAGGTCATGAACTTCCTCGATCAATTGGCTAGGGTAGGTGGCGACCAGTTCTTATCTCTGGATGAGTTGGCCCTTCTCTTGGAGGAAGGCTTGGAGGATATGAACTACTCCATGGTGCCACCTAGCCTAGACCATGTCTTGGTGACGACCGTAGAACGGGGCTATACGCAAGAGCGTAAGCACGTTTTTGTTATGGGCCTCAATGATGGCCTCTTTCCCCGTAAGATGGGGGATGAAGGCCTTATCAAGGATCGGGAACGAGCGGTTTTAGCAGAAGAGGGCCTTAACCTCGCTGGTGGCGCCTTGGCCCAGGCCTTTAATGAAAACTTCCTCTTTTATCTAGCCTGCTCTCGGGCCCAAGAGTCCTTGACCTTGTCCTATGCTAACCTATCCGGTGAAGGAGAGGCGGCTGAACCGGCCTTGGTTATTAAACGACTTATAGACTTAGGTTATGCAGCGGATCCTTATGTTGTGGGCTTAACCTTGCCGATGAGTCAGGATGGAGAAGGGGACTCCTATGAGGGACGGCCAGAATTTTCCTATATGTGGAAGCCGCGCCAGGCCCTTAGCCTCCTATCTAGTCGCTGGGGAGAATTGGTGGATGGACAGACCCTATCTAGTCCTTGGTGGGCCCTTTTTGACTGGGCTTTGGGAAATCCTAACTATAGGTTGCGCTTAATGGAAATTAGCCGGGGTTTATTTGACACTAACGAGGTGGCACCTATCCATAAGGATGTGGTGGAGGGCCTCTTCCTGTCCCATAATTACATGACCGGATCGGTAACCCGCCTCGAAAAGTATCAGGCCTGTCCTTTTAAATTCTATGCAGAGTACGGTCTTAAATTAAAAGCTCGTAAGGTGGCTAGTTACGGGGCTCCTGAAATTGGGACCCTCCTCCATGATCACCTAAAAACCCTTGGTGACCAGCTCCTCAAGGAGGGAAAAGATTGGCGTGATCTCAGCCCAGAGGAGCTTCACAAGCACTGTCAAGCAGTCGCTAAAGAGGGCATGGACCAGTCCCTCTTGGGCTATTCTGACCTAGGCGAAGACGACCGCCTAGATGGCCAAGAGGGGGCCCTTGAAAGCCCTCATGACGCCTCTGATGCGGCCTATAATAAGGCTCGTTATGATCGCTTAGTCAAAACCTTAGAGGCTACTGTAAGACGTCTGGTCGATTGGTCTTCTAAGAGTGAATTCTCTATGGATGCCCTGGAAAAATCCTTTGGCATGCCGGGAGGCTGGCCGTCTGTAGATATAGATTTAGGCCTTGGTAAGAAGGGGGCTAAAATCAAACTCCAAGGGCAAATTGACCGCATCGATACATGGAAAAATGGCGATGCTAAATACGGCCTCATCGTGGACTATAAGACCGGTAAGGCCACGATTTCTGGTGGCGAGCTCTATTATGGTCTTAAGCTTCAATTGTTGACTTACTGGATGGCCTATACCCGTGTTAAGGGAAATGAAGGGATTATTCCAGCGGGCACCATTTATACGCCTGTAAAGAATGCCAAACTATCGGTTAGTCGCCCTCTTTCAAAGGATCAAGCCATTAAGGAATTTGAATCGGCCGATGTGTATAGGAATTTCGGTTATTTTAGTAATTCCCCCGATGTTCTCATGAATATGGATGACCTCGAGATTAATAATAAGGCGGGCAACTATGTGCCAGTGCGCCTTACTAAAAATGGAATCAATGGGCAAGACCGATGGAAGACTAAGAGCCTAGGCGACTATCAAGTTATGACCTCCTACGTAGCCCACAAGATGGGGGAAATTGGTCAAGGTATTGGCCGTGGAGATTTTGCTATTTGCCCTTATATGTATAAGAAAGTCAATGCTTGTTCTTATTGTGATTACAAGACGGTGTGCCGCTTTGAATCCAGCCGCAACCGCTACAACTATTTGGATTCTCTTACAGAAGATCAGGCTCTGGATAAGATGAGGGCCGACTTAGGTATAGAAGGAGTAGGAGGAGGTGAAGACAATGGCAACTAAGTGGACAGAGGATCAGGCCGCAGCTATCGATTCTCGTAACCAATCCCTCTTGGTAGCCGCTGCAGCGGGTTCCGGTAAAACAGCAGTTCTCACAGAACGCATCATTCAGCGCCTTAAAGATAAGGACCATCCCTTACAGGTACAGGAGTTGCTGGTAACGACCTTTACGAAGGCTTCCGCAGGGGAGATGAAGACTCGGATTGGGAGTGCCTTGGCCAGCGAACTAAAAAAAGAGGACTTGGACCAAGAGACCCGTAAGCATTTAGAAAATCAACTCAAGCTCTTACCATCAGCTCAAATTTCTACCCTTCACGCCTTCTGCCAATGGGTCATTCAGTCTTACTTCTACGCCGCTGACATCAACCCTCGGGCCCGTATCGGCAATGATGGGGAGATGGCCCTTATGCGGTCTGATATCCTCCACGACCTAATCGTAGGGGCTTATGATCGCTTGGCTAAGGACCCCGATGATGATCCTTACCATATTTATGCCTTGGCGGATATGTTCAGTGATGATAAGTCCGATGCTAACTTAGAAGAGTTAGTTTTGGCTATTTATACCTTTGCTATGGCCATGGCAAACCCAAAGAAGTGGCTTTTGGAGGCCCTGGATGACTACCGACAAATTTTGGAGAAATCCTTCCTAGAAACTACTTGGGGGGAATACTTTTGGCAGGACATGAAGGAATCCATGGAAGGCGCCCTTAAGCATTTATCGGTCTTGTGTGAAATGGTGCAAGGTCCTATGGGAATGTCCTTTTACCAGGACCACTATGATGTTCTTAAGGCTAAGTTTGCCCCCTTTGAAGCCGCTATGGAAGCGGGCTCTTGGGATGCCTTCCACAGGGCTCTTGTAACCTATGATGGGACTGGCTATAAGCAGTTTCGGGAGAATAAGCAAACCAAGGCCTTTACGGATGAGGGGCTTAAGGCCCAAGCTAAGGTTCATCATAATGAGGTTAAGAAGTATCTGACCAGTTTAAAGGAATCTGTCTTTGCTGTATCAGAAACTGCTTGGCGTGAGCAGGTTAAAGAGCAAATTCCTGTTTTAGAAGGCTTGATTAATCTAACCTTAGACTTTAAGGAGGCCTATGACAAGGCTAAGCACGATGGTGGGCTCATGGACTTCAATGACCTAGAGCACCTCTGCCTCAAGATTCTTATTGAGCCTGGAACAGAAGATCAAAAGATACCAGAGCCATCACAGGTGGCTAAGGAATTGCAGGATCGTTTTCAAGAAATCATGGTAGATGAATATCAGGATACTTCTGGTGTACAGGAAGCCATTATCAATTTGGTTTCCCGTGACCGTAACCGCTTCTATGTAGGGGATGTTAAGCAGTCTATCTACTCCTTCCGTATGGCCGACTCGGACTTGTTTATGGGCAAGTATTTGTCCTTCAAAACCGACCAAGATGGGAATGATTTGGGCCAAGTGCCGGAACGGCGGATTGATTTGGCTAAGAACTTCCGGTCGGATAAAAATGTCTTGGCTGTGACTAACTTTATTTTCTATCAAATCATGTCAGCCCCTGCGGCTGAGTTGGACTATGGTCTTAAGGAGGCATTAGTACCAGGAAGAGTGGTCAAGAATCCTCCCGATGGGTCCGGTGATCTAGGGCAGTGGATTGGTGGTTCTGTAGACCTCTTTTTAGCTGATGTGGCTCCAGCTAAGGCTCGAGGTCAGGTATCAGATGAAACGGACGAGGATGATTCTGGTGAAACTCCTGAGGCGCAGGATATAGAAATGGCCCTTATCGTCGATGAGATTAAGAAATATACAGCTAAAGACGAAAGCGGTAGAGCCCTTTACACTGTACAGGATAAAGATGGGTCCTTCCGCCCAGTAGAGTACAGGGATATAGCTATTCTCCGCCGGTCCTTGGCTGGCTATGGCAACCGCTTGGTGGAGGCCCTTCGCAATGCGGGCATTCCTGCCTATGTAGAAGAAAATACAGGTTACTTTGAATCCATGGAGATTCAGTTAATCTTAGCGCTCTTACAAATTATTGATAATCCAGAGCAAGACCTCCCTATGGCCGCTGTCTTACGATCCCCTATGGTAGGGCTCACAGCTAATCAAATCGGTCAGATTCGTCTTCTTGGCAAGACCTCCCTCTGGTCCCTTTTGCCAGATTACCTAACAACCTATGCTGGACAAGACCCTGATGCTGTTGAACTTGTGCGTCTCTTTATTGAGCGCATGAAGGCTTGGCGGACCATGGCCCGTAGACAAGGCGCAGCAGACCTTTTATGGAACATTTACCAAGAACTGGACTATGTGAACTATGTATCAGCCTTACCTAAGGGCTTAGTCCGCAGGGCTAATGTTTTGGCTCTTTTAGGCCGGGCCCAAGATTTTGAATCATCTGGCTTTAAGGGGCTATTCCGCTTCCTCCGCTTCGTGGAAAATTTGCGGGATTCCTCCCAAGACTTGGCCGTAGCTAAGGTGCTTTCAGAGGCAGATAACGTAGTCCGTATTATGACCATCCACAAGTCCAAGGGCTTAGAATTTCCACTGGTCTTCCTATCTGGGGTGCAAAAGAAATTCAATATGCAAGACCTAAATCGGTCCCTCCTACTTCATAAGACGGGAGGCATAGGACTCAAGGGTTACTACCAGGATTACCGGATTATGTATCCATCCTTAGCCTCCCTCTATAACGCCCAGCTCAAGAAGAATGCCCTCAAGGCAGAAGAGGAACGAATTCTTTACGTAGCTTTGACACGGGCTCGGGATAAGCTGATTTTGACTGGCACCATTGAGAATAAGGAAAACATAGGTAAATCTAATGGGGCTAAGGCGTCTGTAGATGAAGCCGATGATACTAAGGTATCTCTAGCTCAATCAAGTGAGAACAAGAACGATACTCCTACATCTAGCCAGGTCCTAACCCTTTCTCAAGCTATGGCTGACCGCTTGATTGGCCCAGCTCTGGCTGAAAGTGGGCGCCAACTGCCAAAGGACCTGATCCTATCTGCTAACTCGTACTTAGATTGGATTCTTATGGCCTTTGCTCGTCATGGCATAGGCGGAAATCTATTGCGTGTGTCCATGGGTGATAATAAAGTTGAGATAGAGGATAAGGATATCCTTAATGAGATGATTCCAGATCGGGAAAATTCTAAGATTCATGTAGAAATCTTGGATGGCAGTGCCTATCAATTAGCTGATAGAGCTAAGGGGTCGATCGATTCAGACTTAACCTATATTAAGAAGGCTACGAGCTCAGACGGGCAAGGAGCTAAGGGTAACGAAGAGCTACTAGAGGATGCTTATCATAAAGAGGGGCTTCCTAAAGAAGTCCTAGACCGATTTAATTTCTCCTATGGTTTCTCCGAGGCTACCCGGACGGCGGCTAAGATTTCTGTATCGGAAATAAAGCGCCGTTTTCAAGAGGCTGAGGAAGAGGCTAGAGCCCTCAATGAGGATCGTGGCCATGATGGAGACTATGCTTTGGCCGCAATCGATCAGGCGAAGGCTGGAGAGCACGAAGGATTAGTAGGCCAAGATGCCTTTGATCCACTAGGTCAATCTAAGGCCCTAGACCAAGCCATCGCTAATTCTCCTTTTGGTCGTAAACCTGCCTTTTTAGAAGACCCTGAAGAAGACCTTATGGCAGGAGCCCATTGGGGCACTCTTATGCATGAAGCTATGCAGTACCTACCCTTGGCAGACTATGACCAAGCTTCCTTGCAGAAGGCGCTAGATTCTTTGGTAGATAGGGGTTTCTTGCGTTTAGACGAAGCTACTCAATTGGATCAAAGGGCCTTATTAGCCTTCTTCCAGTCTCCTCTAGCTGACCGGATGCGCCAATCAGTCCGAGTGGGACGAGAGTTACCTTTCTCTATGCTATATCCAGGCCAATCCGTATATCCTAATCTAGAAGAGGGAGAGGATCTTTTCCTCCAAGGGATTATCGATAGTTGCTTCTTGGAAGAGGGGACTTGGATTTTGGTGGATTACAAGACAGATCGCCTCTATAAAGAAAAAGACTTTGTGGACCGCTATCATGTGCAATTGGAACTCTATTGTCAAGCGCTAGCTAAGGTGACGGGAATTCCAGTTAAAGAAGCGTACATTTATAGCTTCCGGTTGGGAAAGGCTATTCCTGTAGAGATATAACCATTGAGTATAATTACAAAAGAGACGATCTTTAAAGGTCGTCTCTTTTGTTTGATAGGGTACAGAAAAAAGCCCCCGCATATGCGGAGGCCTTTTTCTTTGAGAGTGTGTATTTGTGTGTTTAAAAGGGATGTCTATAATATACACAGGACATATAACGAAACAAGCTATAAATTATAAATAATTAATAAATTTTACTATCTTGCTACTTCTTTCTATGACCAATAGGGGCATAGACCTTAAGGGCTTGTGGTAATACTTCCAAGTCCACTGGTAGGTAAGGTCCCTTGTCACCATCCATATTGGTAGGTAGGTCATCTACGGTGCTGAGCAGTTCGATGCGGGCTTTTTTTACGGTTAGAATTTTAGCATATTTAGACTTGTAAATGGAGCCAGACATGATAAGAGGCAGGACGGAAAGTATATCTAGGATAAAGTATTCCTTAAAGATGACAATCCGCATATAGCCATCATCTACAGCAGCGGGAGGCATGAATTTTTCAAAGGAAGAGACTACATTGGTTAGGAGGGCCAAAACCAGTGGGGATTTAACCACAAAGTCCTCGCCTTGGTCCGTGATGATGCGGTAGGCGAAGTCCTTGGTGGTAAAGAGGGCTTGACCAGCTCGTAAGAAGTAGGCCAGAGGACCTAGCGCTCGTTTTTCCTTGATGGATACTTCCTCGATGACCTTAGGGATGACACCAGCGGCTATGTTATTACAGAAGAACTTATCATTGCAGCGGCCCACATCGATGCGCCGAATATTGTCGTGATTAATGCGGTGGATGGCCGCCAAAGGATGACGAGGAATACCCAAGGCTCGAGCCATATCGTTGACTGTCCCTACAGGGATAAAGCCAAAGTTAACCTTAAAGCCTCCCTGAGCTACGCCGTTCATAGTTTCATTGACGGTACCATCCCCACCCATACAAAAAACGGCATCGAAATTATGGTCGCTGGCATCTTTTGCAAAGCGAGTTGCATCTCCTTCGCCTTCCGTATACTTAACTTCTACGTGGTCGAAGAGGGTGCCTAATTTCATTTGTAAGTCCATGACATACTTGCGGGCAGCGCCGCCACCGGACGATGGATTCACAACAACTAAACAACGGCTCATGAGAGCATCTCCTCATCTCTTGCTATGCGAGAACAGAATTGACACTAGAATAGGCGTCAACTATACTTAAGTTAATTATAGGGCTATTGACCCTAGGTATTATATTATACTTTGTATTTTCTATTCATGAAAGTACCTTTCACAAGAGAGAAATACATTTCACAATAAAAGTGTGTAAATAGGAGTCTAATTATGGACGATAATGAGGTCTATCAATTTTCCCGTAGTGAAACTATGGGACGTTTGCCCCTCAGTGAACAAGTCTATTTGACCCTCAAGGAAGCGATCTTGAGAGGTAAGGTAAAACCGGGTGTGAAGCTCAATGAAGTGGCCATTGCAGATCAAATGGAAGTATCTGCTACGCCAGTACGGGAGGCCTTCCGCAAGTTGGCTAAGGACAACCTAGTTGTGATTAAACCTTGGAAGGGAGTCCGGGTTAAAGGCTATACAGCGGAAGAGATTGTAGCTATGTACCAGTGCCGGGAAGTCATGGAGGGCTTGGGAGCCCGCCTTTGCGCAGAACATGCGACGGAAGAGCAGGTGGAAGAGCTCAAGGGTCTCTGCCAAAAAATGCATAGCATGGCAGATCCGGAAGAACGGGTTGAAGTTAATTCAACCTTCCATAGCCTTATTGCAACCTATTCTGGTAACGAAAAAGTGGTAGACTACTTGAGCGATTTTCGGGAAATGGTCAACCGGGATATGTACATTTCTACCATGGACTTGGGGCGGACTAATTCCTGTGATGCAGAACATGATCAAATCGTGGCGGCTATTGCCAATCATGATGGGGAAAAAGCAGAAAGCCTCATGCGGACTCATATCCGCAATGCTTTTGTATTTAAGAATGCTCACGCAGAGCTTAGAAAAAAACAATTTGGACAGGAAACACTATAGGCTATTATGAAAAATAGTCCCCCCACTAATGCTCAGTGGAGGGACTATTTTTGTATGATGCTACATGAAGGCTCTACGAGCTTGCGCAATCTTGTTGCGTATATCCATACGGACTAGGTCTTCTGGATCTTGGGTGAGAATCTGAATAGGGTCCTTATTAAGGCCACGACATATGGCGAAGAAAAGGTCTAGGGATAGACCGGCTAAGCACTGGCCGCTTTCAATCTTAGCTATATAAGAGGCGCTGATACCGGTCACTTGGCCTAATTCCTTCTGAGTTAGGCCCAAGAGGCGACGACAATAGCTGATCTTTTCTCCGATTCGTTGGAATTCTTGACTATCTAGTGCTATCTCTTTACTACTCGACATGGGATATTCCTCCTTGTAAAACAGAAACCTTGCTTTCAGTATAGGGCGATAGTCCCTAAAAAGCTAAGGTCATATATGACCTAAGAATTCCATAGGTTTTTATGGACCCCAGTGTTACAATGCTAAGTGTAGACTAAACTAGATTAGGTTGGACAAAGGTTTTTACACTATGGATAAAGTACTTGTTATCGCTCTAGGGGGGGCCTTAGGAGCCCTTATTCGCGTATATAGTGGTGAGTGGATTATGGCCCATTTGCCCGGTGATTTTCCTTATGGGACTATGGTGGTTAACTGCCTAGGAGCCCTTTTAATTGGCCTTTTTCTAGGCCTCTTTATGGAGCATTCCGAATGGCCGGCCTGGGCCAAGTATCTCTTGGTTGGTGGAGGTCTAGGGGCCTTTACTACCTTTTCTACCTTTGCCTTTGAACTCCTGCAGTTGCTTATGGACGGGGCCTATATGGGTGCTCTTGCCTATGGGGGGATTCAGTTAGTAGGGGGTTTGTTTGTGTGTTATGTAGGGCTCGTATTAGCCCGTCTTTTGGCTTAAGGAGGGCCTTTTATGAAAGAAATAAAAACCAGCCAAGCCGTAGGCCAAGTCCTTTGTCACGATATCGTCCGCATTGTTATTGGTCAAACTAAGGAAACCGCTTTTAAGAGGGGTCATGTCATCCGTCAAGAGGATGTAGAAGCCCTCTTACAATTGGGAAAAGACCACATTTTCGTCATGGAAGAGGGCGACAAGGACCTCCTCCACGAAGAGGATGTAGCTCGAGCCCTCTACCAAATTGCAGGTGGGCCTAATATGCATGCGTCAGATATCAACCAAGGCCGCATTGATGCCATCGCTGATTGTGATGGTCTCCTCAAGGTAGATGTGGATCTTTTACATGCGATCAATAGCATTGGTCAACTGACCATCGTTACTAAATTTACTAACAGCTCTGTAAAAGCAGGACAAAAGCTAGCCGGCATGCGATGTATTCCCCTTATGTTGGATAAGAAGGAAGTGGACCAGGCCCTAGCCTTGGCAGAGGATAGAAAGGTCTTGGCAATTAAGCCCTTTGTTCGTAAGACCATTGGGTTGGTTGTCACCGGATCCGAGGTGTTTCAGGGTCGCATTAAAGATGCCTTTACTCCTATTATT
>ERZ773234.445-NODE-445-length-12915-cov-5.283826_pt1 | contig 12915 bp, 9 predicted proteins | sample MGYA00580523_ERZ773234 | MGnify/ENA primary metagenome ERZ773234 (study PRJEB29015, sample SAMEA2738167) | human oral metagenome | biome: human oral; feature: human-associated habitat; material: saliva | place: China | collected 2262 ...
GGCAGAAAAGAAGGAGCCATCGTCGGTGGTTTAGCTGGGTTTCTCATTGATTTGCTTTCGGGTTATCCACAGTGGATGTTCTTTAGCTTGATTTTTCATAGTTTACAAGGATATTTTGCAGGTTTTAAAGGAAAAAGTCGTTATCTCGGTTTGGTGTTAGCTACGCTTGTTATGGTAGGAGGTTATGCTGTTGCTTCCACTATCATGCATGGTTGGGGAGCAGCTTTTCCAGAAATATTTCCTAACTTTTGCCAAAATACCTTAGGGATAATTGTCGGATCTATTTTGAATAAACTGTTGACAGATGTTTTGAAAAAGTTAAACAAATAAGGGCGGTGTCCTCTTGGGCTTTTAAAAGCTCTATTTGTAAATATATTCAGAAGTATTTATGACAAAATGAAACGAGGTAAAATGATGAATTTACAAGAATTGAAAAAACAAACTCAAACCATTTTAGCAGATGTTTTAGAGAAATCAGCACTATCTTCCGGTGATATTTTTGTACTGGGCTTGTCTTCCAGTGAGGTGATTGGAGGGCATATTGGAAAAAATTCCAGTCAAGAAGTGGGAGAAGTTGTTGTCAAAACTATGTTGGATATGTTGTCACTTCGCGGAATTTACTTGGCAGTTCAGGGATGTGAACATGTCAATCGTGCTTTGGTCGTGGAGAAAGAATTGGCGCAGAAACAAAATCTGGAAATTGTCAATGTGTTGCCAACTCTTCATGCTGGTGGAAGTGGTCAATTAGCAGCTTTTAAATATATGAACAACCCAGTTGAAGTGGAATTTATTACGGCTCAAGCAGGGATGGATATCGGAGATACAGCAATTGGTATGCATATTAAGCACGTCCAAATTCCAGTACGACCAATTTTACGAGAACTAGGAGAAGCGCATGTGACTGCGCTTGCCAGTCGTCCAAAACTAATCGGTGGAGCGCGAGCTGCTTACCAAAAAGATAAAATTCGGAAAGCATAAAGAGCAAAATCATCAAATGGACGGAAAAATCGTTAAATTTTTCATTAGAAAATTTGTGAAATAACGTGTATTTATGGTATAATTGATTGTATTCAATAAATTTTAAGGAGAAATGACAGAATGTCTGTATCATTTGAAAGCAAAGAAACAAATCGCGGAGTTTTGACATTTACAATTAGTCAAGAACAAATCAAGCCAGAATTGGATCGTGTATTTAACTCAGTTAAGAAAAATCTGAATGTACCAGGTTTCCGTAAAGGTCATCTTCCTCGTCCAGTGTTTAATCAAAGATTTGGTGAAGAAGCTCTTTACCAAGATACATTAAATGCTCTTCTCCCAGCTGCTTATGAAGCTGCTGTTAAAGAAGCAGAGATCGAAGTTGTTGCTCAACCACAATTTGATGTGGCGTCTATGGAAAAAGGTCAAGATTGGACCATTACTGCGGAAGTGGTTACAAAACCCGAAGTAAAATTAGGTGAGTATAAAAACTTAGAAGTATCTGTTGATGTCTCTAAAGAAGTATCTGATGCAGATGTAGATGCAAAAGTTGAACGCGAACGCAATAATTTAGCAGAACTTGTATTGAAAGAAGATAAGGCTGCTAATGGTGATACAGTTGTGATTGATTTTGTTGGAACAGTTGACGGCGTTGAATTTGATGGTGGTAAAGGAGATAACTTCTCACTTGAACTTGGAAGCGGTCAATTCATTCCAGGTTTTGAAGACCAATTAGTTGGACATGCTGCTGGTGAAACAGTAGAAGTAAACGTGACATTCCCAGAAGACTATCAAGCAACAGATCTTGCAGGTAAAGATGCTAAATTTGTGACTACGATTCATGAAGTCAAAGAAAAAGAAGTTCCAGAAGTAGATGACGAACTTGCCAAAGACATTGATGAAGATGTTGAAACACTGGATGAATTAAAAGAAAAATACCGCAAAGAATTGGCTGAATCAAAAGAAATTGCTTTTGATGATGCAGTTGAATCTGCAGCACTTGACCTTGCAGTAGAAAATGCAGAAATCGTTGAATTGCCAGAAGAAATGGTTCACGAAGAAGTTCATCGCTCTGTAAATGAATTTCTTGGGAACATGCAACGTCAAGGTATTTCACCAGACATGTACTTCCAAATCACTGGTACAACTCAAGAAGATCTTCATAAACAACATGAAGCTGACGCTGAAAAACGTACTAAGACTAATCTTGTGATTGAAGCTGTTGCAAAAGCAGAAGGATTTGAAGCGAGCGATGAAGACATCGAAGCAGAAATTTCTTCACTTGCAACTGACTACAATATGGAAGTGGAGCGTGTTCGTCAACTTCTTTCAACAGATATGTTGAAACATGATATTGTTATTAAAAAAGCCGTTGAATTGATTACAAGTACTGTAAAAGTAAAATAATCTAATGATACATAAGGCAAATTCAGTCGGAGATTCGACTGAATTGCCTTTTTGCTTCTTTTATATAAAAGTAGAAGTCATTTTGATGAAAAAGAGTGATTTTCTTGATTGGAAAATAAAATTCTTTTTGACGAAAGAAGATTTTTATCGTACAATAAAAAGTAGCGAAAATTCAACAAATTAATTTTTAAGAGCAAGTCTAAAAAAGCTCTTAAACCTTAAAAGGAGATCAATTTTGGAATTAGAAGTATTTGCTGGACAAGAAAAAAGTGAACTTTCTATGATTGAAGTGGCGCGTGCTATTTTAGAGACACGTGGTCGCAATCATGAAATGTATTTTAATGACCTTGTCAATGAAATTCAAAATTACCTTGAAAAATCAAATAGTGATATTCGTGAAGCCTTGCCGCTTTTTTATACAGAGTTAAATGTAGACGGCAGTTTCATTCCTCTAGGAGATAACAAATGGGGCTTGCGTTCATGGTATGCGATTGACGAGGTGGATGAGGAAATTATCGCCCTTGAAGATAACGATGAAGAAACTCCTAAGAAACGGAAGAAAAAACGTGTGAATGCCTTTATGGACGGAGATGAAAATGCCATTGATTACAATGACGATGATCCAGAAGATGAAGACTCATATGAAGCAGATCCTGCCCTTAATTATGACGAGGATAATCCGGACGACGAAAAGAGTGAAGTAGAAGCGTATGATGCTGAAATCAATGAAATTGCACCTGATGATTTAGGTGAAGAAGTCGAACTCAATGAAGAGGATGAAGACTATTCGGATGATGAGGTAGATTCAGAGGATGAAGAATAGTTAAGTCCGCTAACGTTTGCTTCTGTTCTTATTTGACAAAAAATTTATTCTGCGATATTATAATATCGGGCACTTCTTTTAAGAAGTCAAAAGCTCCCTAGCTCTAGGGAGCTGTTTTTGTTTTTGCTATTAGAAGTGAACACGCCTGAAAACATCGAAAAAGCAAAGGTTGATTTATGAATAGTCGTTTCCCATTTTCGTGTGTTTTCTAAATGAGTTTTGTATCTTAGATAAGGAGAATGTATGGCAACAAAATATATTTTTGTTACAGGTGGTGTAGTTAGTTCGATCGGTAAAGGGATTGTGGCAGCAAGTCTTGGTCGTCTTTTGAAAAATCGTGGTCTTAAGGTAACCATTCAAAAGTTTGATCCATATATCAATATTGACCCAGGAACGATGAGCCCTTATCAACATGGGGAAGTATTTGTGACGGATGATGGTGCAGAAACTGACTTAGACCTCGGGCATTATGAACGCTTTATTGATATCAACTTAAATAAATATTCAAATGTGACAACGGGTAAGATTTATAGCGAAGTTCTTCGTAAAGAACGTAAAGGTGAGTACCTTGGAGCAACTGTTCAAGTCATTCCGCACATTACAGATGCTCTAAAAGAAAAAATTAAACGTGCGGCAACAACAACCGATTCAGATGTTATCATTACTGAGGTTGGTGGTACTGTAGGAGATATTGAAAGTTTGCCATTCTTAGAAGCACTTCGTCAAATGAAGGCAGATGTTGGTGCAGATAATGTCATGTATATCCACACGACGTTGCTTCCTTATCTGAAAGCTGCTGGGGAAATGAAAACGAAGCCCACTCAGCATTCTGTAAAAGAATTGCGTGGTCTTGGAATTCAACCGAACATGCTTGTTATTCGTACTGAAAAACCGGCTGGCCAAAATATTAAGAACAAATTGGCACAATTTTGTGATGTAGCACCAGAAGCAGTGATTGAGTCCTTGGATGTGGAACATTTGTACCAGATTCCATTGAATCTGCAAGCGCAAAACATGGACCAAATCGTTTGTGATCACTTGAAGTTGGATGTGCCAGAAGCAGATATGACGGATTGGTCTGCTATGGTTGATAAAGTCATGAACTTGAAGAAACAAGTAAAAATTGCGCTGGTTGGGAAATATGTGGAATTACCAGATGCTTACATTTCTGTTGTGGAAGCTCTCAAACATTCTGGTTACGCCAATGATGCAGAAATTAAACTGAGCTGGATCAATGCGAATGATGTCACAACTGAAAATGTCGCCGAGTTGCTGAATGATGCGGACGGGATTATTGTGCCGGGTGGATTTGGTCATCGTGGAACGGAAGGAAAGATTGCGACGATTCAATATGCTCGTGAAAATGATGTGCCAATGCTTGGAATTTGCCTCGGCATGCAGTTGACTTGTGTCGAATTTGCTCGCCATGTGCTAGGATTTAATGACGCTAATTCTTCAGAATTGAACCCTGATACGCAATATCCTGTTATTGATTTGATGCGTGATCAGATTGATGTGGAAGATATGGGAGGGACACTTCGCTTAGGACTTTATCCGTCTAAACTAAAACGTGGATCCAAAGCAGCTGCAGCTTATGATAATCAAGAAGTTGTTCAGCGTCGCCACCGCCACCGTTACGAATTTAATAATGAATTCCGTCAACAATTTGAAGATGCCGGTTTTGTATTCTCAGGAGTTTCACCGGACAATCGCTTGGTGGAAATTGTTGAAATTCCAGAAAATAAATTCTTTGTGGCTTGTCAATACCACCCAGAATTATCTAGCCGTCCTAATCGTCCAGAAGGACTTTATACAGCTTTTGTTACAGCAGCAGTTGAAAATAGTGAGAAATAAGATTGGAAGCAATTCCAGTCTTTTTAGCATTTCTCATAGGAGAAAAATTTGTCAATATGAATGAAAGACAGCATTTTAAAACTAAAGTAAGAAATTTTCTCCTAAAAATGATACAATTTGAATAGTTGATGAGCTCAATAAATAATGAAACGGAGGTGGATCATGATGAAGTTTATACTGAAGGAAAGTCTTGCAATGCTTGGGATTAAAAATGTGGTTATTGGCATCGCTAAAAATGTAGACCCACATGCACCTTTACCTGCTTCATTTTTGAAAAAGCAAAAAGAGATGGAAAAGTGGGCATTGAATTGCGATATCGATGAGGTGTCTGATACTCCAGTCATTCAAGGCTACAAGGATTTATTGCAAAGTGTCGGACGTAGTGTCAAGAAGAATCCTCCTACCGTTTTGGCGCTTATTCGGAATATTCGACATCGTGGATCCATCCCGAATATTAATAGTATTATTGATATTTATAATGTTGAATCTTTACATTCTTTATTAGCCATCGGTGGGCATGATTTGGATAAAATAGCGGGGCAAATTGAATTTACGGTTAGTCAAAAAGAAGATGTGTTTCTACCGATTTTATCTACGGAAAAACACGTTTCACAGACTGATTATGTTTATCGTGATCAAAAAGGAATTTTAGCATGGCTAGATGTTCGTGACGGAGAAAACTATAAATTTGATGACGAGACAAAGAATGCTATTTTTATCATTCAAGGAAATGCTCATACATCTGTTGAAATGCGTTTAGAAGCACTGAAGCGCATTGAGAACGATTTAGCAGAATGTATGCCGAATCTGGAGTTTGAAACGTATGTCATTTGTTCAGAGAAAAAGACATAAAAACAGTGTATTCACTGATAAGATACGAGAAGCAAATCTATTTTTTGAAGGCATTTGGAATACAATCACATTTTTTAGTAAAAGATTTGTTTGAAAATTCTTTACTTTTTAGTAAGATATAGTATAATTAGAATATATCATAGTTTTCGGAGGTACCTATGAAAAAAAGTAAAATTATTGCAGTAGCAGGGGTAGCCCTACTAACTGCTGGTTTTTTAACAGCTTGCTCGGGTTCGAAATCAAACTCGGCTGAAACAAAATTTGGTTATGTGTATTCTGGTGATCCAGAAACTTTGGATTATGTAACATCAGGAAAAGCAACCACTAGCGATCTTGTGACAAATGGAGTTGACGGATTGTTAGAAAATGACAAATATGGAAATCTTGTACCATCAATGGCTAAGTCATGGACTGTATCAAAAGATGGTTTAACCTATACTTATAAACTTCGTAAGGGTGCCAAATGGTACACATCAGAAGGTGAAGAATATGCTGAAGTCAAGGCGCAAGATTTTGTAACTGGACTGAAACATGCTGCCGATAAAAAATCTGAGGCGCTTTATTTGGTTCAAAACTCAATTAAAGGTTTAGATGCTTACGTGAATGGTCAAACAAAAGACTTTTCAACGGTAGGTGTGAAAGCGGTTGATGATTATACTGTTCAGTATACATTGAACAAGCCAGAACCATATTGGAATTCTAAGACAACCTCTGCCATTATGTGGCCAATCAATGCAGAATTTTTGAAATCTAAAGGAAATAAATTTGGCCAATCAACAGACCCTAACTCAATCCTTTATAATGGACCATTCTTGATGAAAGCTATCACAGCAAAATCTGCGGTAGAATATGTTAAAAACAAACATTATTGGGATAAAGATAAAGTAAAAGTTGATAGCATTAAACTTGCTTACTATGATGGTCAAGACCAAGACTCATTGGCTCGTAATTTCAAAGATGGGGCATACTCATACGCACGCCTCTTCCCAACAAGTTCAAACTTTGCAACTTTTGAAAAACAATTCAAGGACAATATCTATACAGCAGAAGCAGGCTCTGGAACGGCTGCTTTAGCCCTTAATATTGACCGTCAATCTTACAACCATACGGCTAAGAAAACAGATGAAGAAAAAAATTCAACGAAAAAGGCATTGTTGAACAAAGACTTCCGTCAAGCTTTGAACTTTGCACTTGACCGCGAATCTTATGCAGCACAAGTAAATGGTAAAGATGGTGCTGCCACAGCAATCCGTAATATGTTTGTACCATCTAATTTTGTTCAAGTTGGTGAAAAATCATTTAGTGATGTTGTAGAAGAAAAATTAGCAAGCTATGGCGATGACTGGAAGGGTGTCAAACTAGCTGATTCACAAAATGGCTTGTACAATCCAACAAAAGCAAAAGCAAAATTTGCAAAAGCAAAAGAAGCTTTGCAAGCTCAAGGTGTGAAATTCCCAATCCACTTAGACGTTCCTGTTGTAGAAACTTCTAAGAACTACGTTGCTCGGATGCAGTCTTTAAAACAATCTGTTGAAAAAGTACTCGGCAAAGAAAATGTTGTCATGGACTTGAATATGATGTCAGAAGACGACTTTAATAACGTCACTTACTATGCTCCAAATGCAGCTGGAGAAGACTGGGATATTTCAGGTGCTGTTGGTTGGAGTCCTGATTATCAAGATCCATCTACTTATCTTGATATTTTGAAATCAACGGCTTCTGACAATACGAAGACTTGGTTTGGTTTTGACTCTGGTAGTGAAAATGCCGGTGCTAAAGCAGTTGGCTTGGACGAATATAATAAATTAGTCGATGAAGCAGGTGCAGAAACAACAGACATTGCAAAACGTTATGAAAAATATGCAGCAGCACAAGCTTGGTTGACAGATAGCTCGCTTGTCTTGCCGACAATGGCTTCAACTGGTGCTGGAACATTTGTATCACGCATTCAACCGTTCTCAGGTGCATTTGCGCAAACAGGTAGTAAAGGTAGCTCAACCTACTATAAATACATTAAAGTCGGTAAAGATGCTGTCACGAAGAAGGACTATGAAGCAGCTAAGAAGAAATGGCAAAAAGAAAAAGCCGAGTCTAATAAAAAAGCTCAAGATGAATTAGCTGATCATGTAAAATAATGCAATGATAAAAGCAGGTAAAACTCACTAAAAGGTGAGGAAAACCTGCTTTTTTAATTTCTAAAGGTTAATAGATTAATATAAACCTTATTAAATCAGCTTTCAAAATATGTCATAAAATTTAGAAAATTCTATTTACTTTTTACTGTTTGTGTGCTAGAATGTATAAAAATAATGAATTTGGGAGGAATATTCATGAAGAAAAGTAAAATCATTGCTTTAGCGGCTGTTACCCTACTTACAGCAGGAGCCTTAACGGCTTGTTCTGGCTCTAAAACAAGTTCTAGCAACAAAACATTTTCATATGTTTATGAGCAAGATCCAGATAATTTGGATTATTTGACAACTGGGAAGGCTTCTACTTCAAATATTACAAGTAATGTCATTGATGGACTCTTAGAAAATGACCGTTACGGAAATTTAATCCCTTCTGTGGCAAAGGATTGGACGGTTTCCAAAGATGGCTTGACTTACACTTATAAACTTCGTAAAGGTGTCAAATGGTATACATCCGAAGGTGAAGAGTATGCCGAAGTCAAAGCGCAAGACTTTGTGACTGGTTTGAAACACGCTGCAGATAAGAAATCCGATGCTATTTATTTGGTGCAAGATTCAATCAAAGGCCTGGATGCTTACATGAAGGGTGAAAATAAAGATTTCTCTTCTGTCGGTATCAAAGCGGTTGATGATTATACGGTTCAATATACTCTGAATCGACCAGAAAGCTTTTGGAATTCAAAGACTACGATGGGGGTTTTAGCGCCAGTTAATGCAGAATTTTTGAAATCAAAAGGAAATAAATTTGCACAAGCAACAGACCCATCTAGTCTTCTTTATAATGGACCATACTTGCTAAAATCTATCACTGCAAAATCATCTGTTGAATTGGCTAAAAATCCAAACTATTGGGATAAGAAAAATGTACACATTGATAACATCAAATTGTCTTACTATGATGGTCAAGACCAAGATAAACTTGCTAAAGGATTTAGTGACGGTTCATTTACCAATGCAAAAGTATTTCCAACTAGTCCAAGTTATGCTTCCGTCAGCAAGAAATACAAAAACAACATCGTTTATACTCCACAAGATGCAACCACTTATCTAGTGGCTACAAACATCGATCGTCAATCTTACAATCATACATCAAAGACAACAGATGCTCAAAAGACATCTACTAAGAAAGCATTATTGAATAAAGATTTCCGTCAAGCAATTACATTTGCATTTGACCGCACAGCTTATGCGTCACAAGTAAATGGGAAAGATGGTGCGACAAAGATGCTTCGTAATCTCTTTGTACCACCAACTTTTGTTCAAACAGATGATAAGAACTTTGGAGAATTGGTCAAAGAAAAATTAGTCGGCTACGATGAAAGTTGGAAAGATGTCAACTTAAATGATGCGCAAGACGGTCTTTACAACCCAACGAAAGCCAAGGAAAAATTAGCCAAAGCGAAAGCAGCGCTTCAAGCAGACGGTGTTCAATTCCCGATTCACATTGACATGCCAGTTGACCAAACGGCAACGAATAAAGTTCAACGTGTACAATCATTGAAACAATCGATTGAAAAAAATCTTGGCAAAGAAAATGTTGTGATTGACATTCAACAAATGTCTAAAGACGATGTAAATAATATCACTTACTTTGCTGAATCTGCAGCTGCAGAAGATTGGGATCTTTCTGATAATGTTGGTTGGAGTCCAGACTTCCAAGATCCATCTACCTATCTTGATATCATCAAACCTTCAAGCGGTGAAAGCACAAAGACTTATCTAGGATTTGATGCAGGTACGAATAACGCTGCAGCAGCACAAGTCGGTATGAACGAATATGAAAAGCTGTTGAACGAGGCTGAAAAAGAAACCACTAATACGAATGCACGCTATGAAAAATATGCGGCAGCCCAAGCTTGGTTGACTGATAATGCATTAGTTATTCCAACAACAACGCTAACGGGTCGCCCAATTCTTTCTCGCACAGTGCCATTTACTAATCCATTTGCTTGGTCAGGAAACAAAGGGAATAGTGAAATCATTCTATATAAATATCTTGAACTCCAAGATGAGCCTGTTACACAAGATCAGTACAAGAAAGCTATGACTAAATGGAATAAAGAGCGATCAAAATCTAATAAAAAAGCTCAAGAAGAACTTGCAGATCATGTTAAATAATTGAAAAAAATTTAACAGAAAAACAAAAAAGGTTCATTTATGATAAAAATATTCTGACAATTGATTTTACAATTGACTAGAATTGTGGTATAATTTTAAACAATCAGTTTAAAATTGAAGGTATTCTAAAATCGAAAATAGGTATTTGTCGTAACGCGTGACATTTTTCTATCCCTTCCTTCGGTCTTGACTGACAGGTTAGGTTTAATAACTTAATCATAGTGATTGAAGTAGAATATCTGATGTGACTCATGCTAAATCAGTAAATACCAAAGAATTAGCAGATCATGTAAAATAAACTTCTCATCAGAACTTTCTCTAACAGGAGGGAAAGTTCTTTTGGGATTTTAAAGGAAACGGTAAATGAAGAAATATATTTTTATGCGTATCTTACGCTCTTTAGTATCTATTTTCATGGTAACAACATTGACTTACACCATTATCTATACTATGGTGCCAAGAAAGTTGATTTTCAAGCAGGATCCAAACTATAATAAAATAGCTACAACTCCTGATAAAAAGACTAATTATGAAAATACAATTTTTGAGCGTATGGGTTACATTGACTACTATGATACGAAGGAATTACAAGAAAAAGCTAGTAAAGAGAATCCTTCTGTAACAGTAGAACCTACTAATGCAAATAAAAAAATCTATGAAGCTTACATCAAAAAGTTGGGGCGTGGTTGGAAATTGCAGCAATTCAAAGAAAGTAAGCAATTTTATGCAACTCGAGAGGTTCCAGTTTATGAACGCGTTCTTGGTTTCTATGGCAATTTGATTCAAATTGACCATACAGGTGCTGTGAAAGATGCTTCTAATCCAAACTTGAAGCGTTATCTTCGTATTGAAAATGATCCTGCTATTGGTTGGTCTGTTGTTGGTTCTGGAACGAAACATAAATACTTGTTATATTTCAACAGTCAATTTCCATTTATCCATCAAAATTTTGTAAGATTAAATCTAGGTATTTCTTATCCAACTTATGCGAATCTTCCTGTTTTACAAGTTATTTCGCAAGGGCAAGGACAAACGAAAACTTCTGAAGTTCAATTCCCGACAGGTAAGAAAACTTCGTCTGTCAACATTTATACAAGAACTTATAAATCTCCAAAACAAGCCGATGCGCGTGATGTTGCCAATTATGGAAAAGATGATCCATATACGGCAACAGAAAGTAACTACCAATATCCATCAATGATTGTAAGTTCTTCAATTGTTGGTTTGATTGGTCTAGCTTTATCTTACTTAATTGCTGTTCCGCTTGGATCTTACATGGCTCGCTTTAAGAATACATTGTTTGATAGTATTTCAACAGGAGCCTTGACATTCTTGATGTCATTGCCAACCATCGCTTTGGTTTATATCATTCGGTTGATTGGTTCGGCTCTTGGATTGCCGGATTCCTTCCCTATTTTGGGAGCAGGAGATTGGCGTTCCTATGTTCTTCCGGCAGTTATTCTTGGGCTTTTGAGTGCGCCTTGGACAGCTGTTTGGATTCGTCGTTATATGATTGACCTGCAATCACAAGACTTTGTTCGTTTTGCACGGGCAAAAGGTCTCTCTGAACAAGAAATTTCAAATAAACATATTTTTAAAAACGCCATGGTACCACTTGTATCCAGTATACCTGGTGCTATTATCGGAGTTATCACAGGTGCGACTTTGACCGAAACAATCTTTGCTTTCCCTGGAATGGGTAAAATGCTGATTGACTCTGTTAAAGCATCTAATAATTCTATGGTCGTTGGTCTTGTATTTATCTTTACATGTCTTTCTATTTTCGCTCTTCTATTGGGTGATATTCTGATGACCATGCTTGACCCACGTATTAAATTAACATCAAAAGGAGGTAAATAATGGCTACAATTGATAAAAGTAAGTTCACATTTGTAAAACGCGATGATTTTGCCTCTGAAATAATTGATGCGCCAGCTTATTCTTACTGGAAATCTGTTATGCGTCAGTTCTTAAGGAAAAAATCAACAATTGCTATGTTGGGTATTCTTGTCGCAATTGTTTTGATGAGTTTCATCTATCCGATTTTTTCAAATTTCGATTTTAATGATGTAAGTAAAGTAAATGATTTTAGTGCTCGTTATATCAAACCGAATTCCCAATATTGGTTTGGTACAGATAGTAACGGAAAATCCCTCTTTGACGGAGTGTGGTTTGGAGCACGTAACTCTATTCTTATTTCAGTTATTGCAACCATGATTAACCTTGTGATTGGTATTGTTATTGGTGGTATCTGGGGAATTTCAAAGACTGTCGATCGTGTGATGATTGAGATTTATAATATCATTTCTAACATTCCACCGCTTTTGATTGTCATTGTCTTGACTTACTCAATCGGTGCAGGTTTCTGGAATTTGATTTTTGCTATGACCATCACTGGTTGGATTGGGATTGCTTACAATATTCGTATCCAAATTCTACGTTATCGTGATTTAGAGTATAACCTTGCCAGTCGCACTTTGGGAACACCGACTGTTAAAATCATTGTAAAAAATATTATGCCACAGTTGGTTTCTGTGATTGTGACAACTGCTTCACAATTACTTCCAAGTTTCATTTCATACGAAGCCTTTCTGTCTTTCTTTGGTTTGGGACTTCCTGTGACGGTGCCAAGTTTAGGGCGTTTGATTTCGGATTATTCACAAAATGTTACAACAAATGCATATCTTTTCTGGA
>ERZ773234.448-NODE-448-length-12849-cov-8.717758_pt1 | contig 12849 bp, 10 predicted proteins | sample MGYA00580523_ERZ773234 | MGnify/ENA primary metagenome ERZ773234 (study PRJEB29015, sample SAMEA2738167) | human oral metagenome | biome: human oral; feature: human-associated habitat; material: saliva | place: China | collected 2262 ...
GGGCCGCGCGAAGGAGATCATCGTGACGGCGGGCGGCAAGAACGTCGCCCCGGCCGCCCTCGAAAACACGATGCGCTCCCACCCGCTCATCTCCCAGGTCCTGGTCGTGGGCGATCAGAGGCCGTTCGTCGCCGCGCTCATCACGCTGGACGCGGAGATGCTCCCCGATTGGCTCGCCGCCCACTCGCTGCCCCCGATGAGCGTGGCCGAGGCGGCCACGAACGTCGAGGTCCTGGCCTCCCTGGAGAAAGCGGTGGCCTCGGCGAACGAGCATGTTTCGCGCGCCGAGTCGATCCGTAAGATCAAGGTCCTGACCACCGACTTCACGGAGGCCAACGGCCTGCTCACGCCCTCCCTGAAGGTCAAGCGCCTGGAAGCCACGCGCCGCCTGGCATCCGTCATCGACGAGATCTACGGCGGCCCCGTGCAGAACTGACGTACGCGCGATCTGCGCGCACGTGAACGAGGCCGTGGCCGACTCGCGCTCCCCGCTTTCGATTGGGGATTGCTGAGCCAGCCACGGCCTCGTATGTGCCTGCGGCTACTGCGAGGCGAGGGCCGCCGTCGGGGGCGTGCGCGCCGCGCGGATCGCGGGGTAAAGCCCGGCGATGGCACCGATGAGGACGGTAGCTCCCAGGCCTGCGGCGATCACCCACCAGTGGAGGGTGGGCGGCCACCCGTAGGCGATGCACATTCCCCACGTCACTCCCCCGCCGATGAGGCATCCAGCGACTCCTCCGAGGAAGGACAGGATGAGGGCTTCGGCCAGGAACTGGACGCTGATGTGGCTGCGCTTGGCCCCCAGCGAGCGGCGCAGGCCGATCTCCTTGCGGCGCTCCAGCACCGAGATGATCATCGTGTTGGCCACGCCGATGCCGCCCACCAGCAGGGCGATGGATCCGACGCCCGCGAGCAGGGTCGTGAACGTCTGGTCGGCAGCGTTTTGGGCGGCCAGCGCGTCCGAGGGGCGCGACACCTTCAGGCCCGTGGACCCTTGGGGTGCCAGGGTCGGCCCGAGCAGGGTCCGCACGTTCTCGACCTGGTCCTCAGAGGAGCGCTCGTAGATCGTCGTCGGAGTCTTGCCCGCGTCGAAGTAGGTCGAAGCTGCGGACACCCCGATCAGCGCGGAGTTGTCGAGTTCTTCGGCCAGTGGCGCGGGTTCCAAGATTCCCAGGACCGTGAAGGATCGTCCTCCCAGCCACACCTGGGTGCCCGGCTCGACGACGCCGAGGAGCTGCGCGGCCTTCGACCCCAGCACGACGCCCGGGTACTTCGCGGTCGCCTCGTTGAGCCAGGCACCACGCTTCATCTGTCCGGAGACGACGTCGAGGAGGTTCGTGTCGGCCGCCATCGTGATGATGCCGCCGGTCGCGTTCGGGTCGGACAGGCGCGAGCGGTACACGGACACGCCGGAGAGCGTGGAGGTGGAGGCCGCCGACGTGACGCCGGGAATCATGCGGGTGCGCCCCACGGAATCTTCAGGCAGGATCAGGTCCGCGCCGCTCAGGTCCGCGCCGCTGCGCGCCGTCAGCATGTTCGTGCCGAGCGCGCGCAGCTGTTCTTGTAGGCGGGCCTGCGAGGAGGCTGAGACCCCGACGACGCCGACCATCGCGGCGATACCGATGGCGATACCGAGCGCCGACAACACGGCGCGCATGGGCCGGGCGCGCAGCCCGGTCAGGCCCAGGCGGGCGACGTCGGAGGCGCGCAGACTCGACCGATAGGCGCGCGCGTGCTTCCTACTCGTCATGGCTACCTCCCCCGTCTCCCGGGCGTCCCGAATCGGACACGATTTCACCATCACGAATGGCGATCTGGCGCGGCAGCGACGCCGCCAGATCGTTGTCGTGGGTGATCACGATGATCGTGGTGCCGGCCTCGTTGAGCTCGCGCAGGAGCGCGACGATGGACGCGCCCGAGCGCGAATCCAGGTTGCCGGTGGGTTCGTCCGCGAGCAGCAGGGCCGGGTGGCCGATGATGGCTCGGGCGATGGCGACCCGTTGGCGCTCGCCGCCCGACATCTGGTGGGGCTTGTGGTCGATGCGATGCCCGAGGCCCACTCGGGTCAGGGCCTCACGCGCGGCCTCGCGGCGCTTCGCCCGAGGTACGCCCCGGTAGAGCAGGCCGTCGGCCACGTTGTCCAACGCCGACACGCCGGCCGTGAGGTGGAACTGCTGGAACACGAAGCCGATCAACGAGGAGCGCACTCCCGACAGCTCCGTGTCACGCAGGGAGGACACGTCCGTCCCATTGATGCAGACGCTGCCCGAGGTGGGCCGGTCCAGCGTTCCAATGAGGTTGAGCAGAGTTGATTTACCGGAACCCGAGGGGCCGACAATGGCGACGAATTCGCCCTCGTCGACGCTCAGGGATACTCCGTTGCAGGCGTGCACGGGCGGGCTGCCGAAGGACCGGTGCACGTCGGTCAGTTGCAGGATGTGGCTCATCGGTTGGGCACCACCACGCGCTGGCCTTCGGCGATTCCGTCGCCGCTCACTTCGACGCGGTCGCCCGCGAACAGGCCGACGGTGACGGGAACCCGAGTAATGGAGCCGGCCTCGTCGACGACCTCGACGCCGAACTGGTCGGCGCTGAGGGCCACGAGGGCACCCAGGGGCACGGAGAGGACGCCGCTACGCGACTCGGAGGTGAAGCCGAGAGACACGGAGGCTTCCTGCAGGCCTTCGAGAGCCGACGGATCATCCGGGGTGATGGTGACCGGGACGATGCGTTCCTTCGACGCTTCCTTGTTGCTTGACGAGGTGTCGCCGGGCTTGTCGGTCGGCGGCTCAACCGCGCTGATCGTGCCGGTCGTCGACTTGGCCGAGCCGGGCAGTCGGATCGTCACGGAGTTCCCGACGACGCCCAGGGCCTGGTCGGAGAGCTTGAGGTTTGCGGAGACGATCTGGCGCGAGGACGAGGCCGTGAACAGTTCCGTCTCCGTCGTCGCGGTGTCGCCCACGCGGGCCTTTAGCGCGCCGACGCGCAGGTCCTCGGGGGCGAAGAGCACGGAGCCGAGAGGCAGGGTCCCGTCCTGGGGCAGGCTCAGGGCCTTCTGCCACTTCTTGATCGCGACGATAGTGTTCCAGTCGAAATGCCCGTTAGGAGTCTGCTCGAAGTAGCCCAGAGCGGACAGGGCGGTCTCCAGCTGGACGATGTCCTGGCCGTCGCTCATGCCCTCTTCGAAGGCTCGCCAGGCGGGAATCGCGCCGTGGAGCAGGTAGGCGTTCGTGCCGGCCACCGTGTAGACGTGGTCGCCTTGTCCCAGCGTCGTGCCGGGCGTGGGCAGCGCGGTGATGACGCCGTTAAAGGCGCTCTTTTGCACGTAGGAGTCCGCGTAGCGCAGGTTGCCCTGCACGGTCGTCTCCCCCACCAGGTCGCCGCGCTCAACCGTCGCAGTCGCCCCATCGAAAGACTGCGGCGCGTCGGAAGTCGCACTCGATCCCTGGCAGGCGGACATCGTCAGCGCGCCGACCGCGAGGAGTGCCGCGGCAGCCACGGCGCGCGCGGATCGTGGTCGGTTCACTTGGCACCCCCGGCCTGCGCGAAGCACTTGTTCAAGGCGTCCTCGGGGATATCCGGCAGGTTCAGGCCCTCGCCGGGCTGGGGGTCCTTCACGTCGTAGCCGAGGCCGCGCAGGCATTCGGCTCCCTTCACCATGGCCTCGCGAACGGCCGGGTCGTTGGCGATATTGCCTTCGCCCGTCAGGTTCGACACCTTCATCATGCACTCGTTGAGGGCGTTGTTGAAGGCGTCGGAGGTGTCATTGAGCTGGTCGGGGGTCAATCCCGTGTCGGGCACGTCGAAGCCCTTCTCACGCATGCACTGGGCGAAGACCAGGTTGGGGTCGTTGCTGGCCGCGTTCGAACCCGCGCTCGGTGACTTGGTACTGGGCGAGGCGGGCGAATCGGTCGTTCCACACGCGCTCAGCGCCGCCGCCAGGGTGAGAGCGATAACTGCAAGGGCGCGCGTCTGCGGGCGAGTCTTCATTGAAACTCCTTGAAGAATTTTAGGGTGTGGGTCTCACTTCCAAGGATGATTACAGTCCACTTATCTGGAAGCTACCTGAAAACTATCAGAGAGCGCGCGCAGAATTTCATCAGACAACCCTAAGAGTCCAAAAACGAGGCCGTTTTCGCCTGGCCACAGCCCCGCGCCCCGCTCGGACCGGGGTGAGCGTGAACCCCGCCCAGGCCTCGTCGTCCCTTGACACATAGTGGGGCGGGGAACGCCTGCGCGTCCCCCGCCCCACTCCTCACCCGACGATCTATCCGTCAGGAGTCTTTGACTCAGTCCTCCACGACCTCTGCGTGAGCCATATTCGCCTTGAGGGTGGCGACGATTTCGCCGTGCTTCTTCTCGCTCAGGGTGACCTTGCGCGCGAAGACGAAGAACGCCAGGACGATGACGCCGAGGGGTACGTAGAACGCCGCAGTCTTAAAGGTCTCGATGTTGGCGGTCGTCAGCAGGTCGGGGTTGACGTCGTTAGTCATGGCGGCCGCGATGGCGACGAATCCGACGATGGAGTTCGACAAGGCACCGGCGATCTTGTCCAGCATGGGTCGCACCGAGAGGGTAACGGCTTCATTGCGCTTGCCGGTCTTGAGCTGTCCGTACTCAACCGAGTCCGTGATCGTAAGGATCGCGGTCATCTGGATGCAGGTAGCGGGCAGGTAGAAGAGCACCAGCGCGATGAAGACGACCGTGAGGTTCGTGGAGAAGAGGATGAACAGGACGTAGGCGATGACCATGAGCGCCATACCGCCGAGGTAGAGGTAGCGGCGCGGCACGCGGCGGTTGATCGCCGGGTACAGGGGCGTCACAACCAGGCCGATGACGAAGGCGATGATGCCGACGACAGAGTAGATGTCGGGCAGGCGCAGCACGAACTTGAAGAGGTAGATCATGAAGCCCGTGGTCGCAACGTTCGCGATCGAGTAGAGGACGTAGGACAGGGAGACCCACAGGAGCTGATCGTTGCGTCCGATGGCCTGGAAGGCCTGCAGGGGGTTGGACTTGTCGCCCGGATCGCGCAGAACGCTTTCTTCCTCACGGGTGCCGAAGGCGACGGCCAGGCAGGTGACGATGCCGAGGAGCGCGATGACCGCACCAAATCCGCTCCAGCCCTCCTGGCTCTCAGAGCCAGCTCCGGCGAGGCCGCCGAAGAAGGCGACCACGGGGACGACGATGGCGGTGACGCCGTTGTAGCCGATCGAACCGGTGAAGGTACCCAAGGCGGTATAGACGCTTCGCTCCTCCGAGGAGGAGGACAGGGCGGGAATCATGCCCCAGTAGGAGATGTCGCGCAGCGAGTAAAGGACGTCGAGCACCACGAAAACGATGATGAAGACGACGATGAAAACACCCTTGTTGACGTTGACCAGGCCAAAGAGTCCGGTGAAGATCGCGAAGAGCAGGATCGATGAGCCGACACCGCCGATCACCTGCCAGGGCTTGAAGCGACCCCAGCGTGAGGTTGTGTTGTCGACCAGGTTCCCCAGGAGCGGGTCGATAAAGATCTCAGCGATGCGGATGATGAAGACGAGAGCCGTGATGATAGCGATCATCGCCTTAGCCTCGGAGTCCTCGTAGTCGCGGAACAGGGTCTGCGCCGCGTAGTACGTGACAAAGAATGTCGACAGCGCGTTGTAGTACGCCGCCTGTCCCAGATTGCCGATCGCATAGCAGATGCGTGATACCCAGCTCTTGTGTGCACCTCGTTCGTGCGACATGGTCCCTCTCCTTCGAAGCAACTCTTGTGTGGACACTTGTAAGTTAACGGATTTACCGTTGATGCGCAAGGGATTTTTCGATTATTAGCTCACGCATGGTTACGTTATTGCGCGTATGACAAAAAGGGGCTACTCTGATGGCAGAGCAAGTTCGCTCCACCGCAATGTCGCACGTTCGGAGGTCACTGTGTCCCACACCGCTCTTATCAACACGCCCAACCCAGCCTGGCTCCATGATCCGCAGGCCTTCGCTGTCAATCGACTGAGCGCCCGCTCCACGCACCGCTCCACGGCACCCAGCCAGAGCCTCGACGGCACCTGGGAGGTCGCACTCACCTCGGGCACCCGCGTGTCCCTCGGCTCTCCTACCGACGCATTCGATCAGGGCGACGTCCATTCCATCCCCGTCCCCTCCACCCTCGAGACGCAGGGACTATGGCCACCGGCATACGTCAACATCCAGATGCCATGGGACGGACACGAGGATCCGCAGGCCCCGGCCGCCCCCAGTGACTGCCGCGTCGCTGTCTACCGCCGTTCCTTCAACCTGGACGAGGCCGTGGCACAGACCCTGGATGCGCGCGGCAGCGTGCGAGTGCGCTTCGACGGCTTCGCGACGGCCCTCTACATCTGGGTGGACGGCACGTTCATCGGCTACTGCGAGGACGGCTACACGGCCAGCGAATTCGACATCACGGAAGCGCTGTCGGGCGAGACAGAGACGCACGACATCGTCGTCGTGTGCTACGAGTACTCCAGCGCCTCATGGCTGGAGGACCAGGACTCGTGGCGCTTCCACGGCCTGTTCCGCTCGGTGTCCCTGGTGGCGTTGCCCGCGACCCATGTGGAGAACCTCGCGGCGCGTGCAGACTACGACGCGGCAACCGGAGAGGGTACGTTCACCGTCGCTGCGCACATCGAGGGTGCCCTCGAAAACACGACGATCACCGCAGAGCTGAGCGCCCCAGACGGACAGGTCGTCTGGCACCACGACGGACCCGCGAGCGCCCAGCACCTCGACCTAGATGCGAAGCTAGCGGACGTGCAACCGTGGAGTGCGGAGTCCCCGTCGCTCTACACGTTGACGCTGACCCTCGGGGACGGGGACGGCGGCGTGGAGCGGGTAACCCAGCGGGTGGGCTTCCGGCGTTTCGAGATCGTCGACTCGGTCTTCACGCTCAACGGCCAGCGCCTGATCTTCCGCGGCTCAAACCGCCATGAGTTCAACGCACGCACGGGCCGCACGATGTCAATGGAGGACATGATCACGGACATTAAGCTGTGCAAGCAGCTCAACATCAACGCGATTCGTACCAGCCACTACCCCAACGACACCCGTTTCCTGGACCTGTGCGACGAGTACGGTCTCTACGTCATCGACGAGGCAAACCTGGAGACGCACGGCTCGTGGTGCACGCCCGGTGACATCCCCACCCCCGCCACCGCGATTCCGGGTTCGAAGATGGAGTGGGAGGGCGCGTGTGTGGACCGCCTAGAGTCGATGGTTCGCCAGGACTATAACCACCCGTCCGTGCTCATTTGGTCGCTGGGCAATGAGTCGTTCGGCGGCGAGGTCTTCCGCTCGATGTACCACCGCTCGCACGAACTTGATCCGGCGCGTCCGGTCCACTACGAGGGGGTGACCTGGGACCGTGAGTTCGACGACGCCTCGGATATTGAGTCGCGCATGTATGCCCTACCCGACGCGATTGAGGAGTACCTGCGGGATAACCCGACGAAGCCCTACCTGTCGTGCGAGTACATGCACTCGATGGGTAACTCGGTGGGCGGCCTGCAGCTCTACACGGCCTTGGAGCGTTACCCCGCCTACGGAGGCGGTTTCATCTGGGATCTGGTTGATCAGGCGCTCTACCACGAGGCGACGGCCGGCTCGGGCGGTGAGTTCCTGGCGTACGGCGGTGATTTTGAGGATCGCCCCTGCGATTGGGAGTTTTCCTGCGACGGCATTCTCTTCGTCGATCGCACCCCGAAGCCCCAGGCGCAGGCCGTCAAGGCGCTCTACGCTCCGGTGATGTTCACCCCGAGCGCCAAGGAAATCCGAGTCAATGCGGTGGCTCTGCCCGCTGCTTTGTCGGATCTGCGTATCCGCGCTCGCGTGCTCGCCGACGGCGAGGTCGCGTGGGAGGAGATGTATGAGGCCGTGGCTGCCCCTGGCGAGGAGAGCGCCGTGGCCGTGGGTTGGCCGAGCGACCTCCTGGCCGACACACAGCACGAGATCGTCCTGGAGGCCGCGCTCGTCCTGGCCTCCGACACACCATGGTGCGAGGCCGGACACGTCGTGTCCGTCGGGCAAACGATCCACTCGCGTCCCGAGGTGGCCGACACCGCGCCTGCGGGCGGGGTCTCATTTACGGTGGGCCGCTGGAACATCGGCATGCGCGAGGGTGACAACGAGGCGTTGCTGTCTCGCACGGCGGGCGGCATCGTCCAGTGGAAGCGCGGGGAGACGGCCATGGTGGCACGCCCACCGCGCCTGACCACATTCCGTCCGCTCACGGACAACGACCGCGGCTGCGGTCACGGCTTTGATCGCGCGTGCTGGACGACGGCTGGTGCCTACGCGCGCTGCGTGGGCACGCGTGTGGAGGAGGGACCTGGCAGCGTTGTCGTGACCTACGAGTACAAGCTCGCTGGTCTGGACGAGGTGATCGTTCCGGTCCGCTACGAGCTGCGCGTCGACGGCACGATCCGCCTGACCGCGACCTACCCGGGCGCGACAGGCCTACCGACCATGCCATGCTTCGGCGTGGAGTGGGCGCTCCCAGCTTCGATTGACCACCTGCGCTTCTACGGCCTCGGCCCCGTTGAGGCGTACGCGGATCGACTGGACGGTGCAACGCTGGGCGTGTGGGAGGCCAGCGCGGCGGAGGGCATCGCGCCCTACGCGGTGCCACAGGAGTGCGGCTACCACCCGGGTACGCGCTGGTGCGAGGTGACTGACGCCGAGGGCCACGGCCTGCGCATCGATGCCTGCGGCGAGCTGGGCGTCTCGCTCCTGCCCTATTCCTCGGCGCAGATCGAGCAGGCCACCCACTGGTGGGAGCTACCCGCACCCGAGGAGCGCGCGGCGACCTACCTGCGCCTCCTCACCGCACAGATGGGGGTCGGCGGCGACGACTCCTGGGGATCGCCGGTCCACGATGAGTTCCACGTCGACGCGAGCGGCACACAGGTGCTCGACGTGACGCTGTCCCTCATCTGACGCACGCGGGCGGCGGGGGTATGTGCCAATCCCCCGCCGCTCACCTGTGTCCGCGCCGCTGTTAAGACTCTGACGTCTCCTCGGCGGGCACGAAACTCTGGCGCGCGACCAGGCGGGTCGACAGCAATATATGATGCTTGTGTTTGAAGCGACCCACAATCGAGTCGGACAGCAGCATCAGAGTCGTCTCCGCCAGCTCGGGTGGTTCGATCGCGTAGGAGCTGAGCGGCGGTGCCGTGTACTCGCAGACCTCCAGGTTGTCGATAGAGACGACCGCCACCTGATCGGGCACGCGGATCCCGCGCGCAAACAGTGCCTGGAGGACGCCGACCGCGAGCGAGTCTGCGGCAACCAGGAGCGCATCAGGCACCTTCTGGCCGCACGCATCGAGCAGCGCCTCGGTCTGCCGACGCCCGTTGTCCACAGTGAAAGGACCGGTTGCGAACACCACGCCCTCAACCGGCATGTTCAGCAGGCGTGCCCACTCGTCGAACGCGATGGTTCGCGGGTCCTGGCAAAACAGGTGAGATCCCATCATGTGTCCGTCCCCGCCAATGAAACCGATGCGAGTCCGCCCCTGCTCGCGCAGCGCATAGATCGCTTCAATGACGGTCTGCTGCAGGTCGGGGCGCACGGAATGGAAGAGGGTGGGCGCGGGGTTGATGTCGATGAACACGCCGTGGGGCAGCGCCTCATGCAGCGCGGTCAGGTCTTCGCGCGTCAGGGGCGCGGGACCCAGCGAGACGAAACCGGAATACTCCTCGCTCGCGTCGATCAGTGAGCGCACGTCGGGGAAGAACGACAGGCTCATCATGTTCTCGATAGCGCGCTCGCTCAGCGCCTCGCGCACATCGGAAAAATAGGAATCACGCGGGCCGGGCGAAGAATCGAAGTTTTCCAACACCGCAATCGTCTGGGGGATGCCGGAACGAGAGGTGCGCAGCGCGTAGCCGAGTTCGTTGGCAACCTGGATCACGCGGTGGCGGGTCGACTCTTTCGCGGTGAAGCTGGGGTCACCAGATAAGACACGAGACACGGTCGCCTTCGAAAAGCCCGTCGCCTTCGCGATATCGCCAAGATTAACCATCGGCCCTATCCCCCAAACACCCTCTAGCCAACTCGTGACAGTCTAACCGACGCGGGACGTGCGAACGCGGATGAACGCCGCTCTACCCGGGGGTGTGTCGATGGACGAGGCCGTGGCTGAGTCTTCCTTCATCACTCGGCCCGCGCGCCGCGCTTAGAGGCAGGAGGACTCGTCGTATTCGGCTTTGATGTCCTCGTGGTGACGGATGACCTCACGCACCATGAAGCCCAGGAACTTCTCAGCAAAGTCGGGGTCGAGACCGGAGGAGGCGGCCAGCGTGCGCAGGCGCTCGACCTGGCGGGCCTCGCGAGCTGGGTCTGCGGGAGGCAGATCCAGGCGCGCCTTGATGTGCCCGACGCGCTGCGTGCAGCGGAAACGCTCGGCGAGAATGTGCACGAGCGCGGCGTCAATGTTGTCGATGGTGGCGCGAGCCTCGGCCAGCTCGGCGGGTACACCACTCACACCCCGGTCAGCGGAACCGGCAACCCGGGCTTCGTCTTGATTCTGCATGGAATCCTCCCGTTACGTCTCGACTGTTCAGAAGTCTAGCGGGAGGACTCAGGCGCTGCGCTTACCTTCCGAGGAGCGTTCAGGATAAAGTTCGGCCTCGCCATAGCCTTCGACCAGATCGCGCGTGACGAGCACGCGGGCGACATCGTCGCGGCTGGGCAGGTCGAACATGAGGTCGGAGAGGGTCTGTTCCATGATGGAGGACAGGCCGCGCGCGCCGGTCTTGCGTTCGTTCGCCAGAGTGGCGATAGCCAGGAGCGCGTCGTGGGTGAACTCCAGTTCCATACCGTCCAGCTCAAACAAGTGCTGGTACTGGCGCACGAGGGAGTTCGACGGTTCAGTCAGGACGCGGACCAGGTCTTCCTCCGTCAGCTCCTTCGTAGAGGTCAGGATAGGAAGTCGGCCAATGAACTCGGGGATCATGCCGAACTTGTGCAGATCCTCGGCGCTCACGGCCTCGTAGAGGTCACCCATCTCCGAGGTGCTCTTCAGCTCCGACCCGAAGCCCGTGGAACGGCGGCCCAGGCGGGCCTTCACGATGTCTTCGATGCCAGCGAAGGCACCGGCGGCGATGAAGAGGATACCGGAGGTGTCGATCTCGAGGAACTGCTGGTGGGGGTGCTTGCGCCCGCCCGTGGGAGGCACGGAGGCGACCGTGCCTTCGATGATCTTCAGGAGGGCCTGCTGCACGCCTTCGCCCGATACGTCGCGGGTGATGGAGGCGTTCTCGGCCTTGCGGCCAATCTTGTCGATCTCGTCGACGTAGATGATGCCCTTCTCGGCCTTCTTGATGTCACCATCGGCCTCCTGAATGAGGCGCAGGAGAATGTTTTCCACGTCCTCGCCGACGTAGCCAGCCTCCGTCAGGGCGGTGGCGTCAACGATAGCGAAAGGCACGTCAAGCAGGCGGGCCAGGCAGCGCGCCAGGTGGGTCTTACCCGTGCCCGTGGGACCTAGCAGCAGAATGTTGGACTTCGTGCCCAGCATATCCTCGGCATTGCCGGCCTCACGCGAACGCACGCGCTTGTAGTGGTTATACACCGCGACCGAAAGGGCACGCTTCGCGCGATCCTGACCAATGACCCAAGTATTCAGGAATTCATTAATCTCGCGAGGCTTGGGAAGGGGGGCAGCAGCTGTCAACGCTTGCTGCGCGCCCAACTCTTCCTCAATAATCTCGTTACACAGCTCGATGCATTCGTCACAGATGTATGCGCCGGAGCCACCGATGAGCTTACGCACCTGCTTCTGACTCTTCCCGCAGAAAGAGCACTTGAGCAGTTCCGCGCCATCAGTCAGACGAGCCACGAGACCTCCTCAAAATTGAACATTTTCCGTTCGGTCGAATATGTATTCGCACTTACTACAAAATAACCTAGTGCACAAGGGAGAAAAATCCATCGCGGCGCGCACATTGTTACGAAATGTTCACTTATCACAACACATCAGATCGTAACACGCATCACAGCATACTTTCAACGCGCTCAATAAGAGGCTTTCCCGCAACATTGGTCGGACACCATGCCCTTGTTTCAACAACGAGGCCGTGGCACCCGCCACGCGAAAACGCACGGGGAAGCCACGGCCTCGTCGATGACGACAGCGTCAGAGAGCCTTACGAGACTCAAGCACCTGATCGATCAGACCATACTCGGCCGCCTGCGGGGCAGTGAGGATCTTGTCTCGCTCGATGTCGCGGCGCACCTGCTCCACCGACTTACCCGAGTGGTACGAGATCGTGTCCTCAAGCCACGCGCGCATACGGTCGATCTCGTCAGCGACAATCTGGATGTCCGAGGCCTGCCCCTGCATACCCTCCATCGCCGGCTGGTGAATGAGGATACGAGCGTTAGGCAGCGCCAGACGCTTTCCGGACGAACCCGCAGCCAGCAGCACAGCAGCTGCGGAGGCGGCCTGACCGAGGCACACCGTCTGCACCTGCGGCTTGATGTACTGCATCGTGTCGTAGATCGCCGTCAGCGCCGTGAAGGAGCCACCGGGCGAGTTGATGTACATGGTGATCAGCGAATCCGGATCCTGGGACTCCAGGACCAGCAGCTGCGCCATCACGTCATCGGCGCTGGCATCATCCACCTGCACGCCCAGGAACACGATGCGATCCTCGAACAGCTTCGTGTACGGATTCTGACGGCGGAAACCGTAGGCCGTGCGCTCCTCGAAGTCGGGCAGCACGTAGCGGGCCTGCGGCATCTGGCGGGCAACCGCCTCAAAGTAGGGCTGAGTGCTCATCAGTTCTCTCCTCGCGTTCCGATCTCCTGCGGGCTGTCGATCACGCG
>ERZ773234.453-NODE-453-length-12750-cov-3.766995_pt1 | contig 12750 bp, 12 predicted proteins | sample MGYA00580523_ERZ773234 | MGnify/ENA primary metagenome ERZ773234 (study PRJEB29015, sample SAMEA2738167) | human oral metagenome | biome: human oral; feature: human-associated habitat; material: saliva | place: China | collected 2262 ...
ATTTTCGCAATATGACAAATCAACAAAATTTATAAGGAGAAAACCATGTCAGATAAAGATGGTCAAGGTCAAGTGCAAGGGGCTTGGCAAGAAAATCAAGCTAGCAGCCAGCCATTGCAAGGGAATTTCCAGCAGATTCAGTCGCAAGGATTGCCTGATAAGAAGGGCAATATCGGAAAAGTCATAGGACTTTCAGTTTTTGCTCTCATAATTGGTCTTTTGATTGGCAGCGGTTCAGCTTATTTTATCGGCAAGCAGGCGCAGACAAATAAGGATATACAAAGGATTAAGCGTCTGAGTAAGGCTCAGGAAGAAGCCAAAGACAAGAGTGACAGCTTTACTACAGACGGGCAGTCGGTTCAGTTTAATTGGACCTTGAAAGACTTGGGACGGTTGAGCTATACAAATGATGAGGGATTAGGTCTGACGGCTGATCAAATCGTTGAAACTTATGGCTTGGCTAGTTCAGCAGAATATGATCGTAATCGTCTGTTACTCCGATGGGGCCCTTCTGTCAGGGACAAGGAGCAAAATATTTCTTTTCAATTTGATAAAGTTGACCAGAACTACTATCTGAGGCAAGTGGTAGTTGGAGATTCTTTTAAAGAATATAGAAAAGGGAAGGAAACGACAGATTGGAGCGTATTATCTCCCAAAGACCTTGAACGTTTGAAAGAAGGAGACAAGGAAACGGGTGAAGGAGGAACAGCTTTATCAGAGGTCCTGAAGAAGCATCCTGTTCCGTCAGAAATTGTCATCACAACCGAACGTGACGTGGATAATAAGATTATCTCCAACCGTCTGATTGCTGAGGTGACTTACAAAACAGAAGATGGTTATGAATACCTATTGTTTGTAGGCCAGCCAGATGGAAATTTCTTATATATAAAGTCAGAGGAAATGTAAGTTTTTAGTTATTTAGTTTATCTTTTGTGACTGACTGCTTTCAAAGCATTTCGTTATTAAAAGAGAACTGATAAGATTATTGGAAATAAACAAGAAAGAGGAAAGAAGATTGACAGAACAGCAAACACAGCATTCTTTTGAGCCTTCAAGGAATGCTCAGTCGCAAGAGGAATTCCCGCATCATTTTCAACCTCAGCAAGGCCATGTTTCAAGTCCGCAGGGACCAACTCCGCCTTTGACCAAGAATAAATCCTGGAGAGGAATCCTGATAGGCGGAGCCTTGCTCTCTCTTGGTCTTGGACTAATCGGAGGGGGAATCTGGGGATATAGAGTGGGAGTAGCGGAGGTCATCAGAGGAGAATATCCTGTGCTTCATCCTTTGGCAGATGCTAGGGAATCAAAGAGAGATCAATCAGATCAGTACATTGACCCCGATACTACTGAGTTCAAGTGGGACATTGATAGTTTGTCAGAGTTACGGTTCAATACTATTCAGACAGATACGAATGGTACTTCTGTGGAAGATATTCTTGATAAATATGGCAAGGCTTTAAAAGAAGAGATCTCTCGTGACAGCCTTGATTTAGAGTGGGGAACACTTCAAGATTCTGATGATGAGGAGGATTGGCCAATTTATTATACAGATCAAACTGCTTCTCTGGATTTTGAGAAGAAAAAAGATGGTTTCTATCTAAATAGCCTTCATATCTATAATATTCGCTTTGAAGGAAGCAAACATAATGCTGAGGACGAAGCGATGGCGGCTGATTACTTTGAAAAATTGAAAAAAGGCGATGCAAAGACTGGTAAAGATGGCATTTCCTATAAGGAAGTTTTTAAGGAATATGGCAGTCCGCGAAGTATCTCTATTCGTGTAGATGAAGATTTTAGTGAGGATACTAGTCAAACCATTATGGAGGCGGCTTATGACGCTCCTAATGATGGTACTTATAGGTTGTTCTTCGTTCAGCAGGAGGACGGAAACTATCTTTTGTCCACTACTGCCAATAAATAAAACAGAACTCAAATAATAAAAGGAGAAACGATGTCAGAACAAAATAAACCGCAGGAACAATCTTTAGAAGGATTGGCTCCGTACCCGCAGCAAGTCCAGTCATCAGACTCAGGACAATTTGTAGCTAACTCAACAGAGGAGCAGCCTCTCCCAGTAGAAGGGGGCAGTCCTGAAATGCCGAATCCTAATCAAGATTTTGGCGTTCAGCAACCCATTTTTGATGCTCCTCAGCAACAGATGCCTCAGCAGGATAATTGGGGAAATCCTGCTTTTCAAGAAGCAATTCCTCAGGGATTTAATCCAGCTGGTCAGAACTTTGCCGGACCACAGCAAGCTGCAAACTTCGCTGGCCAGCCAAGTCCAGAGCCAAAGAAAAATAGTACGGGCAAGCTGATAGGATTTTTAGGAATAGGTCTTGCAGCAGGACTATTGCTAGGAGGTCTTGGAGGCTATTTCCTAAATGATTTTATGGGTGGGGGAAGTGTGCCAAGTCTGTCTCGAAAGGGACATCAAAGCGATGTTGCTTCTTTTGTGGCTCCGTCAAAAGAGGATGTATATGAGTGGGAAGTGAAAGACCTTGAAAAGCTGAGCATTGTTAGTGCGGATGATGAAGGATTGACCCCAGAACAAGTAGTCAAAGATTTTGGCTTGGCCAGCAGTGTGACGTTTCAGGAAGAAGGGCTCTCATTGTCTTGGTTACCTGACTCTAGTTATACCACTCTGACCTTTATGAAACACGAGGATGGTAGCTACCATCTTCAGGGTATGAGTATTATGCCCGGCAGTGATGACTATAATCAAAAGGTGTCTAGCCAGATTACAGAGAGCTTAAAGATGGGTGATGCGGAAACAGGCGAGGGCGGTTCTTCCTTTAAAGAAGTAATCAAGGAATACCCAGAATATCAACATATCTCAGTTTATGGGGATGGCGAATCAGAGCCGAAGATGCTTGTAAACTATGAAACCTCTTCAAATAAGGAGATAACTTTGACTTTTATCCGTCAGGAAAACGGACAGTATCTATTGAGTAATCTTTCTAAATAGAATAAATGAATAGGAGTGCTTATCTTACAGCTGGTTGAGGCTTGTAGATCTGCGCTCTTTTTGTGACTCCAAGAAATTCGTAGTCAATTAATCTATCCTTGGCTTGTTGACCCTTGAACAGCAGCAGTTTTCCTTTCCCTGATTATATGTTACAATCGGAGGAGATGTAGCAGTATTATGCTAGACTTTCATCTAGCTGCTAGAAACTCAATTAGCTCAGTTTTTTTAGATGTGATTGCTATTCTTGTGATGGTTTTGAAAAACGAAAGACCAAGATTGGAAAGGAGTCCTGATGAAGTTATTGTTGGTGGAAGATGAAGCGGATCTAAATCGCAGTTTGACCAAGCTTCTCAAGAAAGAGCATTTTAGTGTGGACAGTGCTTTTGATGGAGAGGAAGCTCTGGAATTTTTGGAAATGGTGGACTATGACTTAATCATTCTAGATATTATGATGCCTCGTATGGACGGCTTTGCCTTTCTGGAGAAGATCCGTCAGGCTGGAAAGCAAGTCATTGTCTTGGTCCTGACTGCCCGTGACAGCTTGGAAGATAAGATTAGGGGCTTGGACTTGGGGGCAGATGATTATCTGGTCAAGCCTTTTGAGTTTGAAGAACTCTTGGCGCGGCTGCGGGCTCTTTTGCGGCGACAGCAACGTGAGCTGGTCAACCAGAAGATTGATCTAGGAGATGTCATCTTGGATCTGACTAAAAAAGCTGTCCTGAAAGATGATCAAGTCTTGGAGCTGACAGCCAAGGAATACGAAGTGCTGGAATACCTAGCTCGCAATCAAGATCATATTCTGTCGCGGGAGCAGATTCGAGACCATGTCTGGAATTTTGACTATGAAGGAGAATCCAATATTATTGATGTTCTGATTAAAAATATTCGCCGCAAGATTGATCAGGACAAGAAGCAGTCCATTATTCACACCAAGAGGGGAGTAGGCTATGTTATCTGGAGCTCGGAATAAGGAGAAAAAAGGCAGCATTGTTCTACGCATTACTCTTTGGTACAGCAGTTTTCTCTTTGTCTTTATTCTAGTGCTGCTGGGTCTGGCCTTTCTGTTATCCAGCAATCTGGCAGATGCAGCAGCCAAGCGGGAGCTGATTGAGTCAGCCACGGAAATAAGCCAGCAGCCCAGTGAGTACGAGGCTATGGATGATGGAATTTTTTATTCAATCTATGATAGTTCGGGAAACCTTGTCAGAAAAAGTCTGCCATCTGGCTTTGATGAGACTCTTCCTTTTAACCAATCTGTTGTAACGACGGCGACAGTTGATCAAAAGACCTATCTCTATTTTGACATTGAGATGAAAAATGGCGGTCAGTGGCTACGGGCGGTAACTCTGAGCAGTCATAGTAATCATGAATGGATTGATTATTTGACGTCCCTGGTCTTCATTTCCCCATTTCTATTAATCTTGATTATTGCTGGTGGTTGCTGGATTCTCAAAAAAGCCCTGAGGCCGGTAGATCAGCTATCTCAGACGGCATTAGAAATTCGCGAGAGCGGAGACTTTTCCAAGCGGCTGGCTCTGAAAGATAAGGATGATGAGCTGCATCGTCTGGGAAAGGCTTTTAATCTCATGCTGGATTCGCTGGAGACTTCCTTCCAGCGGGAAAAGCAGTTTAACCATGATGTCTCTCATGAGCTGCGGACACCGGTGGCGGTTGTTCTATCGGAGAGTGAGTATGGCCTTCGTTATGCAGAAAATCTGGATGAATCCAAGGAATCTTTTGAAATCATAAACCGTCAGACCAAGCGCATGAAGGAGATGATTAGCCATATCTTGGATCTGTCCAGGCTTGAGAATCAGCCAGCTCTCGTCAAAAAATCCCTGTCTCTGTCTGACTTACTGACGGATAAGATGACAGACTTCCAGAAGCTAAGTCAGGAGCGTGGGCTTGTTTTAGAAGCTTCCATAGATGAGGATTGCTGGATTGTTGCTGATGAGCTTCTGCTTCACCGTCTCTTGGATAATCTGATTAGCAATGCCTTGAAATTTACGAAGGACCGCATTGAGCTTTCCTTACGTAAGCTAGATGGCGTTTGTCAGCTGACGGTGGCGGATAATGGTGCTGGTATTGCTCCGTCTGAGGCCGATAAAATCTGGAATCGGTTTTATCAAGTTGACCAAGCCAGAAATAAAAACAGCCGAGAGGGAAGTGGCTTGGGACTAGCCTTGGTTCGAAAAATCGCTGATTTGCATCAGGTTCAGATAGAGCTGGTATCAGAGCTTGGCCAGGGAAGTCGCTTTATCCTGACTTTCCAGCTGGAGAAGAAATAAAAGATTTTTCGAATTATTTTTTAATTTTCCTCAAAATTCATTTTAGATTCATTTAGTCCTTGTACAATATAAGTATCAAATGAATAACATTTGATAGCTCTCCCCTTTGAAATGAAAAGAATGGTCTAGGATGCATTAACTGGAACGGTGTTTTCCTCGCCTGATTTTGATTTCTAGGGTCAAGTTTTAGAAAGGAAGGACGAGCCATGAAAAAACTAAAAGGAATCTTATTAGCCGGTTTGGCAGTAGGAATTTTAGCAGGTGGAGCAGCAACTGTTGTTTCAGCGGATTCGTATAAGCAAGCTACTCGGATTCAGGCAGCAACCGTAACTCTTTCAGACGCTAAGGCGATTGCCTTGCAGACAGCTGGTTCAGGGAAAGTCGTTTCTATTGATTTAGACGGAAATAAAGCTGGTGCTGTATACTATGATGTAACGGTATTGGACGGCTTTACAGAAAAAGAGTACAAGATTGATGCTCGAACAGGAAGCATTCTCAAAGCCAAGGAAGAGCCAATTGATGACAATGAGGACATGCAACTGACTCAGACTAATGTGCAATTGACCTTTGAAGATGCTGAGAAGATCTTGCAGCAAAAATATCCTCAAGCCCATGTTTATGACGAAGAGCTGGATATTTGGAGCGGTCAGGTAGTCTACAAGGTAGAAGCTCTGAACGGTACGCAAAAGATCAAAATGACCATTGATGCCAACAGTGGGAACATTTTGAACGAAAGAATTAAATAATATCGTTGGTATATAGTTTGGAATTGCTTTGTTGGGCACGAACGAGAGTTCGTGCCTTTTTCCTTGTAGATTTAGAGCTAAACCTGTTCAAAATATGATATACTGGAACAAGACTGTCTTAGCGAAGAACTGCCTTTTCAGAGTCTTTAGGGAAAGTCTGAACTAAGATGTTAAAGGGACTATTCATTTTAAGTCTCATATCAGTTATTTTATTGCAAAATAATCTAAAGAGTAAATGATATTTTAAAAAAGTTATTGATACAGATATAGTATTTTTAGCTTATTGAAGAAAGAGAAGTTAGTGTCTGTCTTTCCGAGTAGTTCTATCGAAATGAATGACAAATGCTATCTTATTAATGCTGATTAGTTAAAAAAATATGATTGGGAGAATATATGGAAAAAAGAAATCTGGAAGCCTTAAGACGGGAACATAAATCAAAATTTAACAAGGTTCAGCCTAAAAGAGGGGGCGTCAATCATTCTGTATCCCCATCCAAAAAATCTGTAGAAAACATTGAGTACAATGAACCCTCTTCTAATACAGCAATTAATGTAAGCGACAAAGATAGTGGAGCTCAGTTAAGCTATCAGGATGTTTCAGAGACTCCAGACGGCTTGAGAACTGAAACAGAGATTAAACGAGTTTCAACGGCTGAGTCAGATGACTTCTTGCACCTGAGGGGGAGAGAGTTATCTCGCCTTATTTTTGCTTTAGAATCCTTGAAATCTAAGATGAAAGAATCACTCTATTTTAAGGATGAAACTAGTCGTCCAGACTCAGAACTTGTATCTGAAGCAGAAGAGTATGAGCTTCGTCCGAGATTTAGTGCTGAGGAGCTCGCTAAAAAAGAAGAGAATGAGGCTTTTTGGAAGGAAAATTCGGAGTCTTCTTCGGATAGTTCTATGGGTTGGAAACTTATGTGGGCGTTTTTCATGTTACTCATAGGACTAGGAGCTGCAGGGCTAGTTTCCTATCCGAGTTCTAAAACAAACAATATTTATAATGATTCTTTTGATATTTATCAGGGGGGAACGTCATCTAACAGCGAAAAGGATTTAACTTCTACCAATCGTTCAGAATTGATTGCTGGAGAAGAATATCAATTTCATATCACTTATGATGATATCGCACTTTTGTTTACGGATTTTAAAGGAACTGCCTCTCGTTTAACAGTAGATGAAGTGGTTGCTAAGTTAGGAAAAGCAAAATCTGGGAGGGAACATAACTATGATAATCAAATAATAACACTGAATTTAGATTATCCTGATGCAGGATCAAATGCTTCGGTTTCAATTTCTTTTTCTAGTTACGGTAGTGTGGGAACGCCTAAATTAGATTCTCTGTTCAGTCATCATCTTAGCAGCAACAGTTTACCAAATCGAAATTCTCAATTAACTCGTCAAGATTTTTCTGGTATAGAGAAAGGGAAATCCTACCAAGAAGTTGTCGGTCAATTGGGATTGCCAGATAGTCTTTCTATCTATACAAATTACATATCTTCTAGCAAAGTGTCTATTAGTTACCAGTTATCTGATGGCCAAATAGTTCATCTTTCTTTTGAAATCTCTGATTCTCAAGATTATATATTAGAAAAAAGTCCTGACTTAGAGGATGGAGCAGGAGAAACAAACACTTAGTGCTTGATGTAGAAGCTAATTTTGTTCAAGGTGCAAAAGCATAGAGTTTAAAAAATACAATAGGAGAATGGATGAAAAAAAGAGATTTAGAGTCATTGAGACAACAGCACAAGGCTAAATTTACAGGAGGTAAATCGGCGTCAGCTAAAAAAGAGCAGCGACAACCTCAAAAAAGTCCTGATATTGATAAAACGAAAGAAGAATCACATCAGTTACCAACAGGAGAGAAGAAACTCGAAACAAAAACTGATTGGAAGCAAGGGGAGTTTGTAGAGAAGAGGAGAAAAAATTTAAAGTGGGTCTGGACAAGCGGGTCAATTCTTTTAGTGATATTGGTGCTTATTCCTATTTTTCGATATGTTTCTTCAAATAAGGGAAGTCAGGAACGCAACACCTATCAATCTAGTTGGTCCTCTAGTAAGGAAAGTGAGAGTTACTCTTTTTCGGAAACATCATCTCGCTCATGGGAGGTTCCTGAGGATGAGACTTCTCAAGAAGCGACAGCTTATGTTGATAAGAAAGCAGCTAACTTCGCTTGGACATTTGATGATATCTTAGCTCTTCAAGTCTATTCATCTGAACAGCAAGGAAGTGGACAAGACGCTCCAACTGCCGAAGAAATTATCGAACGGTTTGGGAAGGCAACTTCTGGAGGAGAAAGCAATAACGGTAGCGACGATACACTTTATCTTTTTTATAGTGAATCGAGTGGACAACAAACAGCTAGTCTTTTGTTCAAAAAAATTGACGGCAAGTACCGACTGAGCACAATTCGTGGTAACCAACTGAGCAGTTCGCTTTACTCAAGTGGCTCAGAAACGCTGACTGAAGCAGATTTCCAGGACTTGAAAGCAGACGAATTTGGACAAGGTGCCCACATTCAAGATGTGGTGTCGCGTTTTGGTTTGCCACAAGTTATCAACAAGTCTGTAGACTATAAAGACAGAACGATTGTCTATCTCAAATATAAGCTGACGAATAAAAGCTATCTTTACTTAGACTTTGCCTTATCAAAGACAGGAGATTATCGACTGACTCGGAAGTATGTTTATTGATAAGAAGATTCTTATTCTATGGTTTAGAATTATTTGTTTGGGGATGATAGTTGGTTCATAAAGGAGAGAAGGATGGCAAGAAAAGACTGGGAGAGTCTGCGCCAGAAGCGTCAAACTAAATTTCAACAGGGGCAGAAGAGAGCAGGAAAAGTTCAAGAGGGACAGGAACTAGCTATTACTGAAGCAGAGTACCAAGAATTTGCGAAGAATAGGGTGGAAAACAAGAGCTCTACTCAGGTTGAGAGAGACGGGAAAGGAATTCTTGGACGTAAGCTTTTTAATAAACAAGTGCTGTGGTTATCAGTAGGTTTTTTGTCTATCCTCTTGCTTTTATCAGTTCCTTATTTGGTGAAACAGCTTGAATATTTCTTATCCCCTCAGAGAGTATTGGATGAGTATGTGGATGAGGGGAACGATCATTTTGACTGGACTTATGAGGATATTAGCCAGCTTCAACTACAGAAAAAAAGTGATGTTGATGAGCGAAGCGGGTCTGGACTAAGCCCCAAGGATATTGTGAAGAAATTTGGTAAAGCGCAGTCAGGTAATCTAGCTCCTTTCCTGAATCAGACTGCTGGGCGCATGAGTCTTTTCTATTCTCGAGAAGAACCGCGGCAGCGTTTGTCTTTCTACTTTGAAAAAATAAATAATGAATATCAATTGTCAGGTATTTATTCTTATAATCTTGCTAGTTCGCAGCATGCTCAAAGCCGAACAGATCTAAAAGAGGAAGATTTTGAACATCTTGTCCTTGGTAAAGAGTTTCAAAACGAAGATGGAACTAGCTATCAGGAAATTTTAGAAAAATTTGGTTTATCAAAATACATAGAAATTGATTCCGGTGGCGAGAGTGGTCAAAAGCTGAATGTTTTATATAAGTTGGAGGATGGGAAATATGTAAGTCTCTGGTTCACCGTTTCTCAGGCCGGTGACTATCTTCTTTACGAAAAACATATCACCTGATGTTAGATACCTTGAGAGCGAAAAGTATCGGTAGGCAATAATCGGAGACGCTTATGAGTATTCATTATTGGGGAAAACTGAAGCTATTCTCTATTGCACGACCAAGGTTCATTTTAATTGAATGGATAGTATTTGTCAGATTTTGAAAAAGTAGGCAGATGGTATTCTTTGTTTTGAAAAAATAATTGCTAGAAAAAAGGAATTTGGTTTATTTAAGGAGAAGAGCATGGGAAGAGGGCGGAAAGTTCAACGGGAGTGGTCAAAGAAGCCAGGATTCAACAAGCAAGCAACTAGTGTGTTCTCTGATAGCAGTCCTCAGGGGGAAGTTTTTGAGGCTACAGCTAAAGAAAAACAGCAAAAAAAGTTGGCAGGGAGTCGAAAACCTAAACTTATATCAAGTTTAGGTCAGTCTCGATACGCCTCTTTGTTAGTAGTTTCTACAGGTCTAGTGCTAATTACTTGTTTTGCAATACTTGTATCATATATGTGGCCAAGGTCCAAGCAAGTACGAAATCAATCATCGCTAGCCTCAACTAGCACAGTTCAGAATGAATCAGAAAACAAGATAAAGCAGCTGACTGAGGCAGATTCTGATCTTGTTGACGAGAATCGACAAATAGACTTTCAAATAGAAGATATACTCCAGATGGTAAAAACGATGAAAGAACCTAATGTATTTCCACAGGATATTGTCGCGAAGTATGGAAAAGCCAGTTCTGGTAGTATAGATAATCGCGTGAAAGGCAGCCAACTAGTAGATTTGACATATAAATTAATAGGAGAAAAAGGAGCTATTACCTTAAGGTTTAGGGATATTGAAGGTCGAACAGAGCTCTCAACGGTATACGTTAGACTATTCCGTGATGCTTGGGGACCAGTTACGAAATCGGTCGATGATTACCGAACCCTTATTCCTCAAGATAAGCAAGAAGGAGTGGAAGTAAAACAGGCCATAGCAGAACTGGGTATGCCTAAAACTATTTATGCTTCTAAACCAGTTAAGTGGCAAGTTGATTCACTTTTTCTTGAATATTCAACCACGGACAATATGACAGTTTCTTTGTTTTTTGACGAAGTGAATGGGCTTTACCGTCTGAAAAGTATGATGACAAGCACGGTCTGAGAAAATAGACTAGAAACGGCAGAATCTTCTTTAAAAATCAAGAGGCTGGCGAAAATAGAACTAAAAAAATCCTGATGAGAGTATCAGAAAGGCATTGGGGAAGTGAAAGTCTAAGGAATAGATGGAACCAATCGCAATGGGTCTTATCACAATCGGGTATCTGGGAAGTCCTAAAACATTTGGAGCTTCCAAATACATATTGCAAAGTGGACATTAATCTGAGTCTATGTTAGATAGAATCTACTGTCATTTGGAATTTGAGGAGGATAAAGATAGGAGACTTTATTTGAAAAATATCCAATCCTCTGAATAGGGAATAATAATATCGTCCTAAGAAAGTGCAAACTAAACACCGGAATTGTGTTATAATAGATAAATATTAGATGGCTAGGAGAGAGTGTATCTTTCTCTAAATGAAGAAATAAAAAGAACAAAGAGGTAAAGCTATGTCTGCTACTAAAATGAACGCTCAAGAAATTATCAAATTTATCGCTGATGCCAAGAAAAAAACTCCGGTCAAGGTGACCTTTAATGGAGAATTGCACGGATCAATCCCTTGGTCTGTTGTGAAGTTAGGCAATGTTCTTTTTGGGGACTGGGAAGAAATCAAGCCACTCCTAGTGAACTTAGAGGAAAATAAGACCTATGTAGTAGAGCAGGATGCCCGCAACTCAGCGGTTCCGCTTTTGGACAAGCGCGACATCAATGCCCGTATTGAGCCAGGTGCTATTATCCGTGACCAAGTCGAAATTGGTGATAATGCTGTCATCATGATGGGGGCAGTCATCAATATCGGTGCGGAAATTGGTGCTGGGACCATGATTGATATGGGTGCTATTCTGGGCGGTCGAGCTATTGTCGGCAAAAACAGCCACGTCGGTGCTGGTGCGGTTCTGGCAGGAGTTATTGAGCCAGCTAGTGCGGAGCCAGTTCGGGTTGGCGATAACGTGCTGATTGGTGCCAATGCGGTTGTTATTGAAGGAGTACAAATTGGCAGTGGTTCGGTTGTTGCCGCTGGTGCGATTGTGACCCAGGATGTTCCGGAAAACGTAGTGGTTGCTGGCGTTCCGGCACGAGTTATCAAGACCATTGACGAGAAGACCCAGCAGAAGACAGCTCTAGAAGATGCCCTGCGTACTCTTTAAAAATAGCATAAATTTGAATTGATTGGGTGTGGCCCAAAACTTTGACAGATCTTACAAGATTTTAAAGGAAAGAAAAATGCTTGATTATCTGAAAATTCGCCGTGATTTACACCAGATACCAGAAATCGGTCTGGAAGAATACAAGACTCATGCCTACCTGATGCAGGTCATTGATGGACTGACAGCAGGTCTAGACTTTGTGGAAATCCGAACTTGGCGGACTGGTATTTTGGTCTTTATCAAGGGAAGTTCACCGGATAAGACGATTGGCTGGCGAACAGATATTGATGGTTTGCCGATTGTTGAGGATACAGGACTAGACTTTGCCAGCACTCATGAAGGCCGGATGCATGCTTGCGGACACGATATGCACATGACGGTTGCTCTAGGCCTGCTGGAACAAGCTGTGAGCGCTCAGCCTACCCACAATCTGCTCTTTCTCTTTCAGCCTGCAGAGGAAAATGAAGCTGGCGGTATGCTCATGTACGAAGATGATGCTTTTGGTGACTGGCTGCCAGATGAATTTTACAGTCTCCATGTGCGACCGGACCTCAAGGTCGGCGATATTGCCACTAATAGAGGAACCCTCTTTGCTGGTACCTGTGAAGTTAAGCTGACTTTTAAGGGGAAGGGGGGGCATGCGGCCTTTCCTCATGAAGCCAATGATGCTTTGGTGGCGGCTAGCTACTTTATCACTCAGGTGCAGACTATTGTCAGCCGCAATGTCGATCCTATCGAGGGAGCAGTTGTGACCTTTGGTTCTCTCCATGCTGGCACGACCAACAATGTCATCGCAGAAAGGGCCTTTTTGCATGGCACCATTCGGA
>ERZ773234.456-NODE-456-length-12721-cov-3.548555_pt1 | contig 12721 bp, 8 predicted proteins | sample MGYA00580523_ERZ773234 | MGnify/ENA primary metagenome ERZ773234 (study PRJEB29015, sample SAMEA2738167) | human oral metagenome | biome: human oral; feature: human-associated habitat; material: saliva | place: China | collected 2262 ...
GTCGACGGCGGTGGTCACCCCGGCCCCGGCGAGCACCTCGACGGCGGTGCGCCAGGCGGGCTCGGACAGGGCGTGCGTGTCGCGGCCCAGGTAGAGGGTGCCGTCGGTGCCCTGGGAGCGGCGGTACTCCACGATGGCGGCAGTCGTGGCCACGATGTGGGCCTCATTGAAGGCGGTGTCCAGAGAGGAGCCGCGGTGCCCGGAGGTACCGAAGACGACCTTCTGAGCCGGGACGGCGGGGTCGGGGACGAGGTCGTAGTAGGCGGAGACGACCTCGTCGACGTCGATGAGGTCTTCGGGCTGTGCTGGCTGTCCTGCGCGTGCGTGCATGGGGCTCAGTGTGTCACGTGCCACTGGTTGAATCAGCCCGTTTCGCTGTGCGAAACAATGAACTCTGCGGAGCGGGAAGTGAACGCTCGGTTGACCCCCGACCTCGGCCGGTGCTCTCGGTAGTGCTCCAAGGTCTGCCGGTCCGAAGGGCATGGGTAGTCTGGCCCGGGCGCTCGTCGCCGTGCTGCTGCGCGGCCCTAGCGCTGCCCGCAGCAACGACCCAGCAACGCGACCGGACTCCGGCGCCCAGGAGGAACGAGGAACCATGACCGTCAGCCGTATCGCCACGACCAACGCCCCCGCCGCCGTCGGCCCCTACTCCCAGGGCGTCTCCACCGGTCAGGAGGCCGGCTCACTCGTCTTCGTCTCCGGGCAGGTGCCGCTCGACCCGGCCACCGGCGCGCTCGTCGAGGGAGACATCCAGGCCCAGGCCGAGCAGGTCCTCAAGAACGTGGGCGCCATCCTGGCCGAGGCCGGGCTCGGGTACGACGACGTCGTCAAGACCACGGTCCTGCTCGCCGACATCGCCGACTTCGCCGCCGTCAACGAGGTCTACGCCCGCTACTTCACCGGTGAGACCCTCCCGGCCCGGGCCGCCTTCGGGGTGGCCGCCCTGCCGCTGGGGGCCGGCGTCGAGATCGAGGCCATCGCCGCCCGGTCCTGAGCCGGTCCGATCGAGAGCCGTCCCCGAGGCCACGCCGGCATGTGCCAAGTCGGTGCTGGTCCTACAAGTGCGAACCGGGGCGGCTGCATCCGATGGGGCGCCGCCCCACCGGTACGGGGTGTCTGACCCTGCCGGAGGGGCGACCCGTTCACTAGGCTCTTTCCCGGTTCCACGTCCACGGGGTGTCCTCTCGTCGAGGGCGCCCCGTGTTGCTCTCCCCATGGCAGACGGCGTGACCGCGGGTAAGGATGAGGCACAGCTGGCGGCCGCAGAGTCACCAGCCGGCCAGGACTCCACGTCGAGGTTTCATGAGAGGAAGACGATGCCGCCCACGCACCTTCCCCTCATCATCCGCCTCGGAGGGATCCGCTCGCTGCTGTCCTTCTGCGCCATCATGACGGCGGGCCTGGCGGCCGCGCTCTCACCGGTGGCCGTAGCGGTGTGGGCGCCCTCGCTCGCCGCCCTCACGCTCCTGCCGGCCCTGCTGGGGGGCGGCGGGATCGCCTACTACCTGTGGCGCGGTCTGTCCGCACGGCGCATGTTCGAGCAGGCGCTGCGGCACTACGCGCAGGTCACCGACGGCTACGAGGCCACCGAGCTCCATGCCCGTCTCATCCCTGAAGGCGAGACCCGCGGCGCCCACGTCATGGCCCACTACCGCTGGTTCCGCGACGAGTACGAGAGCCTGACCCGCTCCTGGCAGGACCTGGGCAGCCCCCGGGGCGCCCAGTGGTTCGAACCGGGAGTGTTCCAGCGGGTCCGTGAGATCAAGCGGCGCTCGGCCGCGCTGGAGTCGACCGACGACATCATCGCCAGCAACGCCGCGTTCCTGAGCCTGTCCTCCAACTGGGAGAGGCTCTGGCGCCAGGAGCAGCAGCCGGTTCTTCATCAGCTCGACCTGCTCCTGGGTCAGTGCCAGTGGATCGACTCCTGCGCGTTCACTCCCCGTGGCACGGTGGAGGTGCGCGAGCTGGTGCGGGCCCACCACCAGCGCCTCAGCGAGATGACTGCGGAGCTGTCGGCCGGCTTGCTGCAGCCCTCGGCGGCGCTTGACGAGCTTGCCTGGATGGCGGCCGATGCTCGCCGGGCGGGGCGCGGCCTGTCGCTCAGCGCGGCCGGCGCGGAACCCTCCCTTGGTCTTCCTGGAGCCGAGGTGCAAGGCCGGCGAGGCGTCGATGGGTGGCCGGCTACTGTGGGAATCGCCGGCGGAGCCGGGGACGGGCAGTGGGCCGATGATGACGCTGTGAGTCATGTGAGCCAGGTGAGCCATGTGAGTCCCCGACGGCATCCGGTGACCCGAAGCTTCCTCGGGGATGGAAGTTTTCCGGGATACTGATACCCGGTACTCCAGCCCTTCCAGATCCCAGTCCCAAGAATCCCTGAAGCAAACACAAACATGAATACAGTAGAAGTGAATGACCAATTTAATAGTTGGAATGGGGGTGCGCGCCATTCTTTCGACGAAATGATGTCGATGTGTGTCACTGCCTTTGATGCGATTCGACGGGTGTTCCAAGGTGCGGGATCGCCTTGGCGTTATCGTCGTCTTGACAAGAGGTGATTGTGTTGAGGGTAGTTTTTCGGATTCTGAGGGCGACGTCCTCATACCTGAGTTTTATTGTCAGTGTGTCAGTGCTTACGGCGCTCATCCTGTCACTTCCCGTCATGTGGTTCTGGCCCTTCGGAAGAACGCATCACCCAACGGTGGAGATCGATGACAGGGCTAGTATTCTTTCAGACGAATCAGTGGCGGACAGTATAAGGGATGTGGGCTTTCGTCAAGATGTTCACGTCGTGGTCGTCTCGGTGCCCGGATACATGATTGACAACCTCAATGGTGAGGTGCTCAAGTATGCTCGCGCTCATCAGAATTCTCCAAGGCCGTGGATCTCCTCATCCAACTCCAACTACTGGAGTGATGGTGTTGTTATCCTTGCAGTCGCACCCGATTCCAGGAAGGTGGGGTGCTACTTCGGGAAGGATGTGCGCCTGCCTTTGAGCCAGCAAGCGTCGATCCAAAGTGCTGCGAAAAAGGCATTCAATGACCATAAGTGGGATGATGGAATTCTGGCAATGGCGAAGAAGACGGCTGACCTGTTAGGGCGCCCCGCTGAAGGGAGCTGGCTCACCACCTTCATCATCCCGGCTCCGGCAAGCGTGATCGGAGTATGGGCGCTCCGGAAGTACCTGCGTCGTGGCCTGCGTGCAGGAGCCGTTGGGAAGGAATTGACGGAGAGCTACTCTCGAGTCTCCCTCGGCGACGAGGATGTCGAGCTGAATATGCGCACCATCCCTGAGAATGAACCGTATGGGGCGCGAGTGAGGATGTGGTACCGATGGTACCGCCAGGAGTATGCGAGCATCACCAGAGACCTGCAAGCACTCGGGCGTCCTCGCGGTCCACAGTGGTTCGCCTGGAGAATGCTGAAGCGTGTGTCCAAAATGAAGAAGCGCGCTGTCATGTTGGAGTCGCTTGGGGCGACGATCTCAAACACAGCATCCATCCTCAACATGTCATCGACCTGGGAGAAGGCATGGGAGAATGAGCAAGGGCGGGTGCAGGAGGACCTGCAGGCGTTGAGATCGCTCTGCGATACGATCTCCGCATCTCGGGACGTGCCTCTAGGTGTGAAGAAGGAGCGGAAGTGGATCAAGGAGCAGCGCTCGCGCCTCGGCGATATAGAAATAGCGTTGGCGAGCGGCAGGACACGTCCTTCCGATGCTCTTGACGAGCTGGAGAGGGTGGCGCAATCAGTTCGGGAGAAGGCCTTGGATCTCATGCGTCGCGCAGTGAACGCCGATACGTCCAAGTACGCCGAAGAACGTCGCCGTCGTTACTTCGCGTCACTAGATTCAGAACATGATGTTATGCGCGCGGGGCAATGGTTATTCTCCAGCGACGACGGTGGGAGTAACCACAGCTCGAATACCTACCAGTTCTCCGGCTCGCCGCTCGGTGGCGATACTTCCTCGTCGGGTTGGGAAGGGGCGGGATGGCTCGGCTCCTTCACCTCGGTATCTGATCTGGTGGTGGGGTACGAATCCGCCGCATCCTATGCGCCGACGACCTCGGGGTCGTCCTCCTATTCGGGTGGAGATGGATCGTCGGGGTACTCGGGAAGCAGCTCCTCCGCAGACTACGGCGGGGGTGACTTCTCAGGATCCGGTTCATCATCCAGCTTCTGAGTCATGTTAAGAGTTGCCATTATCAGTGAGAGGACATGATGACATTGCAATCATCAATACTGATCCGTGCTGGAGGGCTGAGGGCAGTGACTGCATTCGTGTCCAATATTATGTTGTGTCTGGTACTGATCTCATCGCTTCCGGTCATGTGGCTCTGGCCGTTCGGGGGAGAATATCATCCAACAGTAGAGGTTCGCGACGATGCTCATCTCTTTCAGCCGGCTCCATTGGTGGCGGAAATTAAGGGTATGGAGTTCCGGCGAGAAGTGCATGTTGTTGTGCTCACTGTTCCTAAAGTGAATGAGGCGTCCCTCAATGAGGAGGTTCTGGCATATGTCCGTCATCACGGTGATGGTGCATCGAAATGGATATCCCAATCAAACCCTAACCACTGGGCCGATGGAATTCTGATCCTGGCGGTGGCTCCTGACTCTAGAAAAGTGGGATGCTACTTCGGAGACGACATTAAAGTGTCACTGGCGCAGCAGGACATGATCAACGCTGCTGGTGGAGATAGGTTTTCCGAAGCCGACTGGTACGGAGGGATGATCGCCATGGCGAAGACGTCCTCCGACCAGATTGGGAGGCCCCCTGGCGGCTTGCTGACGAAGATCGTCATTCCAGGTGCGCTGTCAGTATGTGGAGCGGTGTGGTTATTCTACTATATACGACGTGGTCTCACGGCTCGCCGCTTTGGGAAGGAGGCGTTACGTAGCTATTCGAATGCTACCCACGACTACGATGCGACGGAGCTGCGTGCGTCAACGATTCCTGATGACGAGGAACATGGCGCTCAGATTCTGACCAGATATCGCTGGTTCTGTGATGAGTACGAAGATGTCACTCGTGCTTGGAACGACTTCGGCTCTCCTGCGGGAGCGCAGTGGTTCCAGGCGGGTATGGCCAAGCAGACGCTTTCCTTGAGGACTCGGTCCCGCGATCTCGAATCCCTCGAGAAAGCGGTTTCCAACGGATCATGTTTCTTGACGATGTCGCCGGGATGGGAGGATGTCTGGGATAACGAGATCGGGCCGCTGATGGAAGATCTGCAGTCGCTTGAGCGGATGTGCGCAAAAATAGACTCCTCTCGTCGCATGACGGTGGATACGTCTCAGACTCGCGACTGGATCCGCTGGTGGCGCCTACGTGTCAACCAGGTAACGTCTGAAATGGAAAGCGGTACATGCTCCCCGTCGGCTGCGCTTGATGAGCTGACGATTATGTCCAACGCCTGCAAGGCGGAGGCTCGTAGCCTGGCCAGGGATGCTCTGAAGGCAAAGACGGCTCGACGGGCTGCGTCTCGACTCCGGTACTTCAATGACCGTCAACGTTCGAGGTCAGGAAAAGCCTACGGTGGCTTGTGGGCTCTCGACAATACTTCTCGGTACTACGATGCCACCTCCACGATCTGTGTGAATGCAGACTCTCCGGGAGCGAGCGTTATTGGATCAGATGACGAAACTCCGTTTGACGCCATGAGATCTGTGGCGCATCTGTTGTCGGACTACGTCTCGTCGTCCAGGTACGTTGAGAGTCTGAATAGTAGTGCAGGAGGGGAAAGCATCTTCTCCAGTGGAAGTGGTTCGAGTGTCACCGGTTACGGTTCTGGTAGCGGCTTTTCCGGAGCAGGTTCTTCGTCGAGCTTCTGATAAAGTAAGTTACTTATTTGTATACGTCGACGTCAACGACGGTTTCTAAACCGTTGTTCGATAATGAGCTCCAATGAAAGTGGGGTCGTGCTGCGTCATGTGCCGGAATGTCGTTTCGGTAGGTGCAGGGCGGTCCCTTCGTGGCTCTTCGCATTCGAGGGGGTGCTAGGTGGGGCCTATCGTGGGATTCGAGTGGTTGTTGTCAGGTGGCCTTTGAGGCGTCCGGTGTGAATGAGGTCGCGGAACCCCAGGGCATCCAGGCACAGAAAGGTCGTCAGCTCAGGGCAGGTGAAGGTAGTCTCAGGTACGTCGAGGCCTCTCAGCTGCTCTGTGTGACAGCTTCCATCATCGGGGAACCTCGATCTTTATCCACCGCAACGATGCACTACTCTCACCTATACTCTTAATAGGTCCCACCTACCATGCCCTCAAGTACGAAGAGTCGAATTTATGTGGTTTAAATCAGATAATTAATGCTGCTAACCTCAACATGCCGAGAGCGGAGGTGGTACGTCGTTCGAGGTTGGCTCAGTTATTAACAAGGAATGTCACATGAAGCAATCTGCGATCATCCGCCTTGGAGGTCTTCGAGCGGTCGCAATGTTCGTGATGAATATTGCCGGGGCATTGATCGCGATCCTGCTTCTGCCGGCGGTGCTCCTCCACCCCTCCGCATCTGGGCATCGTCCCGATGTGGTCGTCCGCGATGAGGCCGGTATCTATCACGAGCAGACTCTTCGCCGCGGCCTGGAGGAGCAGCACTACGATCGCGAGCTTCGTATCGTCGTGCTCTCGGTCCCCGGAGCCGGTATCGGCAACATTGACGACGAGACCGTCAAGTACGCAGCCTCCGGGGCACAAGGTTCGTCGTGGTTCCAGGGCTCCGACGTCGGTAGTCCGGTGAATGGAACGATTCTCTTCGTCGTGGCGCCCGAGTCTCATTGGGTGCGTTGCTACGCGGCGAAGGACTTGCAGCTGTCTGCCGACAAGCGGGAGGCGATCGAGAACGCGGCGGGAAGCCACTACGCCCAGGACGACTGGGATGGCGGAGCCGTGGCGATGGGGCAGCAGCTGGCCACATACATCGGATCAGGCAGTGGGAACAGCACGATGATGTGGGTGGTCGGTGCGGTCCTCGCCTTCATGGCGGGAAGCGGATGGTTCGCCTTCTACATATGGCGGGGCGTCACCGCCCGGCGCCTTGGCAAGGCTGCCCACAAGAAAATGATGCAGGTCGTCTACGACTATGATCTCACCGAGCTCAAGGCGGAAACTCTTCCGGCGCAGTCCTCTCAGAGTCGTGACATCGGTTCGGACTACAGAAGATTCCTAGCGGAGTACGACGTCGTCAGTAGGGCGTGGAAGGACTTCGGGGAGCCGCGGGGTGCCCAATGGTTCGGTCGCGGTGTTCGTGCTCAGGCCGCTCGTCTCGCCGAGAGGACGGCCAGTTTGGTCGAGCTCGACGCCGCTGTGAACGCCGGCGCCGCGACTCGGGCGGACACGATCCAGAATCCTGGGGGTACTGCTCTGTGAAGAAGCTGCCAACAGTCTCTGAGCTCGGTGGGATACGAGCGATCCTCGGGTATGTAGGTAATCTCCTCATTGGTGTAGCACTTGTGGTCGCGCCATTCATCATCAACGGTGGACAATCCCCCTTCTATCCCGCAAAACAATTTCATCCGACAGTGGAGATCCATGACGAGGCCGGAATTCTTCAGCGGGACTACGTCAAGTCGGAACTTGAGAAGCTCACCTTCCGGCAGCCGACCCATGTGGTGGTCGTGAACCTCCCCAATTCTAAAGTTGAAAGCCTCCAAGACGAGGTGCGGAACTATGCTCGCACTCATCCCACGGATGTCCCATGGATCTCGTGGGAGGACTCGGGACGCTGGGCCGATAACGTGATGATCGTCGCCCAAGCGCCACATACCGACTATAATGATGTGCTGGCAGGGCAGGGGATGAAATTCTTTTACGGGCCGAAGCTTGATATCGACTCGGACGGCCAAAGTGAGGTATGGTACTCGATTCAAAAGTATCTGACCCAGAGTGACCGTGACGAGGATGCACTCGTGGTCACTGCCGTGGGAACTGCCTCCTCCTATATCGGCTGGCACCTGGGTTTTACCAGGATGTTCAGGGTCGCCGCACTGTTCTTGATCTTCGTGGCTGCTGCCAACCTCTGGTTTCGATACTATCTGACGAGAGGAAAAATGGCTCGCTCGGGCATTGAGGAGGCTCGTCAGGCCTACGAGCGGCTCGTTGGTCGTCGCGCCGACATGAGTGCGTTCACGTCGCTCATTCCTGTTGACGAGCCTTACGGGGTTCAGGTTCTTGCCAGGTATATGGTGCTTCAGAAGCACTATCGTCGACTTGAGCGATCATGGAGTGCGTTGGGGACTCCTGTAGGGCTCCAGTGGTACGGACTGAGAGTGGGGAACAAATCGGCCTATGTCAAAGCCTACTCAATGCAATTGGATGCTGTTCAGCAGGCGGTCATCAACTGTGCCCGACTGTTGTCTCTGACCGAGTTTTGGCGGGACGCGTGGCAGAACGAGTGCGATGCGGTGTTCGCAGATATGCAGGCAGTCAAGCGGTTCGCCGCACCAGTTGGGCGCGCGTATGACTCAAAGTTCACGAGTGCGATGCAGCAGGTGGCCTCCCTGCGTTCGATGGTCGACGGCCTTGAAGGCAGGCTGTTTCAAGGTCAGATAAGGCCTGTGGAGGGGCTCGATGTTCTGGGGCGCGTCGTGTCGGAACTGAGGCAGATCGCGGAACGCTTTGTCGATGGGGTGTTTGCCGGAATGTCGAGGGGTGAGAGGAGGAGGTGTCGTCGCCGGTACAAGAAGTACATGAATTCGTGGAGCAGCAGCCCGCGCTCGAAGATCTCCATGATGCTGAGTGGTGCTCAAATCGGGTGTGACGGGCAAGGGGCTCCTCACGCCGAGGGGCTGAAGTCCGCTGACCGGTGGGGAGGAGTGTCGAGAATGTCAAGCACCGTGCGCATGCTCACGAGGTCACCCGCGATTGGTGAGGTCGCGGTAACGGGCGAGGGGGTGGGCGCACTGTCCGTCAGTGCACCAGTGATGGATGTGTATAACGCCTACCGGTACGCTTTGTTGTACAGGGATCCCTGGTGGAAACGCGAACCCAGCAAGAAGCGGAAGTGGGCAATACGATGGTCTTAGGGAGAGCTGTTCCGGAGCGTCGTCGGCGCAACACCTCCGATATCGTCAAATTTGTTGCGAATATTGCCGTATGTGCGATGATGATCTTTGCGCTTCCCATCGCGATTCTCGGTCCGTTTCGGCAAGGTCATGCTCCCACCGTCAACGTTCGCGATGAGGCCGGCATCTTCGACTCCCAGGCTCTTCAGCGTGATCTGCAGAGTCTGAGATTCCGGCAAGACATTCGTTTCGAAGTCGTATCGCTGACGGGGTGGGGTATCAACAACCTGGATGCGGCTACCGCGAACTACGCCGAGAACATCTTCGACTACCGACAGGACTTTCGAGCCTCGGGCGGAGGTCGCTGGAAAGAAGGAGTGGTTGTCATCGCGGTGGCACCTCACGCGCACCAGATGGCCTTCTACCCCGGCGCAGACGTGTCACTGAAGCGATCCGAGCAGGTCGCCATCCAGGACGCGGCGGCGTCACGTTTCGCTGCTCAGGACTGGAACGGCGGTGTCGTGGCGATGGGACGTCAAGCCGAGACCTACCTGGGTCCCTACGGTATGACGGTCTCGGGTATCGGCGTCGTCGGTGCAGGGGTGCTGTGCGTGGCAGGCGTGGTCAGGCTCGTCGTCTACTGTCGGCGAGGGCTCAGTGCCCGTCGCCGAGCAAGAGCAGCCGCCCGCTCCTACGCACAGGTGACCTACGACTACGACTCAACCGCCCTACGCGTGGGAACGCTCGAGCCCGGTTCACCAGAGTCACATCAGCTCGCACAGCGCTACCAGCGCTTCGAGGCCGAGTATGACGACGTCGCACGCGCCTGGAACAGATTCGGTGAACCTCGAGGCATCGACTGGTTCAGCAAGAGCGTTCAACACGAGGCCCTCGAGCTTGAGCGACGCTCCACAGCCCTTGACGACGGCGACGACGTCATCGTGGACACCGTGTCCATGCTGACGATGTCCCCGACCTGGGAGCAGGTCTGGGGCAAGCTGCAGGAACCGGTTCTTGAGCGCCTGAGGTCGGTGACTCGGATGGTGCGATCCGCACGCCGCCGCCGGTCCGGGCTCCAGGTCGAGGCTGTCCAGAACTGGGTCGGCCACCAGAATCGGAGGCTGGGAGAGCTGACCAACAGCCTGGATCAAGGCGAGATCGCTCCGGCTGCGGCGCTGGCTGAGCTGGACCGGATCTCTCGCCTCGTGGCCACCGTGGAAACGGCGGTGGCACGACGTCGTGATGCGGTCGCCAATGCCGCTGCCGCGACGTCGACGGCAACCGCGGCGCGGGTGTAGGCGGACCGTCACGCAGCGGGCATGTAGCCGACGATCTCGGTCCCGTGGATGCCGATCATCAGGTGCGAGTCGGTGAGATTGGCCTGAATATGCGCCAACCTCCCCGGAGGGGCGATGACCTGCGACGTGCGGGTGTCGATGACGAGGGACGTTTCATCGTTTGTCGACTGGCTCCACTGGCGGCCGAATGCGAACGGGGCCGCCAGGATGTGCCGGTCGCCGGTAAGGTGCCAGCCGAGCTGCAGCGTGCCTCGTCCCGGAGTCCGGTCGAGGGCCTTCTCGAGGGGCAGCGTCACGGGCGTGCCGTTGAAAGTGCAGGCGCTGGCGGACGTGCACTCGACGGTGTACTCGGCCCAGGAGAGGTCGCCCGACTCGTAGGCTCGCTGGAACTGCTCCACGGTGGGGGTTCCCGACTCCGACAGGAGCAGCGCCGCATTGCTCCCGGAGAGGGGGAATGTCCCCCTCGGCTCTCCTTGAAGGGAGTAGGCCTCAGCGGTCTCGGAGTCCCGCGGGATGTGGATCCACCCGTCCTGCGCGGGGATGTATGTCGATTCCCTCCCCAGTTCCTCGCCCGCCCAGTCGTTGCGAACACTCCCGTCAGCGAGGTTCATGAGACCAGTCCTTGCCGCTTGGCTGTTGTCAGCCGAGGCAGTCGACACCAGGATGCTTCCAGTGGCGTCATCTCCAGCGATTCCTGACGGCTGAGGGTTGGTTTGGGTGTCGTACCTGCGCTCCCAGCGCCGAGTGGGGCGCCCGCCGCTCCAGTCCCAGGCGCTGCACCGGTTGGTGTTCCAGTAGGAGTCGCAGGTGATGATGAGATGAGGGGAGATGATGTACGGCCAGTTGTCTGAGGACCACGGGGCTGTTTCTGTGCGCCCGGTGGCCGGATCGAGAATCTCGTGGTTCAGAACCAAGTGTCCGCCCCACCAAGGGGATCCCCATAGGTTGATACTCTTGTTCGTCAGCTCCCACAGTTTCTTTGGGCCTGCCTTGTCAAGGAGGTAACCGCGCAGGGTGTCCTTATCTTCGCGGGACTCCACGACGAGGTAGTTCCCGCATCGGTGGATCACGGGGGAGCTCAGAGTCATGGATGGATCGGTTCCGCTGTCGAAGCGCCAGGCCTCACCCCACTGGGCCCCTGGTGCGGGGCTCGTGCTAGTGGAGGTGTCGCATGACGTCGTCTCATTCGCCTCGGCCGAGGCCTGCCAGGTCGAGTACGCCGGCGCCTCCGGTTGAGTGAGTGAGGACGCCATGACCGGCCGCTGCTGAGCCCACGCCTGTGCGAGCGTGAGGAACACGGTGATGACGACGAACACCAGCGCAGTCTTGAACAGGCGGCTGCTCCAGGCCGTTCGAGCAACACGGATCCCCAGGTGCCGAAGGCCCACCGCACTGAATCGCATGGGACTAGCATTCCTCACTCCCTGCGGCGGCGGGACTGTTCTCCCTGTGACGTCGGGGGAAACCGGTGGGGAGAACTGCCGTGAGGCGCGTCATGGGGCGGCGACGGGCCGTCGTCGACCTCGGTGGGGCGCCACGCGGCCGGTAGGCTGACGGGCATGTCGAAGAAGAAGCGCCACGGGCGCCGTCCGGCCGCCGCGTCGGCCAAGCCCCGCAAGCAGAGCATCGAGTTCGTCGCCCGCCCCTTCGCCGGTCTGCCGGCCGAGGAGGACCTCGTGGCGATGGCCCAGATCATCCCGGCCGCCACGGCCACCGTGCGCCTGACCAAGGAGTACGGGGGCAAGCAGGTTCAGCTCGTCACGCTCCTTCCCGAGTTCGTCCAGGGGCTCAAGCGCTCCGACGGCGAGGTCCTCGTGGCCATGCAGACCTCCATGCACTCCGGGGACGCCTCCCGCGACGTCGCCGCCGCCGTCCTGGCCACCCTCGAGCTGCCCGAGGGCCAGGCCCTGCGCACTGACGGACTGCCCGAGCCCGGCCCGCGCCTCCAGGACATCCTCGACACCAGTGAGCCGCCGGTGGTCTCCGTGCGCGAGACCTTCGACTTCTGGATCGACCCGCAGGCCGCCGGTGACAATGAGCAGGCCCGCCAGGTCATCGAGGAGGCCATCGAGCGCGCCAAGGAGGAGATCGCCCCGACCCGGCCCGTTCCCGGCGTCGAGCACGCCTACTGGTGCCGACTGGGCGCCAAGGAGTTCGTGCGCTGGGTGCGCGGGGAGGACGAGGACGAGTTCTTCAACGCCTTCGCCCGCATCTACGCCGCGCGCGAGTCCGACCTGGAGGAGGGGGCGCGCTTCGTCGGCGCCTTCCGGGCCAACGGCCTGGCCATCCCGGTGTGGGAGCTCGTCCCCGGCACGGAGGCCGAGGAGCTCACCAAGCCGCTGCAGGCCATGGGCAAGCGCCTGGAGGCCGCACTGGCCGACACCAGCCCCCTGAGCCCCGAGGTCCGCCGCGCCAGGGCCGGCATCA